>Ga0131853_10013128_pt1 | contig 15179 bp, 14 predicted proteins | sample TergutLab28metaG_FD_92764 | JGI IMG/M metagenome (GOLD analysis project Ga0131853, IMG submission 92764) | Labiotermes labralis P1 segment gut microbial communities from Petit-Saut dam, French Guiana - Lab288 P1 (version 2) (version 2) | ecosystem: Host-associated > Arthropoda: Insects >...
TGAACCATCTGAATTTTTTCCTTCCATCCTAAATCAAAATCTGTGTTTGCGCGTTTAGGAAGGGCCCTGCGAAATCTCTTTCTACCTCTGTCAGGTTCTGGCTGTACGATTTCCTCTTCCTCGTTGCTACTGCTGCTGCTGCTGCTGCTGAAGGGTGAATCTGCTATGTAAGTGTCACTGTCAGACAGTTCAGTAAAATTACCTCCATCTGAGTCCGAATCATTCACAATTTCACTTATTTTGTCAGTTCCGATATACTTTTTTTGTGAAGTGTTTTCTGCACTAACACTCGGTGTGGGGGTTTCCATGTTTTTTGTGCTGCACACAAAAAGATCAGCTGCCGTCACGTCCCGTGGGTACTTTAGAACTGCATGCTTTGACAGCCCCAAGATATTTTGTGGCGTCTGAATGTATGGGTGCGGTAACGAAAACAAACAACACATACGCGTTGACTGCAAGGTCAAACCAGCTGATGGCGCACGTGTGTTATACCGACCCTCACTACACACTTATACGTGCTGGAAGGGACCCGAAGCCATTACGCCCAATACTTTTTCTTTAACAAGCTTATGAAAATCGGCTTGGTACTAGTACCAACGCCGGATTGGTGGCGTGAGAGGCCCGTTGGTACTAGTACCAATGCCGGTCGGAAAGTGTTAATGGACACATGCAATGACACATTTAGCATTGTGATGTGTGTTGTGGACACATGCAATGACACATTCAGCATTGTGTAGTGTGTTGTGTACACATGCAGTGACACATTCAGCATTGTGTAGTGTGTTAATGGACACATGCAGTGACACATTCAGCATTGTGATGTGTGTTGTGGACACATGCAATGACACATTCAGTGTTGTGTGTTGTGGACACATGCAGTGACACGTTCAGCATTATGTTGTGCGTTAAGGACACATGCAGTGACACATTCAGCATTGTGTAGTGTGTTAATGGACACATGTAGTGAAGTAAATCCCTACTAAGTGGTTCATTTAAACTGGTATTGAAAAACTATTAAAGTACAAAATACAGTATTGAAATAACTAGGCTGAGACAACAAAGTGCTGCTAAATGAAGGCTATTAAACTTTTAGAGGCCTGTGTTTGCGTATGTGAATGTACATAGGCATACGCCCTTAAGAAATTATGTATATATATATATAAATATATATATGGAAAACTACTGCATTTTTAAGACATGCTGCATAAACTGTGTTTCATTTTCCAAAATATGCTGTTGTTATAATTGTATCTTTTTATGTTTTTGAAATAATATGTTCTTCTTAAACTGTGCACTAAAATCTAAATGCTGACACCAGTAGGATATGTTAGGTTAAATGCATATTCCACTGTTACATATTCTTTTTTTGCATCATGTAGGTTTCTTGGTTTCTTAGGCAGAAATTTTATTAAAGCGGCACAGTTTGTGTTAATCCTGTTAGTGTATTTTGGTACTGAATTATTCCAGTGTCTAACTTGATTTTTTGGATGTTTTGGGCTGTGGCAAAGAATGCTATTTTAGTATATTCTAGTTGATAGCACTTTGCTCTAAAGTTAGAGACTGCAGTGCTGACAATAAAAGGGCAGTTTCACCCCAAAAACTGAAACGTAATGTTGCAGTAAAAGTATGTAAACTGTAAGACCCTCTCGTTGTATTTCATTGTTCAGTGAGTAATATGAACTTTTGTTTGCAGATTGTTGATATACCACATGATATAAGTAAATCAGTCGAGCTTGAATATGATTTAGAATGGCTGACAATACTGTACCTTACAAATCACCTTCTGAGTATCAAAAAGACAAATCAGTACATGCCTGGTCCAGGGCTGGATGGCAGGTCAGTGCTTGTTTAAGACATATGATAAAAGTTAAGGTAAAGGTCACTGTAGAACAGGCCCTGAAGGCCTAGAGGGGGAATAGAATTATAGCTGTATTCTTTGTTTAACTGTGGTGCTAGAAAGGGATGGCTGGTCATTGCCGCACCCTGGCCGCTGTAACCCTGGGAATAACCCATTGTATGAGAGGCTGTGTGGGCCCCGTGGCCAATCTGGACAGGTGCGTAAAGTTTCGCCCCCACCAGGATTCGATCCCTGGACCATCTAGCTCATAGCGAGTCACTGTACTGACTACGCTGCCCCAGACCACAAGACAGTGTGATAAGGGGTAATTTATGTTGGTAAGTATGTCAGTTATGAAAATTGATTGAGCCTGAAATATCATGTGCCTTAGTTCTTGCATTCTGTTATACTGGTATAATTACACATGCAAAAAGAATTATAGCATTCTGGTCTTCTGGGATGTGACACTGCATCAATGGATAAGTGGTTCCCAACCTTCTGAAGGAACATGTTGTCCTTACCTTAAAGTGTTCAGGACCAATGAAGACCTGTTGTTTGTAGACCTTGAACTGACATTCTCTTAAAATATTAGTAACCGATTATTCATTGGTGCACTGTCACGGCCAGAGGACCACAGTCACACCACAGAGAAGACCTCTAAACCTAGAACATGCCAAAACACATACATTTTTATTGTCACATTCATAATTTTGTGAGTCTTGGAGGACAAGGCTGGTCAGCTTAATGCCTCTGTGGGAATTTGTAAAAAGAAAGTAGCTGTTAACACTGCTGGCTTCTGGCAAAATTGTGTGAGGCAGGTTTAGAGGTTCTGACAACAATGTTGCTGGGGATACTAGTTATCTGGTGGGTGTCACTGTTTTGTTGTGTGCGTAGTTCCTGATGTGAAGACAACGGTTCCTGCAGAACATCATGACCACTCACAGTGACACATCACATCCCACAAGACTTGGATCCTTGTATATCAGCCTTCGCCATTTTTTTCTTTTATCAGTATAGTCAAAAGTCGGTAGCTCTTATTTTAAATTTATTTCTCTCTTCACAAATCTGTCTTTTATTTCAGTGTGTGGCTCATTCAAATATTCTTTTATGTGTAACATTGTGCAACATTCTGACCTTTCATGTTTGAGGGATTGTTAGTCTCACTCCTATTCTGTACCCTGATGGGGGGACCATCCCTTGTCCGCTGCCCTCTCATGTTTATTCAGTATATTCACATTTTCTGTGTGTGTGTGTCTGTGGAAACATCTCTGTCCAGATTGACGAGATTTACAGAACTGAAAACATGAATGCTGATGAGACTTACTGTTCACAGATGGGATTTTGTGCCAACAAAGGAAGAGATGGATTTTGTGCAGAAAAAGTTTGGAGGCAATTTTCTTGTGCCTCGTAATTTTACACGGACTGTGGTTGCATTTGGATCGAAGGGTCGGAATGTTTCTTCAGACAGGAGCAGCTACTCTTACACAGAACAGCCTTCAGCACGAATAAACTCGCAGACAACAGAATTCTGTGAAAGGCTGGGTGTTGATGATCCAATGACCTTACTTTTAAGTTCTTCAACAGGCTCATTTTTTTATTCAAGCCAGGTTTGAAATACTTTATTTCATTGGTTTCTTGTTTCTTTTCACTTTTATATCACCTTTGTAAGGTTGTCTGTCACTTAGCATGCAAATTCAGTGATTTTAATTCAGCACAAGGTAAAGGTACAGGTGTTGGTGCGTGTGCACACCATGACATTGTACGGGAGGGGAGGGGGGGAGCGTAGAGGTGTACCTCTGTCCATTCTAAACCTGTGCACAGAGGGAAGTAACTGGTTGGCATCATAACCCGGCGGCTTTAAAATGGAGGAAAGAGCCTCCAGTACCCATCGGATAGGACGCTCTGTTAGCCAGAAAGCATATCAGGCCGTTTTGCAAAAAAGAAATATCTGATGCACCTGTTGGGAGTCAACTGCAGTTGCATCCAATCCATAATCTAGTCATTATAAATGAATAACATAGCATTATGTTTTATGCCAACATTTGAGATATTATAAGAAATTCAGTCCAACATAACCAATATATTTAATACATATCAGCATATAATTAGCTCATGTCAGCCACGTGTTTCAACCATATATGGTCGTCAGATTGGCACACAAGAAACAAAATTAGTACACAGTTATGTTTAGGATTGAGATTGCAACTTATTGTGTTCTTATTCTGAACGCTCTTCAACTTTATGTACATATATATATTGTATACTAATACTCATATAAAGCTCTGAGATATCAGTCCTAAATGCAACTGTGAATTTTTTTTCTTTCTTGTATGCCAGCCTCATAACCATATGTGACTGAAACATGTAGCTGACTTGAACTAAATATATGCTGATCTAAATTAAATGTTTGGTTGTGGGACTGAATTTCATATATCTTAGTTTATTTAAAAACACATTGAGGATGAATTGCCTACAGATAATGTCAACATTTGTTGTACATGGTGTGTGACTTCTAGACTGAGTGCAAAACTACACTGCTGTTGTTATCACATACTGCTGCTGGTTGTCGGTAGTCAGATGAGTCATGTCCTGCAGGAAATTAGGCTGTGGCATGTTTGATTGTGATGTCTTGTTAAGTGGAAGTCTGTGTTGTTCCATTTGCACTTTTGGCATACCTAGAAAATGGCAAACTTAAAAAACAGCAGCAGAATTGCAGGACATACTGCAAAAGATGATTTGAAGGATAGTGCATTTGATGGCTCAATGTACGCAGGAGAGCTTCGAAGGGTATGCAGGTGATTGCAAGGTTAAGTACTGTTGTGGAGAAATAAATCCAGTCCAGAAACTGCTGGATTACACCACATATTTGCAGTGGGTTCAGAGTTGTGAATGTTGAGAAGGGTTGCAAACTGCAGTCTGCACACTGATTGGTGTGTTTGTACCATCTTGACATATTGCAGGCTAATGACCAAGAGGAAATGGTTCTTTGTGAATGTATGCAGATCCAAGACCTAATTCTGCTGTGACAGAATTTCATTGATGTGCCTGGGGATAATGGTGAAAAATAAGACACTTCAGTGGAATAAATGGACTGTTAACTTTGATGTGACTTCTTGTTTAAGTTATATGATGTAGCAAACATCACTTACTGAACATCCTTCATGTACAGACATACTGTGGTTTTTTTTGTTCAGAGTCAGCTGTCCTGCAGTACATTACCAAGTCACCTAACACCAGAACGCCCTGGAGAACTGACACAAGTGTCTCGTGATGACAGTTCATTCCTCGATACACTGGATGACAGCGTGGAGCAGCTGGAACAGATGCCAAGGACACATAATAAATGGTTCTCACTGAACTCCACTTCCACAAGTCCAATGGTCAGGCGCTTGCGTCTTGTCCTTCCAAGTCCACGGAACAGTGATGTAGACGAAGTTGTCAGAAAACCTGCAGATGATGCTAGCAGTTCTGCTGATTCTCTGCAGCTGTCACATTCACTTCCCAGTCCACGAGACAGTGATGTGGATGAGCCAGTCTGTAGTGACTCGCATTCTAGTTCACAAGAGACATCAGGAGCATCTTTGACAGGTAATGAATTGATTTTATGGAATATTGAAAATTAACAAGCTGTGCATTGAATTTTAATTAGATGAAAATTGGTACAAATGTGTAACAAATTTTGGAAATCATGGTTCTGTGTTAAGGTGGTTAGTTTTGAACCAAACATTGGCACTTAACCTTTAGACGCCTAACGTCGACTATAGTTGACGTACCGCACCGCTAACCTCCAAAGTTGCATTTTATATATTTATCCAACAAATATAGGTACCGAATATTTTAAACATGGTGTACACTCTCCGTTTTTCTCTCTTCAAAATGCAGTTTGTTTCATAATTGTAACATATTTGGTTCCTGTATTATTCACATTTTATATACAGGTGTGCTAACATAAAAAAAATAATTCCGGCGCCAAAAGGTAAACATTTAGGTCACATTTCTTATTCTAAAGTTTCTGTCCAAAAACAGGGGTGTGTTCTGCACACAAATGTGCCTTTCACATGTGCTCTGCTTTCATCATGTAAGTCAGTAGTCCATTTATATGTGTGGCTTTAAACAGTTTCAAAATATGAGATTGGATTTAAAATTTAACAGAAATGTTTAATCCTATAATTAAAAATGGACCACTTCATGATAATTTGAAGATTCAGTGTTTCTGGGACACACACCATGTTGATTTGTAAATGTTTGCTGTCACTTTGGAGGACCTTGGTGTTTCCATCCTAGAAGACTAAGCTATTTCCAAGAAATATATTACAGAGGGTAAAGTATGGGTTATGCAGTTGTTGTGTTGAGCCAGTAGTAGCAGTGGTGCTGTGTATGCAGGAGGTAGAGTGACAATGAATTTTGTACCCAAAGTCCTCATTTAACATTGCTCCGGAACTGTGTTGTTTCCCTTTGACATTGACTATTTTCAGCAGAGACAAAGTAATCTGTATGTTACCCAGACTCAGATCAACAGCGTGGTCAGTCGCAGCTGCCGGGATTTCCAGTGGCCAGAATGTTTGGTATTTTAATTAATTCTTGGGGGGGGGGGGGAGGCTCTTTTCTGTGTCGTCTGACTCTGTGTTGAACCCCAGCAGTGAGTGAGAATGTACTTTGCTTAGTGAATACTGAAGATAATTTTTCACCATGTTCAGTATTATTATTCCTTTATTTCTTAATGTGGAGTGACTGTCCTTCCAAAAGCACATTTGTTCTGTTTAAATGACTGTCCATTTTATTGATGCTTGTAAATAATGATTCACCACTTGGATTGTGAAGTAAATATTTTTGAAATGTGTGATATGAGTACATAAATTTATATTCCCATGTAAAGGAATTCCTTAAAATTCTAAACATTTCTTATTTTTGCTAGGTTCTGAAGCAGTCCCTGAAACAGTTGGCTCACAGCCCCAATCAAAAAAGTTCAAACAACGCAACCGAGGAATATACTGCAGTGTAGATGATGGGTGATGCAGTGACTTGACATGTATTATGAAGTGATTTTCATAAAACCAGGATACAGTATTATCTTCTGTTCTACCTTTATTTTAAAGTTGACTTGTAACATTTTTATGCAGTGGACATAGTATTATACTTAACATAATGTATTATGGTTGAGATGCTGAATCACTGAGTTTCTTTCATTTTCATTTTATAGTTGCATGAAAATGCACATATTTTTCATATAATAATATAATGTATGAACATTTTTATTGTATATGAAGTGAATAAAACTAATGCTCCAGTGAAGGACGTGTGTGTGTGTGTGTGTATAGTCCCCCCCCCCCTGCTACACTGCTAAGTGTTGGCCCAACCCTCTGCCAGTGTTATGTCACACACTGCGTTTCAGGGAACTTTAATATTTGATGAGAGGAGCTACGCAAGTGATTGGACTGATGATAATGTTTAGAAAGTATACTAAAAACTCACCAGAGCAACGGGCTTGCACTCATCAGTCGAATGGGGAAAAAATCATAATTTATATTCAAGTTACCAACTCTTTGGTGAGATTAGAAATAGTGACATGTTATTTAAAGATGAAAATCTTCTGGTATGACACTATCTGGGCAACTCCTGGTATCACAGAATCATGGGGTTAAGCAGCCCAATAAGAAAGCTGTTTGGTCTTGACCATGAAGGCATTACAGTCCTTCAAAATGCTGGGATCTACTCACAATGACAACGTATCCCAGAAGACCTGCATATTCAGTAACTGCTTAGAATCTCAAATCTCACACAGCTTTAGATGTGGATAAACTGAACTGAGATAAATACAATGTCAGTGAGTAAATTATTCATGCAGAATTGCATGGTGTTTTCAAATGAGGTTGAGACATACGACTGCACACAGTACAGTGATAAGAGCATTAATTTTTTCTGAAACAACTTTACAATACAAAAGATTACAATTTGCTCTTCCTGACACTTTGCTGTTTCTGAGGGAACAACATAAATGATGATGACGATGTGTTAAAGAAAATATTTAGACCTAAAAGAAAGACAGAAGGATAAGAATGTGTAGAGCTTTCCATACAAAGATGAAACCAACAAATGCATATATACATTTGAGAGTGTCCTACATGTAGGCTTATTATGTTCATAACATAAGATATACATTTGTTAGTTTTATCTTCATGTCAATTGAGCTTAATCATGGGCATGGATTATTTAAAATTGTATGGAGCTTCGTTTCCACTGCCCCCATATATCTCCATGGCACTGGTATGAGTATATTTTTTCTTCGGCCTGGGTATATGACACAGCAAGTCTGTGAATGCTACTTTATTATCAGGAGCACCTGTCCATTCTTTCTGAGCTGTGCTCTTAGCAAGTATAAGGCTGTCCTGTTCCTGTCACTACATAATGGATGTGATTATGTAACAATGGAAGCTCCACTGACACTTGAAAGTGATGAAATCTTGTTGGGTGATGGGCAGTGTTAATTCAGAGTGAAGTCCAATGTTTCAGAGGCATGATCTGTCACTATCATCAGAGAATGGTGTAAAATGACTGCAACAAAATGTAGATGCATTTTGTTGAAGGAGATGGAGGCCATGTACCATACACAACCCTCTGGTAAAACCCACCATATTACTTGGCACATAAAATATTTAGTTTCCTGCCTGGTCAAAAAGGGTAACAACACGTTGAGTTTAGTGAAGGATGAGGTGGAATGTGATGTCTGGTGGGAACATATTAGTGACATCAAGACAATGGGCCCACACAGAGGGCTGTGCCATGGATCAGGCAGTTAAGTCATGCTCACCCTTGGGCCTACACTTGATTGCAGGTCAGTCTGCATGGGAAATGTGGTGTATAAAGTGGCAATGGGGCAGGTTTTTCTCCGAGTACTGTGGTTTTCTGCTATTGGTATCATTCCACCAGTGCAACACACACACACTTCATTCACCTCCCACTAATGCTACATCTTAATAATTTAGACTAGTGTTAAATAAAACACTTGTCTCGCTACCACCATGAACTGCAAAGCAGCCACCATCACTGGTTGCTATATAAGGCTTGATTGCAATCTTCTGGCACTGTGCAATGACCAATTTTGTTTTTTATTTGGTCTTGTCTGCAAGCAGTATTAGAGGGGTGTCAGGTTAGTTGGTTACAGGCAGTTGCAGAGTGGTGATTGTTCCATGTTGGCAGCCATTAGCCAAACACTGTTCTTCAGAGAATACTGGTACTGCACTATGGCACTGTCTAAAATAGGTAACTGCAGAGCTATCCACAAACAGGGATGTGAAATAGTGTACAATGTATGGCCATTTATGACAGATAAGGCATTAAATAGAATAAAAATTCCACTGAACTGAATTTCTGCAAGAGACTTGGCTGCCACAGGTTTTTTGAAAACAAAATTGGAAAGAATCAAGCAAGAAGGGAACAACATTGATAAAGGAGTGATATTTTCTTTCTGAACAACAGGAATTCACAGGCTATTGTAGACAATCTGGGTGGCTGCAAGAAAAATGACTTTTAAGTTTCAGGATGCAAAAACACTAGCCAAAGAGAAATTTTCATTAGTGACATGGGAAGAATGGGTGTCAGTGTGCAAGCAATTAAAGAACTTGAGGAAAAATATACTGGGAACGAGCATGTGTTGGACAATATTCTGAATAATTCGATCAGAACCGTCAGAATATCCGATTCCAATACAAACCAAGAGTATGAAGATGCAGGTGGTTGCAGGATACTTCCTTTAACATTGGGAATTGACTAAAGAAGTAGCATGGATGTAAGAACACAAACATGTATTTAGGAAGAAAGTTGAAACTGTAACCACATCCTCTGCCCCTCATCAGCCTGATCATAAGATTGCAATGTTACTATGCCAATAGTATTGCCTACTCTACAGTTAGCAGTCAATTGACAGAAAATACACTACACATTGCTCTATGACAAATATATGCCATACAATTTTTACATAAAAACCCACAAAACAAAATTCCTTACTGCCATATCCTCCACACAGAAACATCATTACTTTCATTTTTGCAGTTAAACCATGGTAAGAATTGGGTTCTGTGATAATCTGGGGAAAAAACATAAAATCCTCTGAAAATTCTTTAATGACTGTTTCATCAGTACAGAATTTACTGTTTTTTTTAAGACAACTAACTTTGACACTTAAGTCATATATGCAGTACACACATTATTTTATCTGACAACTTGCATTACTACTTCAGTCAGACCATTTCACATGATGGCAGGCAGCACAGAACCTGGTACTTCAAACTACTGTCAATCAGGGTCCACGTGTTAGTTCTATGTACTGCAGCTAATATTAGACTTTCACTCACCACATTTAACAATGGAACTATATTGTCTCGTCTCACTCACAGACGCGCATCACACCTAACAAGCATGCTCATTCCACATCATAGTTTTATAAACTGAGTGACCAATGGGGAGTGCCTAGCAACAGCTGGCAGATACAAAATACTGTCCTTACACTTGTGTCATTACAGAAAATGTGATGCACAGTATCACCATGGTCTAACAGGACTCTGTGTCGCATGAGTGAGAATCCAGTTAACTTCATCTGGTGCCTTCATAGACATCTGCTTGTGTCTGGGGTGTGTCTCACATATCACAAACACCCTGCCATGTCGCACGACAAAGTAACAATCCTTACACCGCCTTTTCAGTTTCTTTTTCACTTTAAACCCACAGGATGATAAAAGAATGGGAACTTGGGGAGTTAAAAGTTGCAAGCCCTCATTCTTCAGTCCTGTACTATTCATATTAATGAAACTCAAAGTTTTTGTAATACCACAATAGCTTCTCTGTGCTTCTTGCCACAACACACTCTGTAAGAACTGCACAGCTGCCGTCCTCCACACTGTAGACCGTAACGAAGTAATGATGTTCATACTGAACTGAAAACCATGAGAAAAAAATTAGGCAAGGAACTTGCACACGTCAATAGTGGCTATATTTTATTGGTACAGTACAATACAGTACAGTAGAGTGTAGAGTACAGTACAGTACAGCACAGTAGTGTACAGTACAGTACAGTACAGTGTACAATCCAGTACAGTACAGTAAAGTATAGTACAGGGCACTACAGCACAGTACACTACACTACAGTACAGTCCAGTCCAGTCCAGTACAGTACACTACAGTACAATACACTACAGTAGAGTACAGTAAAGTACAGTATAATACAGTGTACAGTACAGTACAGTGTACAATACAGTACAGTAGAGTATAGTGTACAGTACAGTACACTACAGTACAGTACAGTCTCAATGACTGTGATTGGCACCCATACAGCTATCATAAATATAGAATCCATTTTCAACACAAAATGCCTGTTTGGTTGAAAGAACTTATGAAATAACAACAATAAAAATATAAAACAACCTCAACCAGCATAAAAAGCATTAAAGTTTATTTTTAGTAAAATGTAAACACATATTCAAAGCATAAAATATATTAACTGACTGAAGGAAAGCTTATGAATCCAGTATCCTTAAGCAGCCAATATGCCAGCAGCAACAGAGTTTATATGATTTGATAATGTTTGCTATATTAACTGTACATCTTTGGAACAAATGGAGGAAGACATAAAATAAACTTGCTCAGTCATGCCAAAGAACTAACAAGTTGTTTAATACATGTGCCATGGAAGGTTCTTGAGAACGGTGTTATGACTTGGCTGAATATAGCTTTACCAAGATCGCAGAACTGAAAACTTTAAATAAAAAGGTAAAGCAGTCCCATAAAGGCCTGGACAGGCGCAGAAGGCTCCAGGAAGTTAAGGTTCCCAGATTTCGTGACAACAGCACAGAATGGTGGTAAGGTTGTCAGCCCTAGGCACCGGCCGCTTTTACCCCAAGTAAATACTCCTGGTACTCATTTCTGTTAGAGGCTGAGTCGACCACAGGGCCATAGTGCGATCGGAAGGTTTTTATGTCAATGGAAAATCCACTGACACCAGCTGGGATCGAACCAGCGACCTTCCGATTTGTAGCACAACACCTTAACCACTGCGCTACCGCGGTCCCCCTGAAAACTTTTAATACAAAATGAAATGTCAATGGGGGAAACCAAGTGCAGAAAACGGTGAACTTTTAAGGAGATCAAACAAGCATTGCAAATAGGAAATACCTTATTGTATAGCATAATTTTGATTAGAACAGAACCTTTTATATACAGAAAAAGTGTAAAATAAATGATGAAAACAATACATAAATATAGTGGATAAGAAGTGGTTAACACCTAATGTTAACAGTCATCCATGGAAATATAGTTGGGGATCAAAAAATAAATTTAAATTTAATTATGCATAATCCATATAGATTATATAATGATAAGTCTCACAGAAAACATTTTCATTACCAGTTCACTGGCAGGCATCCTGCAGAATCCACAGCTTTCATGACAGCAGTAGGATCCAACAAAACTCAAGTCCCACAATTCTCTTCAAAACTCAAGGGACTGATAAAATATGTTTTCCTGTATCTTGTGTTTAGTGCCCATGCAGTGGAAGTATCACACATTGAGAGTACAGCACAGTGGTAAGCTGACATCAAGCAAGAGGACCCACAATGTGATGTTTTGTATGTATGAAGTACAAATTATTCTGGCTCTTGTTTTTTCGAGAGCAGAATTTAATCACAGACTCGCGTTAAATGGGCATGCTGAGGCCAAACCCGTTGTTCAAGAAAATGGATGACAGAACAGTTACATTTTCCTTGCCTGGTGGAATCATGTCTCTTCAACAAGCAGTGACTACCACATGCATGAAATCCTGAAGAGAATATTACCACAGCTTTATGGCACGGAACATAGTAATCTCAGGTATAAGATGTGGTGTTATAAGTACAATATTTGCCTCAAATCCTTGCAAGAATAAGAAAGGAAACAAGCCATCCCCCCCCCCCCCCCCAAAAAAAAAAAAAACAAAAAAAAAAAAAAAAACCCCCGCCCCCCCCCCCCCCCCCCCAAAAAAAAAAAAAACTGGCTCTTTCATCAACATATCAACTTTGATTACTATTTTTCATTTTTGTGCTCAAAATGCTTGGTATGCATGGGAAATTTAAAAACATGTCTACATGTTTGTAGGCCCTATCTTGCCCACTCTTATTACAAGCAGGGTGTTGAACAATGAATGGTCCAGCAGCACTGCACTTTTCAATCTTGATATGGTTAGCCTCAAGTTAAAATTTGACCACCAGATGTGCAGATTCACAAGATTTAAGAGCCACTCTTCCAGGAAAATAAATTGTTGCCCATCAATCAATATATGGCCTGCAACCCCATAGTACTGGAAAATTTAAAATTGCAAATTCCAGGTGACAGAAGTTCTAAGTTCACACTAGAGCAGGTCATGAAAATGCAGACAGGGAGTAACATGTAGCTCTACTCTTCCTTTAATCTTGGAAGTAGATGGGGTGGGTGGTCAACACAACACCCTGGCTGCTTTACCCTTGGAAAAGATACCTGTTACCCATTGTACAGTAGACTGGATGGACCCCAGGGCTGGTCTGGATGGAAAAGTTAAAGTAGGGAAAATTATACGAAAGGAATATCTTTATGGTACTGGAAATAAATATGGACAGGTTTCCATTGGCACCAAATATATACAATATAGTACACTGGATGGAATGCACTTCAAGATTAAAATATTTTTTCTATATTGAAAACAAAATCACAATTCAACCACATACAAAGAAAAGCAAATTGCTCTATCACAAGCAATGTGCTTCTAACAAGGAACACATGCAGAAACAGAGAAGAAAGCCACACTTCCCAAACCACGTTGTGCATCACAAAAACCATACAACGGAAGAACTGCCTGTTTATACACAATATTTTGTTTAACAAAGGCTCAGTGCTATGACCATACACAGCAGGAAGAACCCAGTGTCTTGGTCCACTGCCTGCCAGCTCACTAACCTTGCTGGTGCTACATCACTGCTGCCATCACTAAAGCTATTGTCTTCCCTGCACACCAAGGTTCCCTTCACTATCAAGATCTCTATGCTTGTCTGGGTACAGTGACCCACATACATGCCTGGACCTTGGCCTTCAACTGGGCCTGTAACACAACAAGCAACATGTGTCAAATAAAATAATGACTAAACTCATCTGTAAGAATTCATTTCTTACAGTGACTAGACTATGGGCTGGATGATCTGTGGTTCATTTCCTAAGAGGGGCAAGAGACTCTTCCCTTTTCCAAAATACCCAGATTGGCTTTGGGGTCCACCAAGTCTCCTACTGCATGGGAACCAGGAACCCTGCCCCTGGGGTTAAATAAAAAATAGTATGAAGTTACCCACTCACCTCCATTTAGTGCCAAGGATAAGAATGAGTGGAGTTATATACCCATTTTCCTGTAAGCATCAATGGCATGAAGAGGATAACTTTACTTTTTAACAGTTCAAATCTAGCCTGTATTATTGCATGAGAAAGAAAGAGAGAGAGGAAAAAAAAAACACACACACACATGCTTATATGTCACAATTACCTCACCTTATGACATATGTGCTTGACCAGCATTATAACATGACAGTGGATGGCTAAATTTCCGATGCCATTCAGAGATCATTACAATTCCAACTGCAAATTGCTACACAGTTGCATCTAAACACGTTTTTGTCTGATTAACTAACTATGTACCGTCCTCACTTCAATGAGCAGTCCTTCTTGAGAAGCTAGTCAAGAATCATCCACAGTGAACGGAAACCGAGGGTTCATTAACATACAATTCTATAATCTTTGTAGAAGCCATCACTTTGTGTTTAACAATAAATACACCACACATATACAGTCTAACACAGCACAGGTTTATTTTAATTAAACTGGTTACCCTTGCATGAATGCAGCATGTTTTGACCTGCAATTAGGTTATCTTCAGGCAGGTCTGTGTTGTGTGACACTGAATATGTGTGGTCTGTTTACAATTCTGCATGTTTCTGACGACAGTACATCGCATCTAAACTTATTAACCGTTATCTAATGTATTAATTTTATTACTTTTGATGCATCAGACGATGGAAAAAGATGATAAAGTCAATGAATTTCGATGTTTATTACCATGTTCACAACAGCCTGTCACTTGTCTGCATCCTGAAGCAAATGAATCCAGTCCTCTCCATGCCATCAAATTTCTTTAACCGTTTGACGCCTAACCACTAACCTCTAAAGTTGCATTTTATATATTTATTCAACAAATATAGGTACGGAATATTTTAAACATGGTATATACTCTCCGTTTTTTTCTCTTCAAAATGCAGTTTGTTTCATAATTCTAACATATTTGGTTCCTGTATTATTCACA
>Ga0131853_10013129_pt1 | contig 15177 bp, 17 predicted proteins | sample TergutLab28metaG_FD_92764 | JGI IMG/M metagenome (GOLD analysis project Ga0131853, IMG submission 92764) | Labiotermes labralis P1 segment gut microbial communities from Petit-Saut dam, French Guiana - Lab288 P1 (version 2) (version 2) | ecosystem: Host-associated > Arthropoda: Insects >...
GACCTTCTATCAAACTGATTTGCTGTGAACTCCAAAAATATATAGCTTTTATTCTTAATATTTAGAAAAATATCAAAATCATAATCATCAACATCTGAACAAGTAACAACGTATGAGAAATTATTTAAGCTATATTTACTTTTATAAAATTCCTCATCATAAGAATTTGCTATATATTTTTCTAAAAATTCTGAAGTTAATTTTTCACCAAAACTTTTAATTTCCTTACTTTTTCTTAAGCGCAAATCAAAAAATAAAAGATCATCAAAAAGCCTCTGCTCTATAAAGCCTTGTATATATTCTACACTTTCGAAAGATTTGTCGCATAATAATACACACTTTTTATCCCTGAACAAAGTTAATCTAGCGACAATAAACATCGCAAAATAGATTTTACGTGAGGCTACGAAAAGAACGATATCCTGATTTTTATTTTGTAATAACATACTGTAACTCTCCTATATATAGTCATTCTACTTAAAAACAATCTAAATCGAATCAGAGCCTATCCGCAAGAAGGCGGACGCACGAAGTGCGACTTTGTGAAGCAAAGTTACTGAGACACGCAGCTTTTGGCGTTTTTCTGATGAAGATTGAGATGATTTTTAAGTTGAAGCACTCTATTTCACCACTCCACTTTTAAAAAGATATTTATAAAATCCTACATTTTGCTCGGCGACTTCATAAGGTGTAATCGCTAAAGTTCCTGGTGATACTCCTACTTCAAAAAAATGCAGAGTATTAGTTGCTCTATTTATTCCTATATCCAGAGCAAGCTCTGATATTAAAAAAGATGTTGTCTTCTGAAATTCTTCAGGAAAAAGCTTTCCAATTTTAATTACATCATCATGTAGCTCTTTTCCTTTATCTTCTCCAAAATGCCATTTTAAAGCACCTAAAACATCTTTTACAATTGATCTTGAAGCTTTGCCCATGTTAGTACCTAAATATTCTTTACTACCGTACCTGCAATAACACGCAGTCACTCCAAATTCACCACCTAAGCCTCTAGCAACATTAAGCCTCACATCCATAGGCACACCATCTCTAGTAGTACTGTCAATATATTCTTGAATTAAGTAGTCTTCTGCGTTTTCTAAAACACTTATATAATCATCTACAAGCTCTTTATAGCTAACATCTTGGCGTGTTTCAAGATAATGTAGGGTGTATATTCCTTCTGATTTAGGTGTTACTTTATAAATACCTTTTCCGTTAGAACCCCTATTAGGTTTTAGCACAAGTCCTAATTTATGTTGATTTAAAAGTTGTTCTAACACATTAATATCAAAAGGATACGTTTTGATTCCATAATGAGCAAATTTACCTTTTTCGATTTTTTTAGCTACTTGCTTTTTAGTTCCAATGCCACGTCTCTGAACTACATAAGAATCGGCTTTTATCGAATCAAAAGCCTTAGGATACTTTCTCTCAAAACTGTTCGCGAGCCTATAATCAAAGAGATCCGGATATCTTGTTACTTTTCTTCTATATTCCCCATCTGGGTGACTATAGAATAGTCCATTAATGGTCTTCTCATCTATATTAACATCTCTTATATCAAAAATAAAAAAATTTATACCAAGAAAAACAGCTTGAGCAAATCTGGCTCTATCTAAAGTTGATAGCTTATTTGCGTTTTTAATCCAGTAGCCTACTAGGCCATTATTATCATCTGTCATAAAATTTTCTCCTTAATATTTAGTATTGCATAATAACTCTTAAAATTATTCTTGGATATTATTGTACTATAAAACACTTAAAAAGTCAAGGTTTTTCCACTCACAAAATAAGACAACCAAAAACAACATTCTCTGTTTTTGATTGCCTTCATTTTAAACTCAGCCAGAAGCCGCCGAATTTAAAACTTGCCATTCATGTTTTTCATTGTCATTTGCTATATTTAATCAGCTATTTATTATAGCTATCAATTCTTCTTCACATTTCTCTATAATATTCGCCATTATTTCATTTATCTCGTTATCTTCTAACGTTCGTTCTGGTGAACGGAAAGTCAGGCTATAAGTTATACTTTTGTGAGTTTCATTGCTTGGTTTAACATTTTCTCCAGTATACACGCTTACGAATTGGACATTTTCAAGGAGTTTTGTCCCATATTTTATTAAAGTTTTTTCTACTAATTCCGAGTAAATATACTTTTTAATTACCATTGTCAAATCCCTTTTAATGCTCGGGAATTTTGGTAATGGTTTATAAGTTTTTTCTATAATAGCATTTTTTTCCAATATATCAAAATTCAAACTAGCTAGGTATGCACGCTCATTTATTTCATATTTTTCAGCTATTTCTGGATGAACTTCTCCAATATAGCCGATTTCTTCACCTTCTAAAATAATACTTGCACGACGACCATTGTGTAAAAATGGTTTATCGCACGGTGTAAATCTAACTTTCAAATCCAAAATTTCAAATAGTTCTTCTATTATAGCTTTCGTTGTATAGAAATCTGCACCATTTCCATACTTACCTATCGTTAGCATTTTAGTTTCATTTATTTTGTCTTCATCCTTTAAATAAACTTTTGAAATTTCAAAGAATTTAACGCTCAAATTTCTTCTATTGTAGTTTAGTTGCATGGTAAAAAGCATTCCTGTTGCACTTTCCACTTTCATCGAACTTTGACCAGCTAAAGGATTTAAAATACGAATAGGGTCTGTGCCCACTCCTAATCCAAGGGCTGTTTCTGGCTTTTCAAAAGAACTAGTAACAATTTCAGATAATCCTTGACCTATACAAAATTGTTTAATGTTATTTTCAAACTTTTGACTTCTAGTTAATTTAGCTAAGCTTACTACTTTGTCCATAGTAGGTTCAAGTTTGTCATAACCGTATATACGGATTATTTCTTCGGAAATATCTGCTTCTATTTGAATATCTTTTCTCCAGGTTGGAATTTTCGCAATACCTGCTTTTGCTTCAATTCCTAGCAGATTTAAAATGTTTTCTATCTCTGAATCAGAAATTTTTATACCTAAAAGAGCATTAATGCCTTCTACCGAATATGAAACTTCATGACTTTTCACTTCATTTGGATAAACATCTTCATATTCTTGTGTAATTTCTGAGCTTAAAAGCTGTGCTACACATTTAAGGCTCTTTTCTGCAACATTTGGGTCTAGTCCTTTTTCATAATGAGAGCTTGCATCAGTTCTCATATTTAATAGTTTGCTAGTCTTCCTAATGTGGGGTCCGTCAAAGTTAGCTGATTCTAAAAGAATGGTTTTTGTGCTCTCAGTAACTCTGCTTTCGTACCCTCCCATTATTCCTGCTATCGCAATAGGCCCTTTTTCGTCTGCTATTACCATTATTTCTTCCGTTAGAGTATGTTCATTTTCATCTAGAGTTTTAATTTTTTCACCATTTTTCGCTTGGCGAATTACAATATTGCCTGTAATTTTTTCTGCATCAAAAGCATGAAGTGGCTGACCATATTCAAGCATAGCTAAGTTTGTAGCATCTACGATATTATTAATAGGACGAAGCCCAGCATCCCTTAATTTTTTGCGAATTTCAGCACTGCTTTCACAAACAGAAATGTTTATCAAACGAAGTAGCATATAACGTTTACAATTTTCTGTCGCTATGCTTATTGCCGTTTCCTTTGTTCCTGTTAATTCTGGTAAAGAGGGCTCTACAAATCTTTCTCCATAAGAAGCACAGACTTCACGTGCTATTCCTATCATACTATAGCAATCTGGTCTATTACTAGTAAGTTCAAGCTCTAACACTGTTTCACGAAGTCCTAAAAGCTCTACAGCACACTTTCCTAACTGAACAAATCCATCAAAAATATATATACCATCTTCTGGAGATTCTGGGAAGTCGTCTCTCGTAGAACCTAGCTCTTCAATAGAACACAACATACCATTTGAAACTACACCTCGAAGTTTGCCTTTTTTTATTTTAGTTCCATCCGCAAGGATAGAATTTGGCGTTGCAACTGGAATTATAGCACCTTCATATACATTTGTTGCTCCAGTTACTATTTGCAGTATTTCAGTACCTATGTCTACTTGACAAATCATAAGTTTATCTGCATCTGGATGTTGTTCTATTCTTTCTATTTTGCCTGTTAAAATTCCTTTAATATTTTCACCGTTATAGTGAATTTTCTCAACTTTTGTACCACTCATCGTTAATTTGTTTTCTAAATCTTTTGCGTTTAATTTGAGGTTAGTTAATTGCTCCAACCAAGATAATGATGCATTCATAATGTGTGCCTCCTCTAAAACTGGTTTAAAAATTTAACATCGTTTTCAAAGAACAATCTTAAATCGTTAACTTTAAATCTCTGCATAGCAATTCTTTCAAGTCCCATACCAAACGCAAATCCGCTATAAACGGTCGGGTCTATGCCACAAGCTTTTAAAACGTTCGGATGAACCATCCCACAACCCAAAAGCTCTATAAAGCCTTCCCCTTTACAAACATGACAAGAAGCACTAATTTCATCTTTACAAACAAAACAACTTATATCCATTTCAGCTGAAGGCTCTGTAAAAGGAAAATAGTGAGGGCGTAAACGAATATTCACATCCTGGCCAAAAAGTTCACGTGAAAAGGCTAGCAAAGTCCCTTTTAAATCCGCCATTGTTAGGCCTTTGTCTACAACTAGACCTTCAATCTGGTGAAAATATGGATTGTGAGTAGCATCCACATCATCCGAACGGAAAACTCTCCCTGGTGCTATTATTTTAATAGGCGGTTTTTGCTGCTCCATCACACGAATTTGCACAGGAGAAGTTTGGGTACGAAGCAAATAACCTCCCTCTGTATAAAAAGTATCTTGATCAGCTCGAGCTGGATGATCTTTAGGTATGTTTAGTGCATCAAAATTATAGTAGGGCGTCTCTATGTCTGGTCCTTCTGCTACGCTAAAACCCATTCCTATGAAAATTTCTTTTATATTTTCCATAGTAGTATTTAAAGGATGCATTTTTCCAAACTCTTTTCTGCTACTAGGAAGGGTGACATCTATCATTTCTTCTCTCAATCTTATTTTAAGCTCTTCTGCTTTAACTTCTATTCTTCGTATCGAGAAAAGAGATTCTATTTCTTTTTTAAGTTCGTTTATTTTCGCCCCTAAAACAGGTCTCTCTTCTTTAGAAGCTTTACCTAAATTTTGCATTAAAGCTGCTATTTCGCCTTTTTTTCCTAAAAGCGCAATTCTAATCTCTTCAAGTTCTTTAAGAGTATTTATTATGCTTAGATCATTTTTAATTTTATTAATGTCTATCATTCGTATGCTCCTGCTTTTTTATTTATAGAAAACGGCAATGAAAAACGTGTATGATACAATTTTGAATGTCGCTTGCTATAGAAATTATAAATAATTATAAATGATTTTCTGGAAAAAATCAAGAAAAAAATTGAATATTAAATAGACTTATTTAATATACTATAGCAAATGCTATTCAAAAGGAGAATTACATAACTATGAATAAAATAAAAAAATGTGTGACAGGCGTTTTGTTAGCCTACGCAGTTACTGTATTCGTATTTTTAGTATATTCAATTTTACTAACATACACTAATATGACAGAAGAATATTTAAATGCAACCGTTTTAATTACAATAGGAATAAGTAGCTTAATAGCAGGAGTAGATACAGCAAGAGGTCAAAAAAGTAGAGGAATTTTTTGGGGAGCTTTAACGGGAATTATTTATGTCTTGTGTGTTATGGTGTTAATGTATGCTTTAACTGAGTCTTTGAATATAGCAAGAGCAATCTCATTTTTTATAATTTCTGTTACACTAGGCGGTCTAGGTGGCGTTTTAGGAATAAATCTTAGAAAAAGGTAAATTATTTCATTAATATAAAAAATGATTTAGCACATAATATTTTTGTAGCCCAATGAGACGAAGGCTGCCAAAAATATTAAAATAAAAAGAGGTATGGACCTATGCAAAATACAAATTCAAACAACAATTCAAATAACAGCTCAAACAACAACAATTCAAACAACAACAGTTCAAGCTCTCATTCAGAAAGCATGGACAAATTAAAGTATGAGACTGCAGCTGAACTAGGTATACACCTAAAAGACGGCGACAATGGTCACTTAACTACAGCACAAGCTGGTAGTATAGGTGGTGGAATGGTTAGAAAAATGATAAACAGTTACAATGGTAAGTAAATTTTTATTTCAAGCTTTTAAATTTATTTTTAAGCAAGGAATAAAAGTTTTAAAAAGCGAAATAAAAAGCCGCCTATATGGCGGTTTTTTTATTTCACTTAAATATAGTGGATACATGCTATTTTATCACAATAGAAGACAAGCCTATCTCACGAATAGTATTCAACTCTTCGGCAGTCATAAGACCTGCATTATACAAATTCAAATATTCTTGAGATGCAGTAGCATCAAATATTAGCAAATCATCTGTGTTTATCGTGACAGGAATACCATAATCGAATAATGTTCTTATTTGATGGGTTTCATAACTTTTCGCATTGTTAAGCAAAATATTACTTGTGGGGCAGACGTTTAACTGTACTTTGTGTTTCGCTAACCAGTTCATTATCTGCGGTGATTCTACCGCCGCAATGCCGTGTTGGATTTGGTCAAGTTCCAGTTCTTCTGCGTAACGCATAACATCATCTGCACCGCCAAACTCACCAACATGGGCTTTTGTTATCAAGCCATATTCGCGGGCTTTATGACTCATTACTTTCATATCACCCATTGTCATTTGGTTTGAGTAATTAGCAATATCTATGCCTTTGAACCAGTTCGCACTAAATATCTCATCAAGTTTGCTCAAATCATTACGATTCCACAAGGATAAATCGGGCAAAAATTTTGTTTCTGGTGCAAAAGCCTTATGCAGACCATCCATTACTGCAATGAAAATATCCAAGCCACCTAACCAATAAACTTCAGCGACCCCATAACTTAAAGCTAAAACTGAAATATTATCTGCTTTTGCTTGTACGAAAGCGGCAGCGATTCGTTGAATCCACCCATTTTTATCAGGGAAATGGCATTTTACATTGTCATTGAACCATTCATCCATTTCCTGCACAGAATTAAGCTGCTCAGTCAGCCGAGCTATTTTTACATTCAACATATCCTCAATATGGGAAGGTCTCCCTCCACGCCCTGCGTGGCTGTGCAAGTCACTTTTAGGTATGTTTTGGATTTCCGAAATTGATTTATTTTTCAACGCTTGAATAAATGCGTCTTTACTCATTAGAATCCTCCTTAAATCTATTGATACCTTCAATTGCCGACCGAATTGGCAGCATAATTATATAACCTAACTGGTGGTCACACGTTTTTTAATCATTTCTAAGCACCATATTGTTTTTAAAGTGAAGGGTCTTTTTCATATTGAATTAGGGCTTGCAATATAAACTCAATAAATTTTGTATAACCAACGACTTTGTCTGCGAAACATTAAAGCAAAAAAGACCTGCCTCTTTCGACAGACCTACCATAAACACACGGTGGAAATTCTGTATTATTGGGACACTATAAGGATCTGTGCTTGCACGGGTGTCAAAGTGCAAAAGATAAAGTTGGCTGTAGGCTTCATAAGCATTTTTAACCACAAAAATATCTTTTGGTGCAAGCTCTGTGTGCTTACCATCAATTACATCTGACACTTGTGTAAGTGTTAGTTCACTAATTTCCATAGCAATCTATCACCCTATCTGCTAACCTAGTAGATGGTTATAGAAATGTTACAGGGGGACTTTCGGAAAAACTGTTGCAATGTAGATAATGCTTATAACCTACGCTTGACTATGCTTTATCGGATATGAAGATAGACCTTTTTACGTAGCCTGGCAAAATACTCAAAAATCCACTCCCTAAGCTCGTCATTCATCGACTTTTTCTTCAATTCAAAATAGAGATACATCAGAAAATGTTGGATATCGCTGCCCATTTGAATATAGGGATAATGTTCATCAGTATATTTACCAACACCGACATCAATAGTTGGTAGCAAAGTTTCTATCCACTCTTTTATGGTATCCTCAGAAACGCCTTTGTTAAGCAAAACAGAGATTATTTCTGCAAGGTTTGCGTCTGCCCAATCATCAGCAGCAAAACGCCCCTTACCTACTATGTTGCTTTTTACAGATTCAAGCACGTGGCTTGTATACTCTTTAGAAAATTTAGGATGCTCTATTAGAGCAATAATCATTGATTTACCGTGAGATATAGCGTGAACTATGCCTTTGCCACCATAAACAAATCCGCGCCTGTCCTTTTCCAATATCATGTACCGAGTAGCTTTGTCCAAGGCTTCCATATATTGAGCGTGAGATAAAAAGCCCTGCTTCCCATCAACGTGAATAACCTGTGCAACAATAAAAGAAGAAAAAGCACGGCAAAATGCCGCATCATTTTCTGCACCGCCGATTCCATTAAACAAATGGGTTTCGGAAAGACTTGTGTTTAGTGCATGAATATATTCTTCGGGACTTAAAACAGACATACCACAAGTTAGCACCGCAGTTGCCACAAGGACATTTTCTCGAACATATGATTCTATATTTCCAATATTATTCAAAAGCGCGTCAAGAAGTTTCCCTGTACCTATCTCATCTATAACAGGTTGTAAATCAAATTCTTCATAGAGTTCATTTTTCCAATCTTCCATCATTTTTTCTAATTGCATATTCATTCCTCTTTTCTAAATAAAATATAATTTTCTATAGCAAACATACCTGAAAGACGTGCTAACCTAGTAGCTACACATAAAATAGCATATTCAAGCCATTTTATCACATATCCGTTATCGGTTTTCAAGAAAGCCTAAGACCGATTATAGAACCCAGCAAATCTGATGAATTGGAGATTGTCTGGAAACTCTACCGCCGACGGTTTACCCACTGGCGTTGCCAGAAAAAATATTTAGCCTTTTCTGGGAAAAATCTGTTCCTCATCTTTTACGTTTGGAGTTATCATATTGCGAATTACGTTTTTCGGCACAAAAAACAAAATATCCCTCAATCTCATATATTTTCACTCCGCCAAATATAGCAGTAAATTTATTTTTATACCAATCTTTTCTTTTTGTTACCATTAACATTTTGTCCCCTAGTCGAAGTCTGTTAAAGCCTTTTTCAATAAAATGTTTTGGTACAGAAAAATCCGAATGATACGGGGGATTAGATAGGATAACTGAGAAATCTTTGTCATGTATATCGTTAAAGCCATCACTCAGAACGATTTTTATATCCTCAACCTCATTCAGTAGAGAATTTTCTCGTGACAACTTTATAGCCGTATCATCTATGTCGCTCATCACAACATTTAGCGAACCTATTATTTTTGCGGCTGTTATTCCGACAACACCATACCCGCATCCTAAATCTAATATTTTATCACCCTTATCAAATTCAACAACAGAAAGCATTGCAAGCGTCCCTTTATCTATTCGGTCGGGAGAAAAAACACCAGCAGTTGTATTGAGTTTCAAAGGAATATTTTTAACAATTTCGCATTTTCAGTAAATCTTGCAAAAGTCAGTAAAATAACGATTTTCACCCAAGCTGCCAAGATAATCCTCACCGTTTTTCAAGAAAACCGAACATTCGTTCAAGATTCGAGTGAAATCAAGGAGTTGCGGGCAGTTCTGGAATCGCCGTGACGACGATTTGCCGACTGACGGTTGTGGAAAGATTACAAGTATGTTTTCGGATAAACGCTTGCAAGTTATATAGTGCGAAGCTATATATTATTCTGGTTTAGCCTTCCGCTTGATTTTCATCTTGGTATGACATGGTTAACTCCATCATTTTTTGAGCATAGGTAGCATTGTCAATTTCTTCATCATGGTATTGTCGCATTAGCTCATCAATTTGGCTTTTTAATTCTTCTCTGCTCATTCTGTTCTCCCTCCTTCATTACTTAATTTTTCCTGCATCCAACGCAAGTTAAATTCGTCTGTAGCATCTTCATAAGCATCATCAGAGTCTTTAAAACATAGAGATTCTTTCCCGCCTCCAAGTACCCAGTAGACAACACGCTCTCTCCTTGCGCCTACTTTCAAAAGTCTACAACTACCCTCATTTCTAAGGACTTCGCTTTCTCCAAAATCCACAGTACGCCACTCCTTTAATCCAATTTACTTGATGATTTTCTCATTCTATGAAGTTTTAGTTGTTTTGCACTTTCCTTAAACTGCATATTTGCCAATGCTTGCACAAACGGTGTTTCTGGAGGTTGCCATTCATTAAATCCTTGTTGGTCGGTAATGCCCGAATAACTAATGTTACGATATATGTTCGCGTTGTACTCAGCGTTGCAATGTATATTCCCAACGTATTTCCATGCTGTATATGGATAACCACCATTTTTTGTGAACCGTTCAATAATCTGAAATTGCTCAAGAGCATCATCTTCATTATACTCGTCTACAGGGAAAACAAAGTAATCAAAGATACCCGACCCTAATCTTTCCGCATTTATCACATGAAATTCCATAAACTAAAGTCCTCCCTCTGTGCCGCCCAAATTGTCGGCATACTAAAACACTCTAACCGAATCTAACGGCAACTAACGAACTCTAACTGAAATTTTCACTTTCTCAACCAATTTTCAGAACCCAATAAAATAGCATCATCCACCCAAACTGCCAAGGCAATCCTCACCGTTTTTCAAGAAAACCGAATCCCTTTTCAACCTCCGAGAAAAACCAACAAACCCGAGCTGTCTGAGACTTACCTTGCCGACGCATTGCCGACTGGCGTTTTCCGAAAAAATACTTGTGCAGTTGGCAAATTAGCGGAAGTTAGAGCATAAAATGTTCTTCCAGCGATTTTATCATTCCCTGAATTGTACTTTCTTCTGTTCGCACAATACTGAAAAGATTATATTTGCGTACTTCCTCATAAGTTCTTTCGGTGTCAATTTTGAATATTTCATCTTGCTTCGCTATCTTTTTCTCTGGCTCGTTTAGCGAGAGAAGCCAATCGTAATGGTCTTTATGGTCATCACGTGAGCCGTAGTTTATTGTAGTAACCAAGTGCGGTGCGGTCAGCAAACAGGCGATTCTATCATAATCGGCAATTCCAACAAGAGTTTCTATCGGCGCACAAAAATCTATGATAACTTTATTATTTTGCGACAATTTTATTAACTCAATCACCACAAACTCTAAAAATTCATCATTTAAGGTACGCCCTTCACGTTCGGCAATGATTTCTTCAGCCGAACGATTGAAATGTGCATCCCAATCGTAATTCCCTTGCTTGCTGTGGCGTTTATTTCGTGCGAATTGTAGGGGTTGGTATTTTTCATCACAAAGGGACAGCCATTTTTTAAAAGGATCACCATTATGGTTATAATCAAACCATGTGAATCCATGTCTTTCTTCTAAGTTTTTACACATTGTTGTTTTGCCTGCCAAAACCGTTCCTGTTATAAAATAAACATTTTGCAAGCTGCGCTTCAAAATATTATTCGCTATATGCATAGTTCTGCTCCCTCAAAATTGATTTAATTGCTTGCCGACGATTTGCCGACTGATGTTTTTCGAGATGTTGCACGTAGACTTTCGAGCGATAATCAAATAGTACATCTGATATACTGTCACCCATCTTTTTCCTTGCTTGATTTTCGTAACAATTGAATAATTTCGTTTTGATTTATCAAAATTCTACTCAGACCTATAAAAACTCCCCCACCAATAAATGACAATACGCTGACAATCCTAAAAATCACATCTTCCCAAAGGCTTAGGCGAACTATTTGTAAGATGTAGAATCCTGACATGCCAACTAAAATCAGACCAGTCGCAAAAAGCGCATATGAAATAATTCTGCCCATATTCATATCCTCTTCCTCTTATATAAATTTTCTATACTTACACTCCTTGCTTCCCAAAATGCCGGCATAATAACGCAAATCAACTGAATCTAACTGAAATCAATTGCAACTACTTGCTATTTTCACTTTTCTGTCAATCTTACAGAAGCCTGTAAAATAGCACACTTCACCCAAACTGCCAAGGCAAGGGGCGGCGTTTTTCAAGAAGTCCGAATATTCGTTCGGAAGTCGAATGAAATCAAGGAGTTGTGGACTGTCCTTGGATTCTCACGCCGACGAACTGCCGACCGACCTTTGTGAAAAATTATTTGAGTATTTTGGCAAGATGGTCAAACTAGGTGGCAGATAATGCTTATTCGCGGAACATCTCTGTCAGTTTGTGCAAAATTACTTCGGCACATCTTTCTGATGAGTTAATTTCAGTATTAACAGCAAAATCCAATACAGCATTTTTGTCCACCCTTTTATCCTGTTCTGCCGATTGAAGCTCGCCCCTGTCCCCACGTTTAATGTTTCGCTGTCTGCATACTTCTAAGGAGCAAACCACTTCAACAGTTAGCAAAGGGTTATCTCCTAAAATGTGACGCATTTTCTCATGATGATTTTTCAGTTCTGGAGTTTCAAATAAAACGCAGTCAATGATTACATTTTTCCCCATGTCAGATAGTAATTTTGCAAAATGATACATATCTATGAACATTTCAAATTCATATTTTTCGTAGTTTTCAAATCGGTGCTTTTTGCCAACCATAGACATTAAAATGTCGCTTCCAATCAAGTAAAAAAATTCGTCTGATGAATCCTGCATAGCCCTTGCTATGGAAGTTTTACCTGTGCTCGTTACTCCGCTCAAGTAAACAATTTTGCCTTTTTGCATTTTCCACTTTCACCACCTAGTATAAATTTACACGCCTTGCCGCCCATCCTGACGGCGTAATACTTAAATATAATTGAAACAAACTAAAAGCAACCACAAAAAAGACAACTGCTCAAACCTCCAACATCCGGGAAAGGATAACAACTGTTTCAAACTCCAACCAGCCCCAAAACCCCGTAGGTAGGCGGTCTACGACACATGCACTCCGCCCACCCAACCTGCAAAGATAATCGTCAGCAAAGAAGGTGAAAACACAGCTTTGAACGTTTTTCAAGAATATTTTTTATTCTCAACTCAGCAAAGTAGAATTCCTCAAAATCAATTTACTCTTAAGCTCTTGATAATCTACTATATTTTTTTCATCATTTATTTTGTCCAAAAGAAGCTTGGCACTCTCTCTACCCACTTCATAAAAAGGTTGAGAAACTACTGAAATACCACCCCAGATTAACCTTGTCCATACTAAGTCATCATATCCTAGTATTCCTAAATCTCTTGGGGCTTCAAGGTTAAGTTCCTGCATTGCTTCAAGCAAATGCAATAAAGAAACTGGCTCTGCTGCAAATATTGCTAGCTTTTCACAGACACTCTTTTTATTAAGGAGTGAGAGTAGTTCTTTTTTATAGCTTTCCGCACCTTCTTCTAAGGAGAAAATGTGTTCGCTATGGAGTCCTTTATTTTGTGCTTCTTCTAAAAAAGCTTTATATCGTTTGTTTCGTACATCACTTTTTGTAACATCTTTCAGAAAAAGGGCTACTTTCGTAAACCCTTTTTCATATAACATTTTCGTTGTTTCTTTTGTTATTTCATTATTATTCGTTGTTACTGTACCTATGCTGTTTCCTATTATTGTTCTATCTGCTAGAACTAGTGGGATTGTCTGACTTTTAAGAAAATTATCATTAGAGCCTGAAGTATTCACGATAAGACCTTCAACTTGTCTATCTATCATAGAATTTACATACTCTACTTCTTTTTTAGGATTTTCTCCAGAACTAGAAACGATAACTTGATACCCTAAAGGTATAAAATGGCTCATTATTCCTTCTATTAACAGAGGCATAACGTAATTTTTAATATCGGAAACAATAACACCAATAAGTCCAGATTTTTTACTTTTTAAATTTCTAGCTAAGAAATTCGGTCTATAATTCAAGTCTTCTATTACTTGCTCTATGCGTTCTTTAGTTTCTAAGGACATATATTGATATTTTCCATTCAAATACCGTGAAATAGTGGTCTTTGAAACACCAGCCACTTTTGAAACATCTGCTATTGTCGTTTTTTCATCAGTTTTTATTATCTTCTTCTCTTTCATTTATGCTTTATGTTTGAAATTGTGTAATTCTTCACGTGTTGGTAAGGCTTCATTATCACTGGCACTTGAAAGCTGAATTGCACCTATTGCATTTGCATTTAAAAGCGTTTCTTTCATATTAAATCCACGAACTAAACTATATATAATTCCTGTTGCAAATCCGTCTCCAGCACCTACTGTATCTACTATATTTTGTACTTTGAAGCCTTCCATATATAAAGGTTCTTCACCTTCTTTTTGGACAAAAGCTCCTTTTTCACCTAGTTTTATTATAACTGTTTTTACACCAATATTGTGGTAATAAGCTGCTATTTTCTCTGGTTCTTCTTCTCCACAAAGTATTTTTGCCTCTGCAATTCCTGGTAAAAAATAGTCCGAAACAGTAGCAAGAGCATTTGTATATTTTATCATATCGTCTCTCGTACTCCAAACTAAAGGACGTAAGTTTGGGTCGAAAGTGATTGGAATATTTCTCTTCTTAGCCTCTGTTGCAACATAGAAAATAGCTTCACGAGCAGTTTCACTAACCGCTAAATAAACGCCGGATAAATGAACATGGTCTATTTCATTAAAATTAATGTTTAGCTCATCTTTATTTATTTTGCTTGCTGCAGAATTTTTTCTATAATAATGGACTCTTGGGTCTGCACCATTTTGTGCTTTTTCTTTTAACATAAATCCTGTTTGGTGCTTATCGTCATATTGAACGTAGTCTGTTTTTATATTTTCTTTTTCTAAAACAGAAGTTAAATAGCTTCCGAATATGTCTTCGCCTAATTTTGTTGCATAGTAAGAATTAATTCCTAAACGAGCAAGTCCAATGGCAACATTCATCTCAGCACCTGCTGAATATCTAGTAAAGTTTGAAACCTCTTCTATTTCACCAACTTCATTAGCAACAAAAAGCACCATAGATTCACCAATAGTTAATACGTTTAACCCCGCCATTATGGTTGCTTCCCAATATATGCTAAGATTCCACCGTCTACATATAAAATGTGACCGTTTACAAAGTTTGAAGCATTTGATGCAAGGAAAAGCGCAGGACCTTGCAAGTCTTCTGGAGTTCCCCAACGATTCGCAGGAGTTTTAGCTAAAATGAAAGAATCAAATGGATGTGGGCTACCATCTGCCTGCTTCTCACGTAAAGGAGCAGTTTGTGGAGTAGCAATGTA
>Ga0131853_10013130_pt1 | contig 15177 bp, 6 predicted proteins | sample TergutLab28metaG_FD_92764 | JGI IMG/M metagenome (GOLD analysis project Ga0131853, IMG submission 92764) | Labiotermes labralis P1 segment gut microbial communities from Petit-Saut dam, French Guiana - Lab288 P1 (version 2) (version 2) | ecosystem: Host-associated > Arthropoda: Insects >...
GAAAAGAAGTTAAAATACAAGAGTTTATGTATAGAGATACAGCGAATGTGGAACCTGAAATGTACGATTGTACCAGTAATAACTGGAGCCACTGGAATAGTAACGAGAAGCTTAAGGAAAAATATGGAAACTATACCAGGAAAACATTCGATAGATTCACTACGAAAGACAGCTGTACTTGGAACATCACACATAATACGGAAAGTACCGCAGTGTGAAGCTTGAAGCCTGAGTGTTGGGGATCACCGCTGGTTCAAGAGAAGTACCAGGAAGAAATGCCTGTGACAGGAGACATACATATCTAATAATAACAACAACAACAACAATAATAATTTCTGTTTTACTTCATGGTGCCAACTACATGTTTAGTGTTCTCTGCACCAATTTTCTGTTTCTACAGGAAACTAGCTTTTCTAGCAAGTATGTATAAAAACATTGTATTGTGTACTGATCCAGGTTATACTAAATAACATTCGAACATCAATCTTTGACAACAGACGAGCAGTTACTGAAATATGAGTTCTATTCTGTGGAAATAAGGGTGATCACTTCAGATTTCATTGTTTGGTAGCTCCTTTAGCCGTTTGGCTAGCATAATACAGTTACTGGAACACAGTATACTATTCAAAACCTACTATAATTCAATTTGTATGTAACAGGTATCTGTTAATGGCATTACCTGCCAAATATCTACAATGAAATTAAGGTTACAAGGTGAACAAAACAAAATGACAGATCATGGCACAGAAGAGACCAGAGGAGCAATAAGACTGGGGCAGAATGCAAGATGTTAAATGGGAATTAGTGACAGAGAGAATTTATATAAAATCATGGAAAACAAAAAAAAAAGAGAGGATTCAGAGAAGAGTTTGAAAAGCAAGAGAGAACTCATGGGATGGCATTATAGATGATGCAAGCAAAGAACAAACTAGATAAACTTCCAAGTGTTTCCTCACACTGTGTAAGCGGTTTTTGGCCCAAATTGTATTACATAAACCCCCCTTGAATGTTTTTGACTTTTAAAAATATCTTCAGTACAGTCAGGCAAACAAACGATTCGGTTCATACAAGAAAACAAGGCTAAACACATGTCAGTGAAGGCAAATGTACAAACCATTCCATAACCAAATCCACTCTTGTTTCCCATGACGTGCTGATGTTCCATGCATAATGGAACTTAGGCACAATGCCACGGTAACTGAAGCCACCGCCTGGCCACATCATGACACCACTGTAACGATCCTGCGCAGCTAACTGATTCAGAGTCTGTAGGAAATAAAGACTATTATCAGATGTTTACAATTAGTGACTGACCTTGTAAACATACCAGGACATCTATTCATATTTTGCTCATGCTATTAAGAATGTTCCACTCTCTTACATACTCTGCTTATGGCAAACATTTCACAGTGATGTCTACTTGGTTTAGTAAACTACATGGTGATATATCTGATTTATTTCTTTCTGGAGCATTATTTTGTTGCAGGGGAACAAACTTGCATATTCTAAGAAACAAAAAATTAATTTTTTTCATCTGTGTGTTTATCCATTCACATCACAACTTTCTAGAATGTTCTAAAGTAGACATTCACACATCCAAGATGCCAGGTCGACCAGGCAACTAAATTCTGTATGACGATAGCTGGGTCCACAGTATGGAATTGCTTCATGTGTGTGTTCTCCTATGTCTTGCTGTCACATTGGTTAGAATTTCTTCTATCATGGAGCATCTCTCTCCAAGCTGCACTGACTGCCACACTCCCCCCCTCCATCCCAACCCCTTGTATCAACCCTCCTGGCTTACACTACATTACTGAGACTTTTCACTGCCCATCTCTTCCCTATATAAACTATAAATTGGGGCTACAGGCTTTCTTCTGGATTCTTGAACCCTGAGGATGGCATTGATAGGTTGTACCAAAACATTGGTAAGAAATTATCACTGCTTGCTGCGTAATAACCCAGAAGAGCGCAGTTCTCAGCTACTTCGCAGCGGAAGCCTGACATCATGCACTGCTTCACGTTACCTTCCAGGCACCTAGAATTTTTGAGATGGCTTACAAATTTTGGGAAAATCTGTGTACCCATGTTCAGAGGTGGTCTATTGTAAACCTACAAGACAAACAGATTCTAAGAGTACACCATATTTAGCAACATTCACATCCATGTGGGGCACATACTTAAATTCTACTGTCCATCTGTCTATATGCACATAACAGGGGCCCCAAATATGTGGGCTGTGGAATCCACATAGTTCACCAGTTTTTACACGGTCTTACCATTGATTTATTCTTCATTGACATAAAATCCTTCCGATCGCACTATGGCCCTGGGGTCGACTCAACCTCTAACAGAAATGAGTACCAGGAGAATTTCCTGGGGGGTAAAGGCGGCCGGTGCGTAAGGCTGACAACCTACCACTATCCTGTGCCGTTGTCACAAAATCTGGGAACCTTAACTTCCTGGAACCCTCTGGGCCCCTCCAGGTCTGTAACGGGACTGATTTACCTTCACCTTATTAATTGATTTCATTCAAACTACAGAATGTAACTAAGATCAAATAATGTTTGCTACCATGGATTGCAATTTATATGTCAGTACAGATAACAGTGCAATAAAGCTTGGAATTCCATATTTATTACACATTTTGAGTTTTTATTAAATGTCTGGTATATTATAAATGCTGTTTTCAATTTTAATAAAAACATTTTCCCTGTTGATTGTGAAAATGACATGCGCCAAATCTAAATTTCAAAATGATCCATTTGGGCCATGTACTGTCTAGGCTCAAGATCACTTGTGCTGGTGTATGTCATTGTGTGACATTTAATATAACAGAATTTATGAACAAATAGTAGGACCATTTCAATTTTGGTAAAAATCAGGCAAAAATAAAGGACACTTCACATAAAGGCCCAAATTCATTTCTCCATATTTTTCACTAAATGTTTAATGGAGTGAAAAATATTTTGTGCACCACAGCTGTAGACAACAGAACAAACTTTATGTATGTTTTATGTACTCTTCATATTTGCACCGTGCATCATCAACATACTAATATTTTACTATCCAACTTGCGCACAATTAAAAACACTTAGATACAATTAAAATTATAAAATATATAAAAGTGCTCCAACATGTTTCGGATCACAGAGGATCCATCATCAGGGAGCCTTGTACAGTGCTTGGCTAAAATTACAAGAATGATTCAATCATGTCTGTTGGCATGGACAAGGTCGGTGTTATGGCAGCATATTCTGACCCATTGTGCATGTGTGTAGTTCACTGTCTAGAAAGGGTTACAATATGCTGCCATAACACCGACCACGATCATATCAATGGACACGATAGAACCATTCTTGTAATTTTTGCCAAGTACTGTACAAGGCTCCCTGATGATGGATCCTCTGTGATCCGAAACATGTTGGAGCACTTTTAAATATTTTATAATTTTAATTGTATCTAAGTACAAGTAAATTCATTGAAATACTTAGGAACAATGGTGAATACTGACAACTCCATTGAGGAGGATTTTAAAGAAAGAATAACAGCAGGAAATAGGGCATAACATGTTCATAAAAATTATTCACATCAAAATTAATATCCCGAAACGTCAAACTACAAATTTATAACACATTAATTAACCCAACAGTAACTTGTGCTTCCGAAACATGGGTACTTAAAAAAAATGTGATAAATAAACTTACGATTTTTGAAAGAAGGAACATGAGGAAAATATTTGGTCCTACTAGAACAGATGATGGCTACTGGAGAAGTAAAACTAATCAAGAAATCAACAATATATTAAAAGGACAAAATATAATTGGGTTTATTAAAAAACAAAGACTAAACTTGCTAGGCCATGTTGAATGCATGGCCAAAGATAATAATGTGCAGATCAAGAGATGGAAACCCATGTCTAAAAGACCAATTGGAAGACCTAAAACACGTTGGGAAGATGAAGTTTTGGAAGATATAAAGTGCATGAACATACACAATTGGAAGAAAGTAGTACAGAATAGAGACAGTTGGAAGAAAGTAGTTAAGCAAGCCAGAACCTTATATAGGTTGTAGCACTTTATAAGAAGAAGAATTGTATCTAAGTGTTTTTAATTGTGCATAAGTTGGACAATAAAATATTTTTCTGTACTATTTCTGCTGGATAAGATTTCAAAGGAATAGAATGCACTATTAAAATGAACACAAAATGGCACACAGCACAGACTTCTCATGGGAAAGAGAAAAGACACGACTCTGTACATACTGTGCTAATAAAGTGTGCTGTATTCTTCTATTGTAGTTCTGAAGGACAAATTAAATATGGTGCTTAAGGCCTATACATACATAAACATATACATATTAAATTTTCTTGTAATGTGTGTGTGTGTGTAACAATGATGAATGAAGCATCAATATTGACTGTACATTCATTCATTAATTTGTTATGGAAATCAGGTCTGACTTTTTGCCAGTTGGAGTCAGTATCAATTAACAACATACAGCTGCATGTCAATTTAACGTTTGTTTTATAAAACAAAGAGTTTGTCACAGTTACAGTTATTTATTTATTTACTTATTTACAGTGAATATAATTTCAACTGCTATATGTTCACTGCGTGAAAAGTGGAAAGGCACATTTATCAAAATACTTGTATTCATTCGATCTTTGCTTCAAACAGTACACATATATTTCATGCTTATGAGAATCAAAAGTTAGCATTCATAATCTCAAAATCTTGATACAACTACAGTGCAAAAGCGCCACAGTTTTTATGCTATGCGTAACTGCTCGCAACTTGTTATATATTCTTTGCAAAAAGCGAAATGTGACAGTGAACAAAGGGGAGGTACACACAGTTCATCTGCAAACCTGATAAAGGATTGTTAAATTATAAGAAATGAATCACACAGAAAATGTATACATAAAATATAATACAGGTATCACTAACTGTTCCATCCTTTGAAACTTGTCCGAGAATTGCGTGTGTGTGTACATATATATATATATATATATATAGCTGTGTAAAAAGGTAAAGCCATCCCATTACAGGCCTGGACAGGCCCAGAGGGTTCTAGGAAGTTAAGGCTCCCAGATTTCGTGACAACGGCACTGGATGGTGGTAGGCTGTCAGCCTTATGCACCGGCCACTTTTACCCCCAGGAAATACTCCTGGTACTCATTTCTGTTAGAGGCTGAGTCGACCCCAGGGCCATAGTGCGATCGGAAGGATCTTTTATGTCAATGAAAAATCCACTGACACCAGCTGGGATCGAACCAGCGGCCTTCTGATTTGTAGCGCAGCACCTTAACCACTGTGCTACCGCGGTCCCCATATGTAACTGTGCACTTTACCGAATTAAAAACAAAGGGGGCAGAACACAAAACTAACAAAGACCAAAAAATATGAAAGGCTTTCTAAATAAGCACCAAAATATGTACATACAATTAACTATGTAATGCTGGCCTCAGTGCACTGTACAGACCTTATATTGCACATAGACTGCTAGCCTCCATTCACCCTACAGCCATAAAGCATTTACAGGTACTACAAATTTAAAACCCCTCTGTTCTGGGCAGTAGTTGTAACTGAAAACCCAGAGTCACTGCAAGGTTCAAAAGGCTTCTACTTTAATTATTTCCAAACACAGCATACATAAGTCACAAAACTTTAACTTATTAGCTTGTTTCATACAACATACAAGCATAATACAAAACTGCATATATCCAATAAAAGGGTATGGAGACATTCACTTACCCAGATTGGCGTGATACCTTGCACATTATACATTTCTGGACCAAATGCTAGCACCTTCTTCAGGGTAAGGTCATACACTTCATTTCCAAGAACTCCATGAGATTCTGGAAACAAGCCTGTAGCAATGGAATGATGGTTGGGGAATGTTTTAGTTGGAAACACATTGCGCACATATGGCGCATGCGCACCATCTGATTTGAACCTATCTAAACCTGGAGTTGCGCATTTCATAAAGAAATCATGACGAAACCCATCAAAAGACACAATCAGAAGTAGTGGATGTCTTGATACCCCATCTGTAAATTTCGTTAGGACAAGAAAGGACACGAAAATAAGACCTATTGGTGAAGTCGCTGACATTATGCACAACTGACTGTTTGGTACACTGTACTTATCTCATGCACATATCAACTGCTTGGATTACAGTATGTAATCAGAGAATGAGTTCTGGCATTTCAAGGACAAAACGTGTTGCAATCAGTCACTACAATAGCAATATTTGCTGGTTGGTTTAATATTTCACTCTCCAGCTGCATGGTCACAAGCCAAAGTGGTATGATAACTATGAAAAAGTTATTTAATAGTGAATACCTACATAAATGTCCAACTGTATGTTCAACCAACTTCTCAGGAAAGAGATTAAAGTCCATCTTAAAAATAAACTAGGTATCAGTTTCTCATAATATATGGGAACTTAATACTGATCCTGCAGTTCATACACAAACCCGACCATGTTTGGAACTCATTTATTTGTACTGAAAACTCAACTTCACAAAGACATATTTGATTAAAACACAATATAAATGGAAATGGAATTTCAGGATAACAGGCCTTTCTTAATGCACAAGGTGTATTAAGAAAAAATCACGTTGCAAACATACTTATTTCTATGTAATATACCAACAAGTACACAGAAAGTCCACTGTATATACTAAAATATTTCTCTGTTCCATGGACACCAAATGGATTAAACCATTACAAATGATTCTTGTACTCAAGTAACAACTCAAGATTGTGGGGTCCTCAGGGGAGCTGTGTTAAGCATCATTAGAATTTATTTAGCAGTAAAATGCAACATGAAAATTTGAGACTCTGCACTGGGAGGTCCTCCTGATGGGCAATTTAGGACAGCAGTACAAGACTTTTAGCATGACTATTGTAAGGAAATGTTAATATCTTTTGTTTGTTTATAAAGACTTCAGTTACAGAAAAACTGAATATGAAATGATCAGATCTTAGAAAATTATACGTGGGCAATTCCAAAACCAACCTCCGATTGGTTAGTAAAAAGAAACGCATTGTCATAGCGCCAAAGCGCATGCTCAGTAGTAACAAGTAAGGTTTGCTATCGATGAATGCCTACCCTCATACATTTTCACTGCATAGTGTGGGAGTAATCACTGATGAAACATGGACACTATCATAGCCGCTCCCGTCAGCTGTGAGGTACTTATTCTGTGACTGTAAGGGAATTGTGTTGACAGAATTCATGGCACCAGGGACCACAATAACATCAGAGGTTTATTGTGAAACGCTGAATAAGCTTCGAAGGTTGATCCAAAAAAAACGGCACGGGATGCTCACTAAATGCGTCATTCTCCTACATGACCAAGTGCGGCTCCACACAAATGCTTTAATCAAGCTCTTCAGCTGGGAGATTTTTGACCACCCTCCTTACAGTCCGGACCTGGCGCCAAGCGATTACCATCTCTTCACCAAGATGAAGGTCTGGTTGGATACCCAGCGCTTCCACACCATCGAAGAACTCATGGATGGAGTCAACAACTGGCTGCATAACTTGGTGGCACCGTTCTTTGACGAGGGACTACAAAAACTAGTGTCATGGCACGACAAGTGCCTTAATGTGGATGGCAACTATGTGGAGAATTAATGCAGTTTTGTATGTAACTGTTCCGTATAATAAAGTTTTGTTCTGTGTTTTGTATTTTTTTAACCAGCCAATCAGAGGTTGATTTTGGAATTGCCCTTGTATTTCCTTTGAAAATGGAAGCCACGCTTTTGTAAATGGACGTAAGCAAACTTCAAACTGTATTCACCCACCTGAACTTAATATGAGTCCGTGCACTGTAAATAACCGAGAAGAAATTATGCACTAAGAAAATATACATAATAAAAACATGTGATGTTACAAGAGCAACTGTTGTGTTGCTTCAAAGACTAGAAAGGATGTGCCATAGGACAGATGTTTAGAAATCACAGCTGCGTCTTACATCTTAGGCAAAGCTGTCCCTGTGCATGCTATGAAGGCATACGGGGGGCACGGAACTATAGCTCCACACATTCTTAAAGACATACAAAAACAATACCAAAGGACAGCAATACAGAACCCATTATTTTGTTATGCTCACTATGAAACTTTGAAAAAAACGGAACATGACAGACATTTAGAAAGAAACAAAAAAAAGACCCAAAAAACAAAACAAAATGAATCAAAAACAAAACAAGTGATCCACCAATATTATGCTTAGATTATGTTACACATGCATCATTCATAGTACTTAAGAGGCTGAATGCCAAATTTTTTCCACTAACTATAACGATGACATACAGCAGATCCACTCATCAAAACTTTACAAATGTCCATTGAGCTGTTAGGCTCCCTCCCCCACACTGTACTTCCCTATATTCCCCCCAGATTGGGGGCAGGAAGGCTGTTAAGTGGGGTTCTTTAGTAGTGCATCATGCTGCTATCACTTTATCATGCTTCTATCCCTACTCTCTGACCTGCCTTGGGCAGTACAATTTAATGCATGTATCAAAAAAATAAAATCTATCATTATACTCGCTCATCTGAAGCAGGTGAAGTACTATAAAAGCACTGTGTAATACATATACATTTGTGGAAAATGTAACAATACTTTCGTACATGAATAAAGCCATGCTTTTATGCATTAAGCAGATCATTATATACAATGTGAATATATTACAGAGACAGCACATTATAAGCAATTAGCAGTTGTCTTTACTCCTGAGCAGTATAATTCTGAAGATCTGTAGTAATGTTTAACATAAAACATAATTTATGCAACAGCCATAAATCTATTACATATATTTTTCATTATTTACAGATTTCTCAAAAATTATCACAGCATACAAGTAATACAAAACAATCACTCCCTAATTCTAAAGTCACAGCCCTTTCCAAACAGACATGTATATGAGGCTTTCATGCAACTGGTCAAATGACTGACCATTACCAATCATTACAACACTCTGCATATCGTCACAGACAGTACATTAATACTATTTGTTTTCAATACAAATCTTGACTGAATGCTGATTGCTATTATGGGTGAGATCTGTTGTGGGTTTTCTCAGATTTTCCAACTGCATGTTGTGCAGTATCTTAAATAAAGACATAACTATGACTGACGATATAACTATGACTACTTTCAATATTAAAATGATTTGACATAAAATAATCTATTTTGTGAAAACACCAACTTCTGGGATTGTACATATCCATTAACTAACTCTGAAAGACTGCTACCTCTTTCTTCAGGGAAGAAACCTTACTTTCTACCCTGAAGAAGTGTGTAGCAGGTTCCCCTGCAACAATAGCAAACTTACACATACCAAGCCACAAGCTATAAAAATCTCAGTACACACATTACTCTCTCAATTCTAAACAAATCTCTGCAGTTCATACAGAATTGTTACATAAGCAAAAGGCAATCATGTAACATGCATTTATGCCACACTTTACACAATAATAGAACATTAAGTAGAACAATGCATTAGATCAATAACATAAATTCTTAAGGAACATTCTGGCTATGTATCTGCTAAATGTGTGTCACATAATATATTCATGAATACTTCTGTTAATCTTCAGTATCATTGTTATCTAGGAGATGCTGAGCTTCCATTTCATTCTGTGTCCGGTCTGGATCCGAGTTGTTAAGTGTCCTGTGGAACAAACACGTGACGTCACGGTTCACGTTCTGTACATGAACCAACGAAAAGCAGAATACGGTTATGTTATTACTAAAAACATCAAACAGACCAAAGTAATGACAAATTAAATTTGTGGTAAAGTAAAAACGAATGAAATGTGACAAGAAAACAGAGAACTTGCTGGGTTAAGGAATAACAGAGACACCCTAAACACTTCTTAACTCACCAACTAGTGTGAAACCTCAAAATTAAACAGCAACATTTGATATCCAGGTTGAGAGTACTAGATTTTGTATAAGCATGTTTCAAGAGCAGTAGTCAATAAAAATGTAAAGTACCAATAAAATGGAAAACCTTCAGTGTTAGCAACTCGACAAATACACTTCTGTTTTAGGGTACTATCAAGAGGTTATTACTGCAGTGCATTAAACTGGTAATTATTTCTGTTGAAATATAAAATGAAAATGAGATGATGATAATGGCATTCTTCCTATGGAGACAGCAGTGTACACATGTGTTTTTGTGTGTGAACACATTACATGTGTACATGTTTGCATTCTTTCCACTAATTTGTTAATGCCATACTACTGTAGCCTTAAGCTCACATCAAAGCACTGGACACAAAAAAATTAGTATCAGACTTCAACAAACATTCACACAAATGTGACTTGGATGTTCACAGAATACTTAAAAAACCATGGGCTACTTCAAAACCAAAGCACAATATTTTAACCCTTTATGACAAGGACACAGATGTACCTACAAAGAACCCCATCTCCACAAGAAACAAGTATACTTTAATCACAATTTACTGATAAATTTCTTTTGGCAAGTGCACTGAATTCAGACCAGATATCACTAGCATGTGTTACATAATCAACAGCCAGCTTTAGAAACACCATGTGGCAACTGACAAAGAATTTAAGGGTTTTAGGTTCTTGTGACGGTGCATCATGAACATAGGTTGAAGAGAGAGAAACCAACAAGATGCAACTAATATGATATTTATTATCAAACTTCTATCTCAACATGTTTTGTGCATCATTATGCCCATCTTCAGGAGAACAAGACTGTGTACTGCCGCATATGGTGTTCTGCACTGGTTGTGCTGGCTGTGGTTGCATGCAGCTGGGACGCGAGCTGTGTGCACTGTATGAAAGTTACTGTTCAAACAGTAACTTTCATACAGTGCACACAGCTCGCGTCCCAGATCCACACAACCACAGCCAGCACGACCAGTGCAGAACAGCATATGCGGCAGTACACAGTCTTGTTCTCCTGAAGATGGGCATAATGATGCCTGAAACATGTTGCGATAGAAGTTTGATAATAAACATCAGATTAGTTGGATCTTGTTGGTTTCTCTCTCTTCACCTCAAATTTAAGGGTTGTTAATCTATGACTTTAAAAAATAAATCCACTTAGCAAGAATTAATATATAAGTGGATGGATCTATTTCTTACCGGTATGACTGGCCCAATGGGTCAGTTTTCTTCTGTCTGTGTCGCAGTAAGCACAGAGTCAGAATTGCTGCAGCAGTGATGGACAAGGCTGCCACTACAACGCCACCAACTGTAGGATATTAATGAAAATCACAATGCATTTGGGTTATCTCACCTATGTCTAACTAAACTAGAAATGACATTATCTCTTCATAAGGATTTCTGTTATTTGTTTTTACAGAAACCACATGAAAGTCTTGGTTACTGATAATAGCAAAAAACAGCACCAGCATGCATGCTGCAATTAGCAATAATGTCTCCTCTACAGCACAGTTTTCCTTTATGTAGTTGTATTTTTCTAACTGTTGATGGTCGAATGAACGACCGAAACATGTACCAGAAAATAATAATAATAAACGAATGTATGGTGTTCAGGCGTTTTGTGTGGACTAGATCGCTAATAGCAGCACTACTGCTAATTGCAGTCGGTTACCTCTTGATCACGTATTAACACTGTTAATTCCCTCATTACACTACAGTATTACAAATGTTTAGGTAGCATGTAGAGGAAAAATGAATATAAACTAGACCAAACAGTAAATAATGAGAATAAAATTCCCTCTTTGCCACAGAATAGTACCTCTATGATTATTATATCTGTCTTGTTTCCACAAATGTTTCATGCTCAGAGCAAAAAATATTCGGTAAAATCACAACAGTGAATCAGTGATAGGGTTAACTGTGGAAACTATAGTCAGAGATGAGAACTGTCACATTCTTCCATTGATTCCACTACTGTTACTATAAAATAATCTTCATGATGACTACAATATGATACCACTGCTTTCACCTTTATCCTACCAGGATGTACATTTAAATTTTAGCATATGGATGAAGCAAAATTTATTATTTGAACAGAAAAAGGTAAAATTATGAAACAAACAGCATTTTGTGGAGAATAAAGCAGAGATCATTCACCATGTCTTAAAAATTATGCAAATTTCCTTGTTGCCTAAATACATAAAATCAATTTCTTGGGGTGTTTTCCTACTTGTTTTTGTGTATGCAAATGCACGTATACAGGCCTTTAAGAAACGTTAACTGACATATAAACACACACACACACATGCGATTGGCAAATACTCTTGTAGGGTATTTATCACAGTGCTGCCATTAGGTTCAATGTATTAATGAAATGGTACCTTCATTTTTGCTTATTCTTAGTTTGTTTAACAAAAATTGCAAATAGCTCAGATTACACAGTGATGAACAGTGGCATGATGGGTGTCTAATGCACTGAAAAGGATATGGACGGACGCTGTTGAGGCCTAACTGGAGGTACCGTCTTGGGATCTGCTTGAAGGAAATGAAAATAATGAAAGCCTTCAGTCAATACATCTGATGCATTCTCCAATATTTGAAATTGGAATCCCTTCAACATAAAGCTCAAGTGCCCACTCCAGCACAATGCTTGGTACAGGTATCATTCAACCTAGAACATGCCATGAAGGCTTTGAGGGGGAATAGGGACATACCACTACTCTTTCTTTAAACTCAGTGCCAGATAGGGGGTGGGTGGTCAATGCCATGCCTTGGTTGTTTTACCTCAGGAAAGAGACCCAGACCCCATTCTGTAGGAGTGTGGGTAGGCCCTCGGGCCAGTCTGGATGGGTGCAGAAAATCTCACCCTGACGGAGATTTGATCCCCGGACCGTCCAGCCCGTAGGAAGTCGCTATACAGACCCCACTATTAAGCATGACGTTTACATGAATTATGTACAAAAAACACAACAAGGTCATATTTCTAGCATTCCAATATCTTTACAACTGTAACAGCTATGAATGGTTATCACCAGGAACTGTTATCAGTTATACAGGAACCACAGTAAAGTCCCAGATTTGTGTACTCCTGCATTAGACTTGTATTTATGAAATTCTCAGCCCAAATCTCAACTATGTCACTGTTAATACCTATTAAGGCTTTCACCATTTTCTTTGGTTTCTTCAGGTAAACACCAAGACAATACTGTGAATGAGGTCACCACTTCCCAAAACTTCACCTAATCACAGCACATAATAATTTACCACATCTGACCCCATATAACATCTGAAGCTGACACAGCTTACTTAAACAACCAAAAAATTAAATACCCAGCAGATGTTACTTACTTATGTATGGTAATGAAGTATCTGGTTCATTTGCTAGCAATGATTTTACATTGTCAAGAGTCCCATCTGTGATGCCTGGTTTCAGATGTAGCATATAACAGAATAAGGAATACAGGTCCACATTATCAAACGGATCAATCTTGTGTTGCTTCTTAATCTGTGGCCCAAATGCAATGAAATATGGATACATATTCATTTCTTTATTGTCATATCCATGTACACCATATGTTGCATTTTCTGGAACTATAAATACAAAGACGTTAACATCACAGTATATTATAATCAGACTGATTAATTTTCATTCACTTATTGTAGTTTGTATGTTCCCTTTTTTTTTTGTTGTAGTGGTAATGGGTCAGGAAGCCAAGATAGCACAGTCAGTATAGTAACTAGGCTAGGGGCTGGACGATCTGGGATTTGAGTCCCATCAAGGATATACGATTTATCTCTTCTCCAAAATGTTCAGACTGTCTCTGTGGCCCACCCAGCCTCTTATCTGATGGCTACCAGCCCTATACCTGGGGGGAAAGCAGCTGGAGTATGAGGCTGATCACTCACCTCCACAGATAGCCAAGGTTAAGAATGTGTGCAGGTCTATCTCCACTCCCCCTACATTCCTACATGGTGTGTATAGGGGTAATTTATGGCAGTGGGTCCAGAAAGATTTTGAAACTTATAATTTGACACTGGAACATGTGAATACATAAAGGATCCACTGAATGCCAACATGACGAACAACAAGAAAAACACTTATAGAAATAATCTGCACAGCAAAACAGGGCCCAGTAGTTATAAACAGACAGGTTTCTTCACCTTCTCCAGCATTTTGACAGCCAGCTTGTTTATGTGTAAGGAAGTTTCTTTCAAGATACTACTCTTTCAAACACTGCTATACATTCTGATAGATAAGCACTGATAATACACAAACATTCTTTCACATAGACTGCATGTTTTATTAGTTTAATGAACACATTGCATACTGTAGTGCGTGCTGCTACAAAGTGGCCAGCCGATGCATCCTCCCTCATGCCTAGGTCTCCCAGGTAGTCTCTTTCCTGTATGTTTTTAAACTAAAATTCTTTATGAATTTCATAACCCTCCCATTTCATCATCCTCAATTTTATCACCCTGATAATATATGGTCACAGCACAAATCATGGATCTCCTCATAACACAATTTTCTCCACCCTCATTTACGTATTCCTTTCCTTTTTCTTTTTTTTTATTAATGCTATTAAGAACATGTATATGTTACTTCCCATGATGCATTTCAATTTCTAACAAAGAAATATGCACTGAACTGCTGAAAGACATGTTACGTACTGTTGTGTAGGTACTGCTATGTGAACTATGAAATGTCAAACAAAGTGGATGGGTATACATAACTGAAACTTACATGTTTCATTCTTCAGCCTTTCACGGATTTCAGCAATCTGATACACATCATCAAAAACATAGGACTCATCTGCCAAAACCAAGATGGGCGGTGCACGCCGATTATTCTTATAGTGCCAACGATCAAGTATTTCCTCCTTGTGATATACTGAGAAATGCCCTAGTTCTATTGATGCATTCTTCAGAGCACTGTAGATATCATCTGCATCACCTACAACAACAGTACATGACAAATTAACACAAAACAATGTCCAAATAAAAGCTTTTACAGTTTCAGTTACACTCTTATTACCAAATGTACACAGAAACCATCAAGTCTTTTGTGAATAATGGAAAACATGAACAAGTAACAGATTTTAAATACTTGGGGTATGGCATATCAGAATACGGAAGTGATTTAGAAGATAAATTGCAAACATACAACAAAATAAACGGAGCTATACGGAGACATTTTGGAAAACAAATGAACAAAGAAACAAAGTTAAGAATTCACAACA
>Ga0131853_10013131_pt1 | contig 15176 bp, 12 predicted proteins | sample TergutLab28metaG_FD_92764 | JGI IMG/M metagenome (GOLD analysis project Ga0131853, IMG submission 92764) | Labiotermes labralis P1 segment gut microbial communities from Petit-Saut dam, French Guiana - Lab288 P1 (version 2) (version 2) | ecosystem: Host-associated > Arthropoda: Insects >...
ACACTCTGAATTCGTCCTGCATTCTGATCTCGAGACATGACCATGTACTTAGTTTTATCAGCACTTACTTCCAGTCCAATCTCCCTAGTAGCAGCTACTAGAGCTTCTGCGTTTTCCTTTAGAGTATGTATGCTTCCTGCCAGTATATTAACATAATCGGCATAAGCCAGAAGCTGATGCGTACCATTTAGTTTCAAGCCATCCTGTATTACCTGAACCCTGCTAATGACATACTCTAAAACAAAGTTAAAAAGCATTGGTGATAGAGCAGTATTAAGAAGCTTTTATTTACAAGTGAAAAACAAGCTCTAAGCTGTGTGCACTGATTTTGTTCTCTGTGTGTGAATACGTCAGGAACATCAAAATTCAAAACAACTTACATGTGCTCACAATTAAAGAACAAGACAGGCAAGGTACATATAAAGTAACTCTGCAGTGTGTTCGCGTGAGCACTGTTGCAGCGGAAACACAACAATGCATTCTGCGTGTGTTGTTGAGCTACACGTCACTCTGAACTAAATAAAAACATTGAATGTTGCACATCAATGCTTGTACAGCAAGTTTATGTCGCCGACAACAATACAACACGTAGGTCTTTAAGTAAAGTTCCCGACGTTGCACTGGAAGAAGAAAAAGAAGAAGATGAAAAAGAAGAAGAAGAAGAAAAGAAGAAGAAGAAACTTTCGTTTGCTCAGGCTCTTCTGTATAAGTACAATTTGGCTAAACAGGTCCTAAAACGGGATACGTATTTGCGCAGTTTCTCAATTTTTGTTAAGTTGTGACCGAAAATTTTTTAAGAAATCACACGGAATTAATCAATTATGAAGCAATAATTATCAATATTCTGAGTGTGTCTGTATTCTTGCCTTAGTTAACCGGCATGAAAATAGCATTTTTTTTTTGCGCAGTGTTGTACTGTCATCTGTGGTCTGTCGGGCCGTACCGTATTTTCCCACACTGTCCCATAAACGGTGGGATAAAAAAAAAGTTATTGAACATAAACTTGTGTTTTGATTTTCACCACACCTTCGTCTGAAACATTACTAATTCTAAGAATTCTGCGATAAATGATCATAAATGTACGTAGGACTTTACGTGAAGTAACCGTTATTCTTGTCAGATTTGAATGAAATTTGAATTTTCTCGAGAGAAGTTTGTAAAATTCTCAAACATAAAATTTCATGGAAATTCGTCCAGTGGGAGCCAAACGGTTCCACGTGGACAGACGGACGGACAGAAAGATATGACGAACACAATAGTGGTTTTTCGCAACTCTGGGAATGCGCATAAAACCTGTTACGATTACGAGTTTGTGGGATGTGACATCTCGCATTTTCGTAGGTAACTGCCTACGTAACATGGACAGTTTTATTAAAATCACCATCATTTACACACAAACGTAAATTCGTCTCCAAAAATATAGTTCCACGATTTGCATAAGTGAGGGGCTATACTGCACACTGACTTCGAACTTCATTACTTTTGTATATTAAGCCGAAGACCTGTATTACAAACATCACGGCGGTGTATAATAATTAATTTATGCAGAAGAGAAATGAGTTCTCCGTAAATGAAGTCAGCGACCGTTAATAAGAAATTTATACAGTATAAACCAACGAAATGCACATTTTTTAAAAATTAGTATTCTAATTTTTAATTTTTCAAATTTTAGGTTCTTATGACCGTGCATCATGGAACGTAGGGTGAAGAGAGATAAACCAACAAGATGCAACTAATCCGGTGTTTATTATCAGACTTCAATCTCAACATGTTTCGGGCATCATTATGCCCATCATCAGGAGAACAAGACCGTGTATTACTGCATATGGTGTTCTGCACTGGTTGTGTGGAGCTGGGTCGTAAGCTTACGACCCAGCTCCACACAACCACAGCCAGCACAACCAATGCAGAACACCATATGCAGTAATACACGGTCTTGTTCTCCTGATGATGAGCATAATGATGCCCGAAACATGTTGAGATTGAAGTCTGATAATAAACACCGGATTAGTTGCATCTTGTTGGTTTATCTCTCTTCACCCTACTTTTAATTTTTCAATTTTTATGTCTTCTACATATTTCGAAACCGAGGGTTCATCTTTAGGATGACGGTTGTCTATACAGTTGTGATATGGTACGTCTTCCATGTTGCAATTACAACAAAGGCTTTTATTACAATTTCAGCAACCGTCTTCCTGAAGATGAACCTTCGGATTCGAAACATGTAGAAGACATAAAAAATTATAAAATTAAAAATTAAAATTTTAAATTAAGAAATGTGCATTTCGTTGACTTATACTGCATAACTGCATTACAGTGCACGATGCAGACATAAAAAAAAGGAAATTTAAAATATAATTTTTGTAACCACTCTCCAGTGCCGCGATGCAAGGCTGTAAACATTACCACAGACAACGTACGATACCGCCATCACACCGATGATGCACCTATAACTGGATGCCGTGGCGGTACCACATACTTTGGGATATGACCACATAATTCCATTATATGAATACCCAGACCCCCCTAACAGCCAACCGCACCAGGCATCCTGCTGGGTCCTAATAATAAACGGGTGGTTGGTCTGTGGTAACCACAGTTAAGACGCTGCCCCGCTGTCCAGCAGATGGAGATACAAACACGGCCTCCTGTGTTGTCTTTGTAACATGGACCCCCTCTGTGCACAGCGTTTAAACAACACCGTATCAATAATGTATTCTTTAGGATCACAAATCATTGCCCTTCTTTAAGTCTGACGTCACCATTCCATAATGACTCTGAGGAAACAGGAGAAGTTTACAAATCATGGCACCCATGTCACTAGTATTTCGCTATCCAAGGGCAGCAGATAATTAACGTAATATGTACAATTGGACTCAAGATCAAAGATCTAGGGCCAGGGTAAACGAAATTTCAAAACATTTAGAAACCACCTCAAAATTCTAGGCGCCCAAAGGGGAACATGAGGTAAATTCCATACTGAAGACCCACAAATATTAGGTTCCACATTACAAAATTTAGTTGCACGGGCCACGTGGTGCGGAGATTTGTGCAACCGTGGTGTAGAAGTAGATAGAAAGATGCTTGAAACAGACCTTGAAGAAACGGGATGCCGCAACGTGGACCGGATTCGTTTGGCTGAACAAAGCAGAGGACCCAATGGCGGGCTCTTGGAAACACGTTCGTGAGCAGTCGGTTTCCTTGAACGGCATATTTCTTGACCACAGTCCTGTTCACGCCACTGTCCAGTCCCACCACGCACTTTTTTGAGTCGTTGTGCTTCCTCCCTCATCGAAATTTCCAGCATAAACCGTTCAGTCTCTCTGTTCAGATCACTACAGGTGGCGGTAAGTAGATAAGAAACACCTGGAAAGTTTTGAGATGTGGTGCTGGAGAAGGATGGAGAAGATCAGTTGGACCGATCGTGTAAGAAATGAAGAAGTATTACCAAGAGTGAAGGAGAAGAGTAAGATCCTACTAACAATAAAAAGACGGAAAGCTAACTGGATTGGTCACATCTTGCGCAGGAACTGCCTTCTAAAACACGTTACTGATTGAAAGGTAGAAGGAAGGATGGAAGTAACGTGAAGATGAAGACGAAGGTATAAGCAGCTACTGGATGACTTTAAGGAAAAGAGAGGATACTGTAAATTGAAAGAACGAGCACTAGATCTAACTCTGTCAAGAACTCGCTTTGGAAGAGTCTATGGACCTGTCGTAAGACAGACAACGAAATGAGGAAGCTTTACTAATGACCAGCGCTTTGGACTTGTTAACATAGGACAGACGGGGCTAGAAGGAAGTATATGACAGTTGCCACGTGGGGGAAAGCTCTGTCCACTCCATGAACGAATGTATGAAGAAGTAGAAGTGTAGCTCCACCCATTCTGAACCTAGGCGCTAGATGGAGGTGGATGCATTATATCAACTGTTGGGCCCACTCAGCCTCCTATTCAGTGGGTACCGTCGGTTCTTCTCCCGACGTTTAATGTGGGACGTAAAGCTAAGCCACTCATGTACGCCTAGAACCGACGTTAAGAACTACGAGAGCTATACATCCACTCTCGCATATGCCTTCATGGCACGCAGAGGGACAACTGTGCCCCTCCTTTGTAGCGTGTGTTTGCTCGGACGTGTAAAACAATCCCAGTCTGAGTGAATAAAATTCATCCTGTATTTACGCCTGATGGTGTGAGGGTAATAATACAAGGAGGACGGGATATAGAAAAGCGATGAAATGAATATACTTGGAAGACCTCCTGGGTCTTCTTTGTTTCCTACACCATCACGTAATTGGCGAAGTTTGCCTCCCGCAGTGGTTGGAACAAGAACATCAGCACGCACCACGGACCGTCTTTTGTTTCTGTATTATACCGGCTCTCAGATATCTGCAATGTTGTCACTGCCTAGGAACCCCCCCCCCCCTCCTTCCATCGCGGTTTGCAAACCCCTCGTTTTTTGTTCTTCCACTTGTGGAGCTGCAGTCGGTTCACAACAAACTTATTGTAGATGAAAACAAGATGGCGTTTCAGGTTTCTGTGTTGATTATATGGAATAGTAATCTCTTTAGTACACCGTTCCTCCCTTTTGGTCACTGCTGACACAAGTGTGAGCGGCATATTACTAAAAACTATTTTAAATATCAATATTCCAGGAATTCGACATAATAGTACAATAATTCTTTTGGAAAGCACATGTACGTTGCTTTGGTTATTAATTTAGTGCCATAATTTGCCTTGACTTCAATCAACATTGTGGGTAAGAAGCGTAAATACCTACAGTTCTGTCAGACGATACTTGAATTTAGTATATTTGTCTAGCCATTCAGCACCAGCAGTTACCAACAGTCAATCTTTACTTAAGGCGTAGTCTGTATTTATACGTCTAAAGTACCACGAACCATAGACGACACAACAGTGCTGAATTTGTACAGCTCCGGGTCAAGACAAACTTAAAGGACCTTTTCCATAATACATGGGATTTATGTTAGTGAAACAGAATTAGCTTATATGCTGAAATACGTCACAGCACTTTAAGAGTGCCAAACTCGCATCTCACGTCGTGTCAATTGTAATGCGTTCATTGGCGAAAATCCCATTTTATGGCTTGTACCACACATAACGCAGAATTGGCTGTAAATGTAACAAGTAGACAGAAGTACATGTTTATGAAAAAAAAAAAAAAAAAGGTAAAACAATCCCATTACAGGCCTGGAGAGGCCCTGAGGGTACCAGGAAGCTGAGGCTCCCAGATTTCAAGACAGTCAAAACATGAAGGTGGTAAGTTGTCAGCCCTACGCACCGGCCGCCTCTACCCCCAGGAAATATTCCTGGTACTCATATCTGAAAGAGGCTGATTCAACCCTAGAGCCATAGTGCGGCCAGGATTGTGTCAGTGAAAAATTACAATGACACCATCGGGAATAGAATCCGCGACCTTTTGACTTGTAAGCGCAGTGCCTCAACCAACTACGTCACCGCGTGTCCCAGTACATGTTTATTAGTTTAAATAATCAACAGACTTTCTCACGGGGTTAGCCTATTTATTACAGCAATTTTAATCTTCACTTCCATAGTCTTACCGTTGAGCGCAAATGAAAACGATACTGGGAATATCCATCGATATGAGATGCAAGAACAGTAATACAGTTCACTTCAGTCCAATTTCTCGTTTATCAACGTGCTATGTTAACAGGACAGCACAGGGCCAATTATAAAATTAACACAAATTATACAAAATTTAGAGAACTGATATACAAAACAAGTTTACAAGCAGAGGGCCAAACTTAGAAGTAAAAAAATGCAAAATAAACGGAATCCAATATATAAAGCACACTTACTGGTTAGATTAACTACAGGATCAGAGGTTAAACACTTCCAGAATTACGTATTAAAATTATCACATACTAGCCATTCGTATTAACCGAGACCGAACGTCCATTGGGTATATCACTGTCACTGTCCATGGGATTTGCCGCTGAAGCGCATCGAGCGGAAGGGCAGTTTTCACGTTTAAAGTCAGCAATAAACAAACTAAACTCTCTAAAATTTCGATTTCGCACCCGTACGCCAACAGTTTCCAAAAGGGTAAGACAATGCTTTGAACCGCTGAAAACATTCGTTAAAAAAAAAGAACATCTAGGTAAGGTCTCCGAGCACTTAAGGTGTGTAAAGGTAAAGGTAAAGGTAAAGTGATCCCGTTATAGACCCGGTGTGGCCTTGAGGGTGGGTAGAGGTATAGCTATACTCTTCCATGACCGCGGCACTAGAAGGGGGTGAGTGGTCAGCAGCACGCCCCGGCCGCACTTTACCCCCGGGAAAGACACGGCACCCATTTTACAGGAGGCTGGGTGGGCCCCAGGGTCGGTTTGAACGGGCGGAAAATCTCGTCCCCACCGGGATTCGATCCCGGACCGTCCAGCCCGTAGTCAGTGCCTATACCGACTGAGCTACCGGTCCCACACTTAAGGTGTGTAATTGCAAGTAATTTAAAATATCACCATAGCTGTAATCTAGGTAGCTGGAAAAACTTAGATGACAAAGAAGTACAAGCTTCCGCTGGATGCGCTCCAGCTTACCGGCATCCGTAGAAGTGACAGAATTCCACGCAACACGGACATATTCCAACTTGCGTCTGACTAAATTGTAGTATAGCGTCAGAAGGTTGTGCAGTGACGAAAAGGGGAAAGTCACAATTCGAATTAACCCCAACATTCTATAAACGTGAAAGAAAATGTTATCTACCTGTTGGTGGAAATTAAACTTTGCGTCTATAAGCACTCCCAGATCCCTCATGCAGTCTGTGGTGTGACAGAAGATACACACAACTTGTAATCAAAACCACGCCAGTTTGTTTTTCTACAAAAGGAAATAATTGGTTTTGTTGGTGCTTAGTTTCAAGCAGTTTGAAACACACAACACTCGAATATTATTTATATCTGATTGTAGTGACCAACTGCCATAAGGGGACTTTATTTATCGATATATTTTAATGTAGTCAGCAAAGAGAAGGCAATCTGAATACTTGACAGCACTACACAAGTCATTTGTGAAAACACTGAAAAGAAATGGTCCCAGAACTGACCCTTGTGGCACACCGGATAACACTGCATACGGTGTCGAAAGTGCGCCACGATAGGTGATGTAACTATGGAACCAAGGAATGTAGACAGGAGCTTGTCCGAAATCACAAAGATTATGGAGAAGCAGCGCATGCGGACCTAGATCGAAATAGTTGCTAAAATCGAAATAAATGGCAACAACCTAATGTTGGGAATGAACCAGGGGCGTAATTATATCAAGATAAACAACAAGATTTGTAGATGTAAATTTAGATTTGATGAATCCATGCTGAATTGAATTTGGCTTCAATTAGAGGGAAACGCGCTCACGTATGATAATTTCAAATTCTTTGGAGAATGTGTTGAGAGATCTTCACAGATCTCTCAACACCTTTTCCAAAGAATTATTATATAATTATTATAATTATTCATTAAGACAGTCTATCCAAATTTGAAAATGGGACAAGGGCAGCTTGTTTCCAGAGTGTAGGGAAAATTCGCTGTGATAAGCTGGGATTGAAAATAAATTTAAGAACAGGTATTAAATTATCCGAACAACCCTTCATTATAAATGCAGGAATGCCGCCGAATCCTACAGATTTTGACAGGCGCAGGCGCCTTACGCTTACAGATTACGCCTTGAGAACGTCTGAGTCAAAGACAGATGCTACAGGTACGGAATCAGATGACCGATAATAATAATAATAACAATAATTCAATTATTGTCAATGAACGTGCCAATTCAACAGTCAAACGTCCAGTTATAACTTCACGATTTGGCATCTATCGCCAGTCAAGCCACCGTTGACACCTCTGTTAAGCAGTCTTTCTCCTTACAGTCTTCCCAACACTTTAACCACTGCACCAATTCATGAGTGTGTTCGGGGTATGATAAATCTTTAATTCTTTCAGTTGTCTTGATAATGATCTTATTAAAGCTGAAAGAAGTTTCTCTTATATATATATATATATGTGTGTGTGTGTGTGTGTGTGTGTTTGTGCGTTCGTTTATGCACAGCTACGAAACACAAGGAGATGCATAACATAAACACTGCCTTACCTTACCGCACACTTAATGGAAGTATATCTTTAAGTATGAAACAATAACCACATATAAACAACACATAATTGATGAAAAATTGATGATTGATATCTAAGTATTACAAACAATAACACGAGCTGAGACTGAAACTATGTTAAATTTCAGTTATCACAATCATTACGTGGCGTTTGGATATAACAGTTTTTTAAAAACACTTCTGACTTGAGAATTCCCCTTCTGTGTTTTTACATTAGAATTTTGCCTGAAGATGGCTTATGAATAAGCCGAAATATGTAGTACTCTAGACAATACAAGATATTGTCTAAAAACATTGTTTTGATTGATGGCCCTTTTTTCTTTTGTTTACTTACGTGTCACAACGAAAAGTCTCAACCCCAGTATGTATGTACATATATTTAATCCTCATTTTCACACATGAAGCCTAAGGTCGAAGTACGAAATTTACTACTTTATTGTTAAAGTCCATTTGAGGTACTCTTTGTATTATCTGTTTCCCCCACGTTAATTATTTTTCGGTGCTGAAATTGTAAGCCTGATGCACAATCACACATGCATACCCACATACAAATAACTGAGGTGTATGTGTTATGCTTACTTAAAATCATAGAAATTGGACATATTTGTCATCGACTACAGTAAAATATATAGATTTTTTAAAGAGACTGTTAAATTTAATAAGATAACAGTGATTAGCCAGTGATGGTGAATACAGCCAAATTTGTTCTTCCGTTAGGTACAAACTAATCCCTTCTAACCATGGAAGGCCGGCTTTGATCCCGGAGCAATCAATGCGGGATCTGTAGTAGTTAAAGTGGGCCTTGGACAGACTCTTCTCAAACTATCTGGTTTTGCACTGTCCGTCGTAAGTCCACCAATGTCCCATAAACATAGTTCTTATCAGACTACACAAAGAGAACGTCGCTCAACAAATCAATAAAAGAAAATGCTGAATTTCAGAGTAATTTGGCTAGAATAATGATAAGAGTAAGTTACGTTGTCCTTATTCACTCCACGAATGGAGGGAGTGAAAATATCTCCACACATTTTCAACCTCAGCGTTCAGCTTCACTGTCCGGCCGCTTTACCTCTGATGTAAGAGTTGCAGGTACCCATTGTACAGGAGACTAGGTTGATCCAAGATTCGGTCTGCCACGCTTTTGAGAAGACAAAAATGTCTCGCTGCTACTGGGAATCAAACCACAGTTCCTCGGTTGCCCAGCCTGTAGTCTTAGTCACTGTATCGGCTACCTTATTCGGGCTACAAATTTGCACAGCGTAATCATTTGCAATAAATATGGAATAAAATGTCAATTGCGCAACATGATTCAGAAACCGATAAAATGTCATTTTTTGAAGAACAAATGCAGGAACAGTTCTGTAGTACACCTGATAAGGAACACTCTCATACAGCATGATCACTGACTCATCCATTCATTCACTCATTCATCACGTAGTCTCTCATACCGTAAGTCACTGCCTTTTCCAAAAAGAGTTCGCCACTGAGTGTGATCTAATCCTATCTCGTTCAAATTTCAGTATCTTCTCTTTTCCTGAAGGTCATCCAGTAGTTGCTTACACCTTCTTTCTCCTCTTCCCTTCCCCTGTATCGTTCCTTCATCCCGGATAATTCTAAAAATTGGAGACACTGTTCACTGCTTCCTTTCCACACTAGCTGTTTGTTGGTAGGTGATGCCTCCGACATTATAGTCCTCGGACTAAACGAGGGATAAGCATCGTTCAAGAGAAGTCGTAGACGGGGCCATTCTGTGGACGTGGCTAGAATTTTCGTGAAGCAGTCATCTTCTGAACGAGTCTTTTCCACTAAGCTTATTCTGGCCCTTTTGTCGCCATCACGTCATAACCCTGATACTACTGCTACATTCGGTACAGAAGGCAATATTTCGTTATAAGGAAGATGACACTTATTATACGCCTATTAAGTCCAGCAATGACCTGCCACTAACGCATGAAATGACTGTCGTCTTCTATATGATTTTTTATGAGCCCTTACTACGGTATGGTGACATGCATTTCTATGATCCTTGGAAGCAGGGCTCAAGAGCTATAAGAAATAACATCTCCGATGTTGAAAGAAAGAAAGTGTAGATTTCAAGTGACGTGTTTTTCATACAAGCATGTGGACATATAATAACAGGATTATGTTTCTGACGTGACAAATTGACTGTACATTTCTGGCACCAATCATAATAATAATGGATAGCAGTCAAACTGAGTTATAGTGACTCAAGAGTGCTCCGTCACTTCTGCGTATCAAAGAGCCTTCGTAAATTAAGACCCTTCTAAAGGACAGAAAGGCATGGGTAGAATTAAAGTGCATTTGTAAAAAAATTAACTAGCATTATAAATCTCTGAAATCTGTGAATTATTTGCTAACATCCTATGTCAGAAAAGTCATATACGAAATCCTTACATGGTAGGTGACAGAAGAAGGATGATCAAGTTGTACGAAAAAAGTACAGTATATAAACATTGTACCAAAAAACAGTCAGCGAGAAACCCCAACAAATTACGAGTCAGAAAACTAAAAAGAGTTCTGCCTGTGTACAAATTTATTCATACAACTTTAAATATGGGAATCAACTGGACTTGTCAGAAGTAACTAAGACATATTATTTTCAAGCTTCTGATGAATTAAGATGAATTCAGTGTACGACGCGTCGAATACAGTATTAATGTATCCACAGAGTAACGTACGCGATAATGCATAAAAGTGAGTCTAGCTCAATGGTTTAATGAGAAGCCAACGCTAAGATGGCACTGGTGTCGTGCTTTAAAACTGAGCGGAAATATAATAAATTATTTATGTATTGTTTATTACAGAAGTGCCCATAACTGTGATAGTGACAAGAAGCTTAAGTTAGTTCAGTGGTATTTAACTGCCAAGAAGGAATTTCTTACGGCTGTGTAGAGGTAGGGCAAATAGCACTTGAGATGGTGGAATAGCTTGCAATATACACATGGGAGATATTATGAACCAATCCATACCACATTTATACATCGCTAATAAGAAGCATATAGTGCCGACACCTCAGAAAATCTTCTAGACCACCTATAAAAGCGATCCGTCCATTTTCTATATAACCAGTCTTATATTCTTCATTCCATGTCAGTGGGGAAGTAAGTACAATGTATGACATAAGTCATATCCACACATCCAAATTATCGATAAACCGCATCCGGTGTAAATATGGATGACAACAATGTTAGGAGCACCAAAAATCATCAGAGTTACTTCATTCCAGACAATATCTCTCCCTCAGTCTTTCCTACATCTAACCTTTCCAGGGTCGTTTTAATGTTCCTGCCATTTAGCTTCTACATATGGGTCAGCCTGAGGCACCAAGACCTCTTAGCTACTACTCCTGCAGACACGCTATAGCCATGGACTGGCTCTCTATACATAGGGTAGTTAGGTGATGTATAGCCCGCGCACATTGCAGTGGATGGAACGCAATATGTCCGCTCGGGAAAGGCAATAACCATTAGGTTTCAGGAGGGGAAAACGGCCCCATTTCAAATGACACGACCGGCGAATATCGGAAAATTTATATTGTTAGTGGAGGAGGAGGGTAGAAAGGAGCTTTTTGGGGGTGGGACGAAGGGGTGTGGATTACGATCTAGGGGTTCGGTCACCGTGTTCGTCGTCCAGACATGAAGCGCTTTTCCTTCCGGTGTATGATCAGGTAGTGTGTGACCCAGAAATTACGGACCAAAACTGGGAGTTTGAGCAAGATGTCAGAAACTAAAATAAGCGACATTCAACTACAAATCACAGTATTATTTATAAAGATAGAAAGCGTCTTCCGAAAAGAGCTGCGAGCACACCGAAAGAGTAAAATAATTTTTCACTTCTTGCACACGTATGCAGTTCTCATTGTCAGAATGTTTTGATTACATTTCAAGATTGTATAATGGATAAACTCCACTAAGTTTAAGAGGACAGTAGTCTGTTAATCGGAAATCTAAAACAATCTAAATGTTTATTCTTGATATTTTATGGATAGATAGGACATTAAAAATTTAACATCGTTGAGAGACTTCAGCAAAAATAAAACCTACTTCTTGCGTGAGAAGAGGCAAGTGTTAAACTGCAGATGATGTTATCGGATGGTTCATGAAAACAGAAATATTCTTTGAAAAGCAATATGAAGCAGGAATCCTTAGTAGCTCTGACGTGACTGGCTAGAGATAGAGACTAGATCTTTCTGAATGGCCCACCACAATAGGGTTTTCACTTCCCCTTTCCACATGAAGGTTGAGACAGAGCCATTTTCCAGCAAGCTGCGGGTTCTTGCTTAGCCTGAGATGATGAACAATGCCCAAAACACCAGTCACGTATTCCAATACACCATCGTCAGAATCTTTTAGAACACAAACGACCTGTAATTCTGATTTCACAGGTATCACGACTGGTCTGTTGGAGTTGTTTTTCAGATGGCTCTCTCATGTCTACTAATGGGTCAAAACACAGTATGCCAGCTTTCTTTCAGCTCGACAACAAAGCATTAACGTTAGTTTACTCGTAAGTATTCGCAGGTCCCTTGTTGCACACTTCTCTTTCAGTTGCCAAGACTGTCCAACAGGTTTGGTGACGCTATCCCTATACAGAACTGGACAGGCTCTTAGGGTTCCAAGAAGTCGATGCTCCCAGTATTTATATACAATCGGCATACATAGGTGGTATGGTTGTCAAGCGCTTCGCATCGGCCTCCTTTATACCTCCAGGAAATATCCCCATGTACTCATTTCTGTTACGTGGCTGATTCAACGCCAGGGCCAGAGGGCCGCGGGAACCCCCGACCTTCCGGGTTTGCAATGCAGTGCCCAACCAAATGCGCCTCCGTTTGGTTCTTATCACCAATATGCAAAATAAAACAGTAATTCTAGTTCTTATCTTTATGTAGAGTCTTCCACTTCCAATATTAGTTTTCAGAATGAATAACCCCTTCGCACCCGCCTCCCGCCCCAAATTCACCCTGTCTCTTCTTAAGTTGAATTTCTGAAGGAAACAGGTGGAATTAGGTAGGCAAAAAGAGACTTTATTTGCATTAAAAGTTAAAAAGTGGCCCGTAACCTACATATGTACATTCACTTTTCATGGTTTTTACTAAACAATGTGCGAACAGTATATAAACCGGTAATTCGCTGTAAAATACAGTTATTCTTTAAACTGCGGTTTAGGCAGTGAGGTACAAAACAACTACCCTGAAAGTGGACGTTAAACATTATGGTCATTCCGATACCCGTATTCCTCGTTAAAATTCAAGTTGACATTTGTATCAGTCTTTCAAGTGGAGAAATTTTGACCCAACGCTGGACGGCGGGACTTGAATACTTCTGCGTTATTGTGCTCCGCTCATGATTTTGTTTTTAGAAAACTAATTCCTTAACCATTTACATAAGTCGAGCGAAGTAATATATTACTGAAACAGTAACAGCCTTTTCAACACTGATAATAACAAGACGTGTTTATTCAGAAATTTAATTAATAATTTAATAATATTTTTCTTTCGTAGGAAACGAATCCGAGTTTGATATTATAGACTACCTGTTTTCGGATATTTAAAGTACATACTGCACTCTGTACATAAATGAATGCTTATTACGAATTAACTAACATCTGGTGACAGGAGAGAATGTGTACATGTTAACAGTAAATTCAGCTGTCAAATAGAGCAATAAAATATTCTATTCACATTCTTTCAGCTACGACCCTATTATATATTCTAGATTTCAGAACCTTGAGTGGCCTTTAATGATAACAAAATACACAGACCTATACTAGTACGAAATTCAGTCACCCTCTCAAATTAGAACTCGGACAACAAAATGTATTGCGTCTGTAAAAATCGACTGCATGATTTTTACCGCGTAATTAGTGTTTCTACCGGGAATTATTACATTTCCTTTACACTCACGATTTCAAAGTTCTGGCATTCCTGAACTGCCATTGGCGTAACGGCGATCGGTCTCATTCTGAGCCGATATTGCGGCACACACTGTGCAGCAGAAGATAGACTTGCATTGCAACCAAATCCTTTCCTCATGGCCACTCGGCACCGGCGGAATCGATTTGTATGCATGTTCTCGAGACCCACCAAACGACCAACTGTTTGAGGGATCAAGCACTAGGCCATGGGTCACAAAGAGCCAAAGTAACCTTCTGCTGGTCTGACCCTTTAGAAGCCAGATGCAAGCATAACTCTTTACACAATCCTTTAAGATCCGCGGGAATTACCAACGTCCTCTGTCGTTGTGCTTCTGCCGACCATTAGACCCAGCAAACATCGCTGTGGAACTAAAATGAAGTCAGCTCAGCTTAAGGTGTTATAGAAGCAACTGGAGGACTCTGTAAGCAGTATGAACCGAGACTGGGAATTATCCACTCTTCAGTCTGCTGTATTCGTAGGTAATTCTGATACGAATTCAAAGTTTCGGGCAGAACAGAGAAAACTACCAGGAGCTACGTTAAGAAAGTAAATTAAGAACATTACTATATACTTAAAAATATATTACAGACTTAATGGCATAAAATAATAATTACTAGATGGATTTTAATACAACAATAAAGATCTTAACGCTTTACGTAAACACTGTCAACATCTTTTGAATCCACGGGTTTAATTACAATAGTATTTAAGGCATAGAATTATCATGTTGCGATTATTTATCTACGGCTACATAATGGTTCATTATCTCAACTCTTTTTTTTTAATACATGCAGTGACGAATGAATAATGAATGAATGAGTGACTGATAGGGCTTATGCCTGTCTGTAAGTCTGTCTACCTATCACTCTGATTTGTTTTCCTATTAGCACCTTCCATGCTCTTACTTTCTATCCCTCTGTCCCCCCCCCCCCCCCCCCCCCCCCCCCCAATTTTCTTTTTTTTTTTTTTTTTTTTTTTTTCTTTTTTTTTACCTTGATCGTTAAAGTGAGTTTTCGAGTCATGAATATATTCAGATGGTAAAGTAGACATATTATTATTATTTATTATTTTAAAAAGAAAACAAAACTATAGTTAATATTAA
>Ga0131853_10013132_pt1 | contig 15176 bp, 15 predicted proteins | sample TergutLab28metaG_FD_92764 | JGI IMG/M metagenome (GOLD analysis project Ga0131853, IMG submission 92764) | Labiotermes labralis P1 segment gut microbial communities from Petit-Saut dam, French Guiana - Lab288 P1 (version 2) (version 2) | ecosystem: Host-associated > Arthropoda: Insects >...
CCGCAGTGCCTTGTCTATTATAACAAGCGGGTAGCTACTCCTGCTCGCTATAACCAACAATATTATGAAAGGGGAAATATAATGGAGCTATCCCTGATAAGGAATAACTCCATTATACGTGAAGTATTTTAGGGGCGGTTTTACCGCGAAGCTTGAACCGTTTTTAAATGTCGTTTGCTATAGTTCTAAGACAAAGTTTCGAGAACATATTAATCATACTACCTAATTTTTCGGAGGGTATTATGATTAGTATTAAATCATTTAAAAATAAGCCTATAGCTATTATTTACATAGCTGTTTTGTTGGTTTTTGCTGTGGGAACTCAGCAGGGGCCTCCTAGGCATGTAGATGTGTTTGCCATGCCGGCCAGCGGCAAGGTTATAATAATAGATGCCGGCCATGGCGGGTGGGACCCGGGCAAAGTAGTAGGCGATGATATTTTGGAGAAGGACATAAATCTGTCTATCGCCCTTAAGCTTCAGCAGTATTTGGAGCAAGGCGGCAGTTATGTACTGCTCACAAGGGCTGATGATACAGTGCTTGGTGATACTAAAAGGGCTGATATGGCAGGCCGCGTGACGATTATAAATGAAGGGCAAGGGGACTTGCTCATAAGTATACATCAAAACTCTTTTCCTGATTCGCGGGCCTCCGGGCCGCAAGTATTCTACTATGGGGACTCCGAAGAAAGTAAAAGGCTGGCTGAAAGCGTTCAAAACCAAATGGTTGAGTTTTTAGATGTTAGGAGGCGCTTGCCCAAAGCTAACGAGAACTATGTAATGCTTAAGCGCACAAGTATCCCGGCTGTTATTGTAGAGTGCGGCTTTCTTTCTAATGCAGATGACAGGGCAAGGCTTGTAACTGAAAGCTATCAGCAGCGGGTTGCTTGGGCTATATATGTGGGGGTAGTTAATTTTTTAAATGATGCAAATGAAGGATGATAAACTATATAGTGGAATCCCTACAAAATCGCTACATGTATATCGATTTTGTAGGGATAGGCCAGGCCGCTTATGCGCTGCCTAGCCTACCTTTGAAGCGGTAACAAAATTTTAGCAAGCTAAATTTTGTTACCGCTTCAAAGGAATTCCGCTATAGTAAATTTACTTCTTTGTGTGAGCACCTCCCAAAATTTAAAGATATTTGGAATGACGAAAATATGGGAAAAACATTTACCTATAGCCAGAGAAAACACTAAGGACTCTAAGAGCCTGTTTAATATCTCCATTGCGCCATCTTTTTGGCTTATTTTCCACCAGCCTTCGGCAGCTTTTTCTAGCAAAAGCTTTAGCTTTGCGTCGAAAAAGCTTTCTTGCCTGCTGAAAAATGCTCAAAAATCCGACGCGAGCGAGATATTAAACAGGCTCTAAAAGAACCGGTGGCATACTCATGACTATATTGGGAATCTTTGTCATTTCTCTGTCTATATTTGCCTTTTTAGAGCAAGAAGGAATTATATGACAAGAAACTTTTGCTAATCAAATTTTGGTTATTGGACGGGCAGCGCTTCATGCCCAAAATAAACGGCATTCCCAAAAACCTCTTGACACATATAAACTTTAACTATATAATAAGCCTTACTACTATCAAGTGTTTTTACTTGACAGCGTTTGGCAGGCAGCAAAGGGACAAGTTATGGATGGGTTTTTATATAAATCACTTTTATATGACTATTACAATGGCCTTCTAACCAATAAACAGAGGGATGTTTATGCCATGTATTACCATAATGATATGTCCCTGTCGGAGGTTGCGGCAAATCAAGACACAACTCCCCAGGCTGTTTCGGATATGTTAAAGCGTGTTGACAAGCTGTTATTTAAGTATGAAGATAGCTTGAAGCTTGCGGAAAACAGGGTTTTCATAAAAGAAAAACTAGAGCTTTGCGCAAAGTTAACTGATGGCAGTAACGCCGATAGAATAAAAGAAATTTTTACAGAAATATTAGACTCGGTTTAAGAACCTTCATCATCAAAGAAAGGGGCAGCAGAAAAAGTGGCTTTTGAAAACCTTTCAAATAAATTGCAGGATGTGTTTAAACAGCTTAGGGGCAAAGGCAAATTGTCGGAAAAAGATGTTAAAGACGCTATGCGTGAAGTTCGTCTTGCTCTTTTAGAAGCCGATGTTAACTTCAAAATTGTTAAAGATTTTGTAAATACTGTTACAGAAAAGGCTATAGGCTCTGATATACTGAACTCTCTTACCCCGGGCCAGCATGTTATAAAGATAGTTAATGATGAGCTTGTTGAGCTTATGGGCTCAACTAACAGCCAGCTCACTTATTCTAATAAGCCGCCAACAATTTTCATGATGGTGGGGTTGCAAGGCGCAGGTAAGACAACAACCATAGGCAAGCTTGGCGGGCATATCAGAAAGCAGGGCAGACAGCCTATGTTTGTGGCCTGTGATATTTACCGCCCGGCTGCTATAAAACAGCTTGAGGTTGTGGGTAAGACTTATAACATTCCTGTATTTTCTATGGGTGATAAGGTAGCACCGGAGGAAATTGCCCTTAAATCCATAGATTATGCAAAAGAAAATAATTTAGACGTAATCATAATAGACACTGCCGGCCGCCTTCATATAGATGAAGAACTTATGGCCGAGCTTGAAAATGTAAAAAAAACCGTAAGACCTCAGGAGATTTTGCTTGTAGTTGATGCCATGACAGGCCAGGATGCGGTTAATGTAGCCCAAGGGTTTAACAAGCAGCTTGGTATTGACGGCATAGTAATGACCAAGCTTGACGGCGATTCAAGAAGTGGTGCTGCTCTTTCTGTTCGCTCTGTTACAGGAAAGCCTATTAAGTTTGTGGGCATGGGTGAAAAAATGGAAGATTTGGAAGCCTTTCACCCCGACAGAATGGCTTCACGTATTCTTGGCATGGGTGACGTTTTAAGCCTTATAGAAAAAGCCCAGGAAAATTTTGACGAAGAAGAGGCAAAGGCATTAGAAGCCAAAATGCGAACTATGGACTTTAATCTGGAGGACTTTTATTCTCAGCTTCAACAGGTTAAAAAAATGGGGCCGCTTAAAAATATACTTGGCATGTTACCGGGTATAGGCAATCAGTTAGATAATGTAGATTTGGACGATAAGGCCATGGTGCACATAGAGGCCATTATACAGTCAATGACCCCCCATGAAAGAAGGAATCCGGCTGTTTTAAACGGTTCGCGCAAAAAGCGCATAGCCGGCGGCTCAGGCCGCTCTGTTCAAGAGGTTAACAGCCTTTTAAAGCGCTTTGAGGATATGAAAAAAATGATGAAGCAAATGCAAAACATGTCAAGGGGAAGAAAAGGCAAAATGAACATGCCTTTCTTTAAATAGATATTACTCCACCAATTAAAGCTTGACAATAGATTTGTGAGAATTTTTAACGTAAATCTAAGGAAACGGTGACGATGCATGCCCAAAGGTACGTGAGGAGGAACTGACGAAGAGTTGCGCTAAAAAGACCGCAAAGATATGGCAAGGTTTAGTTGGCGGAGTAATAACATTGCCGGCGACAACCGGCAACCCTGATAAAAAATTTAGGAGGTGAAAAGAATGGTAAAAATCAGACTTAAAAGAATGGGTGCTAAAAAAGCTCCGTACTATAGAGTTGTGGTAGCTGATTCAAGAGGCCCTCGTGACGGCAAAAGTATTGATGAGCTTGGTCACTACGACCCTACAAAAAACCCTGCTGATGTTTCTATTGATGTGGAAAAAGCCAAAAAATGGATGTCTAACGGCGCACAGCCTACAGACACTGTTAGGGCACTGCTTAAAAAAAGCGGAGTACTGTAATAGATAGGCTTGCCCACCAACCTCATTATGTTGCCTTTTCGGCTTAATTTTCGCTAGGGTGAGTCGACAGTAGATTTGTTCGATGCTTTCCGTTGGTGATTTTTCTTCAATTGAGAAGGTGACGACGACGCATTCTCGGAGATTGACTGCTAGGAGTCCCCGACGATAAGTGACGAAAAATCAACAGGAATGGCATGGACACAATCTATTATCGGCACACCCTAAGTTGCACCTGGGGTTTATAGCAAAAGTGCTTCGATTTTGTGTCGTAAGCCTCTGGCAACGGTGCCCTTCCTTGCTTAGCAAAACCGGGGCCCCTGCGACGCCCGCTTCGCGGGGTGGAGTTGCGCTCGAAAATACGGCGAAGCAGGTTAGTTGACAAGTCTAGTGAAAAAGGGTGAATAATGATGAAAAGAAAAGGCAGTCTGCTGCCGGTTTTTCTTATTACTTTATTTACCCTTGTTATGCTTTTTGGTTGCGGCAAAGTAACATGAACAGGGCTCTATTTAGGTAGCTGCTTTGGAGACATAGACGACACACCCTACGCTATGCTCTTTTAACACACAATTTTTTAAACATAAAACGACATTTTGCCTTTCATGGAAAGGAACGATAAAATAATGAAAGAATTACTTGAACTTATTGCCAAAAATCTTGTGGACAACCCTGCTGCGGTGGTTGTTACAGAAACTGAGAGTGAGCGCGGCACTATCTTGGAGCTTCGCGTAGCCCCTGATGATATGGGCAAGGTAATAGGAAAGCAAGGCAGAATAGCCAAGGCCATTAGAACTGTTATTAAAGCCGGGGCTATCCATAATGATAAAAGAGTAACTGTTGAAATTATGCAGTAAATTAAGTCCGTCCTTTGGGCGGGCTTATGTTTTATGGAGGCAATATGAGATATTTTGAAGTAGGTGTAATTGCAAATACCCACGGAGTTAAAGGGCTTGTCAAAGCCTTATCTTACAGTGATGACCCTGATAAGTTCTTTAAACTAAATTCTGTCCTTATTGACGGCAAAGAGATTGAAATAGAAAGAGCTACAAGTAACAAGCAGTTTATACTGCTAAAATTGAAAGGCATAAATGATATGAACGCGGCTCTGGCCATTAAAGGAAAAATTCTTAAAATACCTGAAAGTGACGCGATAGAGCTTTCTGAAGGTGAATACTATATAAGAGATATATATGATATGGAAGTGTATGAGGGAGAAGAGTTTTTAGGCGTTATAGCTGATATACTCTTTACAGGGGCAAATGATGTATACGTGGTGAAAAAAGACGGCGAAAAAGACTTACTTATTCCGGCTATAAAAAGTTGTATTCTTGATGTAAATGTGCCTGAAAAACGTATGAGCGTTCATTTACTGGAAGGGCTTAGAAGCTTATGAATTTTTACGTACTCACTCTTTTTCCGGAAGTTTTGTATGGAGCTCTGGGGCACAGCATGACTAAGAGAGCTCAGGAGCAGGGGCTAATTAGCCTAAATTGCATTAACATACGGGACTTTTCAGGCAATAAGCACAGGCGGGTTGATGATTACCCCTACGGCGGCGGTGCAGGGCTTGTTATGCGGCCGGAACCTGTGTTCGATTCTTACATGTCAATAAAAGATGAACTTAAACCCGGTACAAAAGTGGTTTTCATGACCCCGTCCGGACAGCCGTTTACTCAAAGGGTTGCAGAAAAGCTGGCTAAAGAAGATAACCTGGTACTTATCTGCGGCCACTATGAAGGCATAGACCAGCGAGTTATTGACGAGATTGTCACTGATGAAATATCAATAGGCGACTACATACTAACAGGCGGTGAAATTGCCGCTATAGTGCTTATAGACTCAGTTTCAAGGCTTATTCCCGGAGTTTTAGGGGCTGATGAATCTCTGAACTTTGAAAGCTTTACCGCCAATCTTTTAGAATACCCACAATACACAAGGCCAAGGGAGTTTAGGGGAAGAGAGGTTCCGGAGGTTCTCTTAAACGGTAATCACAAAGAAATTGAAAAGTGGCGGGATAAACAAGCGCTTGAGATAACGAAACAGAAAAGGCCTGATTTGATATAAAACTATAATATATTAGAAGCTCTGCAAAAGCACTACACATATAGCGTTTTTGTAGGAATTACGCTATAAAATATAAAAACATTAGGAGGTAAGCCATGTATATTCTTGAAAATCTTGAACCTAAAAAAGTTTTTATGTTTTTCGAAGAAATTAGCCGCATTCCCCGTGGCTCAGGCAACGAAAAAGAAGCCAGTGGTTATTTGGTGAAATTTGCTAAAAACAGAGGTTTAGAAGTAATTCAGGATGCTTACCACAATGTCATTATCAAAAAACCGGGAACTAAAGGTTACGAAAACTCTCCGCCTGTTATTTTGCAAGGCCATATAGACATTGTGTGTGAAAAAAATCAAGATACCATTCATGATTTTGAGAAAGACCCTATAAAACTTATAATAGACGGCGACTTTATCAAGGCTGACGGTACAACCCTTGGGGCAGATAACGCTAATGCCATTGCGATAGCAATGGGTATATTGGATAGCAATGATATACCTCACCCTCCAATTGAAGCTCTTTTTACATCTGAAGAGGAAGTTGGCTTAAACGGCGCCAAAGTTCTTGATGCTTCAAGCTTAAGCGCCAAAAGGCTTATAAATCTCGATGTTGGCCCTGAAGGGCAGCTCTATGCAGGCTGTGCCGGAGGAATGTATACTACTGTAAGTATCCCTGCTGAGTTTGAAAAGCCCGGAGGTGGTTACAAAGCCTTTGACCTTAAAATAAGAAACCTAAAAGGCGGGCATTCCGGTGCGCTTATCCATGCAGAGCTTGGAAACTCAAACAAACTATTGGGCAGGGCGCTTGATTTAATAAAAGCCGACTTTGATGTACTTATAGCATCTGTTTCCGGTGGTGCTAAAACAAATGCTATTCCCCGTGAGGCTGATGCGCTTATATGTGCCCCGGAAAGTGATACGGAAAAACTAAAGGGTCTCATTAAAGATATTGATGTTATTTTTAAAAATGAACTGAGAATATCCGACCCTGATGTGACTCTGCTTTTAGATGAGGCTAATATGCCCGAAAGGGTATTTTCTAAAAAAACAGCCGATGCTGTACTTATGGCTTATTTGCTTATACCCAGTGGCATGATAGCCAAAAGCCTTGACATAGAAGGGCTTACAGAAACTTCAACAAATATGGGTGTTGTGGTTACTGCAGACAGTGAAGTTTTATTTAAAAACTCTACAAGAAGTTCTGTAAAAACCCGCAAAAACCTGGTAGGCCGACAGATGGAGGCTTTGGCTTCTCTGCTGGGTGCAACCGTGGAGTTTGGGGGAGAATATCCCGCTTGGGAATTTAACGCAAACTCTCATATAAGAGACGTGGCCATGAAAACATATGAAAGTATGTTTGGAGAAAAAGCTACAGTAACAGCGACCCACGGCGGCTTGGAATGTGGTATATTTGCAGAAAAAATACCCGGTGTTGACATTGTGGCTCTGGGCCCAACGGCATATGGCGCACATACTCCGCAGGAGAGGCTTTCTATTTCGTCTATGGAAAGAACATGGGAGTTTATAAAAAAACTTCTTGAAAATTTAAAAGATTAAAATATTGTACTGAATTCTTATCAAAATAGTAACAAATGTAACTGTTTTGTGCGGAATTCAGTATAAGAGGTTCATTGATTAAAAATAACAGGGCTGATTGTTTTTATACGTCAGCCCTGTTATTTTTGGTTAATGTGAATTTGACAAGGATTTTCACTTACCCTATGCAAATATTTATTTGACCATAACATAAGCCCTATACTATCATTAACATAAGCATTATATTGGTTTATAGTCAATCAACATAAAAACCGACCCATAAAACTTGTAATTTTCACAAAATCCATTGTCGCCAGTTTGCCATTTGTACCGCTGAGGGTACTATGGCAAACTGGTTCCTCGTCTTTCGTAAAAATTACTGCGTTTTCTCGGGGCGCTTTTCAAGTTGACTGACTATAACTTGTAGACACCCCTACAAGTTAAACCAATGGCTCACGGAGTGAGCCTCCCAAAGCTCAACATCTACGATGTTTCGCTGTAGGGACGTTCGTTTAACTTTAAAATCTCCCTACACTGCGTGCGGGAATTTTAAAGTTATAGTGGAATCCTTACAAAATCGCTACACATGCAGCGATTTTGTAAGGATAGGCCAGGCCGCTTATGCGCTGCCTAGCCTACCTTTGACACAGTAACAAAATTTTAGCAAGCTATATTTTTGTTACTGTGTCAAAGGTATTCCACTATAACTCACTATAATCTTAAAATTGGGAGGCAGTATATGAGGAAACTAAATGTACTATTGGTATGTGGCGGTGGTGCTTCTTCCGGGTTTATGGCTGCTAATCTCCGCAAAGCAGCGAAAGCCCGCGGGATTGAATTGGAAGCAAAAGCCCGCAGCGAAACAGAAATAGAGCTTTATGCTACAGAAGTAGATTGTATTATGATTGGCCCTCATCTGTCATATCTTGTGGAAGATGTCAAAAAAAGGGTGGGGGAAGATGGCCCGAAAGTCTTACTAATGGACAGAGCTTATTATTCTACTTTAGACGGCGACGAAGCGCTAGATGATTTGCTTGAACAATTTGAATAAGGAGGTAGCATATGCAACCAATTATTACTTGGCTGGAGCTTAATTTAGCACCTAAAATGAACAAAGTTAATAACAACATCTGGGTTCAAACACTTAAAGACTCTATGATGCAGATACTGCCTATGATTTTGGTGGGCTCCTTAGTGACAATACTTGCAATTTTGGAAGACTTTATACCAGCTATGCCTAATTTATGGACCGTTACCAGCTACACTATGGGTATAGTAGGCCTTTTAGTTGTGTTTTTAATACCGTTTAATTACACGGAGCGTAAAAAGCTGCACCATCTGCGCCTTATAAGCGGTATGACAGCTATTGGTATGTTCCTTATGATTTCCTATACAAATGACCCTGAGGCCTTTATTTTTGACACATTAGGCGCCGGCGGTATCTTTGTAGCGATTATTGTTGGCGTATTATGCGGGCTGTTATTCGGCTTATTCGGCAAGTTCTCCTTCTTTAAAGAGGATTCGTCAATGCCTGATTTTGTTCAAGCCTGGTTTGATAATATGATACCTGTTATTATAGGTATAGGTATTACCTGGTTTCTTGTAGAAATTTTAGGTATAGATGTTTACACATTAATTAATAATATTCTCTCGCCATTAACTAATTTTGCAGAGACATTGCCGGGCTTTACATTTTTATATTTTATTATGTGCTTCCTCTACACAATGGGCATAAGCACATGGATGGTTTATTCTGTAATTTTTCCGATAATGCTGTCAGGCATTATGCAAAACTCTGCTGATGTTGCCGCGGGCCTGCCTGCTGCCAATATCTTTATATCAGAAGTTATATATTCAGGCTGGGTTGCTATTGGCGGCACAGGCGGAACCTTACTTTTAACCTTTATGCTTATTTTTGCAAAAGCGAGCAGGCTTAGGGCTGTTGGTAAAGCATCACTGTTTCCAAGCTTGCTCAACATAAATGAGCCTGTTGTTTTTGGTACTGTAGTCTGGAACCCTATATTAATGATACCCATGTGGATTCACGGTATTGTAACCCCAATAATTACATATTTATGGCTGCGTGGCGGCCTTGCCGCAATACCAAGTGAACTATTCGGTTTCTGGTATACGCCTTTTCCGGCTTCAACTTGGATTGTAAGCCGCAGTACAGGCGGCGTGGTTTTAATAGCGCTTTTGTTTGCCGTTAACTTTCTTATTTATTATCCGTTTTTTAAAGTGTATGATAAGCAGCAGGTAGAAGCAGAAATGGCAAAAGCAGCGAAGAAAGCGGCGAAAGCATAGAGGTGAAAATATGGATAGTAAAATACGCCCGGCCAGCCAAGAAATAATGGATGTGGCAATGAGCATAATAATGGATGCCGGTGATGCCCGTTTAGAGATTATGAACTGCTTTAGGGCAATGGCTGCCGGTAACTTTGAAGAGTGTGAAGTGAAACTGCCTGAGGCAAGGCAACTCTTAGCCAAGGCTCACAGCCGTCAGACAGAGATTATACAAAGTGAAAGTGAAGGTGCTCTGCGTGAGCACCCGCTTTTATTCATACATGCGCAGGATACGCTAATGACTGTAAACAGCGAGCTGAACATTTGCAGTCAAATGCTGGGAATATGTAAAAACTATGAAGCAAGGCTAACCGCCTTGGAAAAAAGGGAGTGATGTTAAGGTGCAACCTACTCCAAAAGGTTTTCCTGAGGGTTTTCTTTGGGGCGGCGCCATAGCAGCCAATCAAGCCGAGGGCGCATGGAAAGATGGCGGCAAGGGAATATCTATAGCTGACATAACTTATCTTCAAGAGCATCTGCCTTTAAGCAAGCGCTACAACGCAGAGCTTACATCTACAGATATTCAAGCTTTAGAGGGTGATACAGAGCTTGTGTTCCCAAAACGGTGGGGAATTGATTTTTATCATACCTACAAAGACGATTTAAAGCTATTAGCCGGAACAGGTATGAATTCTTTCCGCACATCTATAGCTTGGACGCGTATATTTCCCACAGGTGAGGAAGAAACTCCAAATGAAGAAGGCCTCAAGTTCTATGATAATCTTATTGACGAGATAATAAAAAATGGTATGAAACCGCTTATAACCATTTCGCACTATGAAACACCGCTAAACTTATCTGTGAATTATCGCGGCTGGCATTCTCGTGAAATGATAGGTTTTTACCTAAAGTTTGCAAAACTTGTAATGGAGCGTTATAAAGATAAGGTGCACGATTGGATTTTGCTCTGCCAAATGAATCTGATCACCTTTGAATCTTTCAACAATTTAGCTATACCTATGGATAAGGTTAAAGACCCTTGGGAAGCAAAGTACCAAGCGCTTCACCATCAGTTTGTGGCCTGTGCCTTGGCTTATAAAGAGGGGAAACAAATCAACCCGGATTTTAGGCTGGGTATGATGATTTATGATGATATCTCTTATCCGGCAAGCACAAAGCCTGAGGATGTGCTGGCCAACTATCAGCGCTGCCAAAGGCAAAGCTACATAGTGCCTGATGTTTTGCTTCGCGGCTATTATCCGGGTTATATGCTTAGATACTACAACGAAAAAGGATACAATATTAAAATGGAGCCGGTTGATTTAGAGCTTATTCGTGATAATACGCTGGATTATTTATCTTTTTCATATTACTATACCTCTGTGGCTAATGTTGAGTCTGTAAAAGATAACGATGGCTGGCGCCGCAACCCGGCTATTAAACAAAGCGACTGGGGCTGGGGAATTGACCCTATAGGGCTTAGAACAAAGCTCAACTACTATTGGGACCGCTATCAAAAGCCTATTTCCATATCTGAAAACGGTCTTGGTGCATTTGATATTGTTGAAGAAGATGGAAGTGTACACGACCCTTACCGTATTGCCTATCTAAAAGCACATATAGAGCAGATAAGAGAAGCAGTTAAAGATGGTGTTGATGTTTTTGGTTACTATCCCTGGGGGCCTATAGATATAGTGTCATGCTCCTCATGTGAAATGAGCAAGCGTTACGGCTTTATACATGTAGATATTGATGATTATGGCAAGGGTTCAAAAACCAGGCGCAAAAAAGACAGCTATTTTTGGTATAAGTCTGTAGTAGAATCTAATGGTGAAGTTTTATAGCTGTATCACTTTAAAAGTGATACAGCTATAGCAAACGACATTTAAAAACGGTTCAAGCTACGCGGCAACCCCGCCCCGAAAATACTTCACTTCATATTTTCGGGGTGCCACTTACTTTCACCTTTTAAATTGTCGTTTGCTATCTAATGTGAACATATAGTAGAATAACTTGAAAAGCAACAAGTCAAAGGGTTCGCTCCGCGAACTTCGCTGCGTGAAGCGGGAGTTTGAAGCTCCGCTTTACCGCAAAACGCTCACCCGCCGCTTTCGCCGAAGCTCACGCTTCGGCATAGAAGCGGTGGCCTATGACCAACGGTTAATCTACCCCATCATCTCGATTCCTACGGAATCTCAATGAGTGGAACGTGAATAAACTTAAAAATCATTCCAAACAAGTTTGATAATTTTTAAGTTTATTCACTATAGTTTACATTTGACGCACCTAGTCAGTGAGAGTCTTGTGACGAGCTTTAGCGTCACAAGCTCGAACGGTTTTTTCGCCTTTGGCGAAAAAAGACTATATCTTAATCCTTTCAGGATTACGGTGCGTTCAATCAAATTTATAGTGGAATTCCTTTGAAATAGTATCGGAAATTTAGCTTGATAAATTTCTGATACCTGTTTCAAAGGTAGGCTACAGGCGCGTTAGCGTTCTGGCCTAGTTCTACAAAATAGTTACATATGTAACTATTTTGTAGAACTTCCACTATAAAACTTGCAACGCAAGCGTTGCAGTTTTAAATTCATTTCACTATAGATTGACAATATTGTGCAAGATTTATTCGGGGAGCATAAAAAAGGGGGATATTTCGTTGCTTAATAAATACCGGAATTTGATTAAGCTTTTCCCCGCTAACGGCTCGGCAATAACGGCGAAAGAGCTTGCCATGCGGCTTGGTGTTTCAACGCGCAGCGTCGTAAGTTATGTAGGCGAAATATTGTCAGAATACCCCCGCATAATAAAACCAACCGGCAAAGGCTATCTTTTAAATGCTGATGAATTGCATAAAATAGAGGTCTGCCTCACAAGCGCGTTGCCCGACACGCCTGAAAAAAGAGCCCTTTATATGATTCGCCGTATTTTAGAAAATGAAAGCAAGTCCTTTTCCATTGAAGATTTTGAGGAGGAGCTTTTTGTTGGTGAGTCCACTATCAGAAAAGGCCTGCCGTTTATAAGGCAAAAACTGAAAGAATTTGACTTAATTGCCGAGCATAAGGAAGGTATATTCATAATTAAGGGTGATGAGTCAAATAAAAGAAAAATGCTGTCGGAAGCTATTTACTTAGAGTTTAATGAAAAAATACTAAGTTTTTCGGCAGTAGGCAAAGCTTTCCCTAATTATGACGCCGCCGCCTTAAAAGATTTGCTTATAAATGTATGTAATGAATATAGGTATTTTATTAACGAATTTGCACTTATGAACCTTGTTTTGGACTTGCTTATAAGCATTGACCGTATAAAAAATAATCATTTAACACTGCCGGGAAAACGCATACATCGTTTTGGTGCACGTGAGCAGGACTTAGCTAAAACTATTATCCGCAATTTAGAAGCGCTTTATGGTGTGGAGTTTAATCAATTGGAAACAGATGAACTCATAGTTTTGCTGTTCAGCCGTCTCACAAAAGTAGACTATAAAACGCTGACATTGGAAAATATTCATGAAACGCTCAGCAGTGAAACTATTAGAATAGTTGAGCTTATTAAACAGGAGTTAGGCGTGTTTGACTTTCTTGATTTTTCTAATGCCGAGTTTATGCTTTGTTTTATGGTACACATTGATAACTTGCTAAAGCGTTTAGCTAATAATTATATCACTATAAACCCATTAACAGAGCAAATTAAAAACGGCTGTACCTTTATTTACGAATTATCTGTTTTAATTGCAGGTATTATTAACCGCGAAACGGGATGTTTTGTAAACCAGCACGAAACCGCATATGTTGCAATTCACATAGGCGGTATGCTTCAAATACAGCAGTCTTTAAGAAATAAAGCACGCTGTATACTTGTTTTTCCTAATTATTACGACTACGCCAACAGGCTAATGGAGCAGTTGACGGCAGCTTTTGGTACATCGTTAGTTTTTGAGGGTGTTGTAACAAATGCCGAGGACATATCCCGTTACGGTTCTGTTGATATGATACTATCAACAGTTGAGGAAAGGTATACTTTTGCCGCAGAGGTAGTAAATATAAACCCTTTTCTACGCGACTTAGACCGCCTAGCCATTCAAAACGCCATTGATAGGGTAGTGCGTAAAAAGAGGCTGGAACGGGTGCGCAAAAGCCTTTTGGAAATTTCAAATCCTGAGATGTTTTCAATAAATAAAGATTTTGTGGATGAAGGTGCTGCCATACGCTTTATGGCCGCAGAGATGATTAGCAGGGGATACGGTGATAAATCTTTTCTGTCTGCTGTTTTTGAGAGGGAGAAAAGTTACTCAACAGCATATGGTGATATTGCGATACCACATGCCTTGCAAATGGATGCAATAAAAACGGGCATGTATATTTGTATAAATGACAAGGCAGTTTCTTGGGGGCAAAGCCAAGTTCATGTTATGATTATGTTTTCGGTTAACCCAAATGACAAAAGCAGGTTTTACGAAGTCTTTGAAAACCTTATAGTGCCGTTAATAGAACCGGCGAATATTAAGAAAGTTGCAGCATGTAAGACATATAAGCATTTTGTTGATACAATTTTAAGCTGCATATAAATAGACCTGTCCGTTAAGCTCATTACGCCACCTTTTCGGCTTGTTTTTTGCTATGCTGCGTCGAGGCTTCCTAACAAAAATACTTCGATTTTGTGTCGTCAGCCTCTCCTTGCTTAGCAAAAAAAACGCTCAAAAACACGGTGAAAGCAGGTTAGCGGACAAGTCTAATATATCAAAAGTAAGAACCTGTGTTCATTAATGGGATGCGCGGATTAATGAGCGGTTTTCTGCTAGGAGGCGCTGTCGCAGCATAGCTGAAAGGGCACTCAATCGCTCTATGAATACAGGTTCTTAAACAAAGATACCTTTGAACAGGAGGGCTATTTAAGTGGTTTACTTTAGTCATACAATTCAAGATGCTTTAGGCATACATGCAAGGCCATCCGGATTAATCAGCCGGGAAGCAAACAAATACGAAAGTGATATAGCTATTGTAAAAGGGGACAAAAGAGCGGATGCTAAAAAGGTGTTTACGCTTATGAGTTTAGGTGCAAAAAAAGGTGATACTATTCAAATTGAGATATTTGGAAAAGATGAAGAAATTGCCGGAAAGGCATTTAAAGAACTTATTGAAGCACAGTTGTAATATTCGTTTATATGCAAAAATTATAGTGGAATCCCTACAAAATCGCTACATGTGTAGTGATTTTGCAGAGATAGGCCAGGACGCTTATGCGTTGCCTAGCCTAACTTTGAAACAGTAACAAAATTTCAGCAAGCCAAAAAGTTTTTCTTTGAAACAACTTTTTGATAGAAAAAGTTCTCTGTTACTGTTTAAAAGGGATTCCACTATAAGTTAAAACGGGGAGTTATATCTCCTCCGCTACAGCAAACGACATATAATACTAATCCTAGATTAAAAACAATAGTTTGAACGGCGCTCCAAAAGTCCGAGGTAAAGGACTTTTGGAGCGGTTTTAGCCGTGAAGAAGTATTGTATTTTAATCAGG
>Ga0131853_10013133_pt1 | contig 15176 bp, 8 predicted proteins | sample TergutLab28metaG_FD_92764 | JGI IMG/M metagenome (GOLD analysis project Ga0131853, IMG submission 92764) | Labiotermes labralis P1 segment gut microbial communities from Petit-Saut dam, French Guiana - Lab288 P1 (version 2) (version 2) | ecosystem: Host-associated > Arthropoda: Insects >...
AGCCTACACAACACAACAAGTACTCGCTAGCTCCTGAAGATGGACGTATTAACGTCTGAAACATGTTGAGCAATATATAATAAAGCAAGTGTCATCTAGATGGTCAACCATTATTCAAATTGTCACACAGTTAATGTTAATGATATTAATAACTCTCACCAGAAGAAGTACACGCATGGATTATCTGGAATCTTATTACATACAAACTTACCCCCCACCAAAAGGGCCCACTAGTTGAAGAACAGAACATTGGTGAATTAAACCCCTTCTATAGCATAGCACGCGACATTCCACCCCAATGCGCACGCGAGGAAAACAAACACTAAATTTATATTGATCCATAAATAACTGTTTACATTCCTATATCGTGCAGAACGATCACTCAAGGAGTAGATATCAAGTATGTATAATATACATTGGTCGGGTGTCTTGTCAAAAATGCTTTTTCGACAATCCTTTTTCAACAGTTGTAATAGAATATTAATTTTAATGCTAATATCTTATCCGAAATATGTACATTATTTGCAGATCTCCACTCCTCCAAATATCCTGTAATGCAACATGTTTGGAGAGAGCTTTACACGTTCCAACATTTTATGGTTTCATAATTATTATATTTTAATTTTAATATAAATAATTGCAGTACTACAGTGCATCGCTGACTCTTAGACAGAACTAATTTACGTTTTTTTTTACATTCATTGTTCCGTGCATCATTACAATTGTTCCAAAATAATTACCAACAAGATGACACTTATGGACTATCCTTTATTTCACGGTTAGTCGTCATTCACACTACATGTTTCGAGCTTCAGGGAGCTCATCATTAGGAGTTCACTTTTTTACTGTACAGGCAGCCTCTGGCATACTGTGTTATCTTTTGCTGTATTCCACCCGTTCTCCTACGTGTTCTGTTCCCGTACGAGAAGTGCCATCTTGTTGGTAATTATTTTGCAATAATTTACGTATGTTTGCCTTTCGTCGACATAAGATAGGCTGCTTGTGTCTTTATAATATTCTAGCTCTCTGATAATGGCTGCAATGCGAAACAGAAATATTTAGGAGCGTCCAAAAATAATTTTGTGAAGTAGCTGGAAATAAAAACCTTAAGTGTGCACTTTCACACACGTTCGTTATATAGTCCTGAACATTTGTCATTCACACCATAAGTGACAAAGCCACTCATTTCATTCCTCTTCAGAAAGAACCTCAGAAATACGTCCATTTTTCCACGTATCCTCTCTTTTCATTTGCCAATTCTCGGATCAGCACAACTGTGCCATCACGCCGCACTGTTTGGCCAATTTACCCAGCGTGACTTTCTCGGCACGTATCGCAGCGAAAATGTTTTCGAACGATGATATAGAGAACAACAACAACAAGAAAATGCAAATTTGTTCCATACATGTCGGCGGTTTTTGAGATAAACAGGACACAATATATTCGTAACCGGTAAAGTATGGTAGTTTCCTTACATTTCAGTGTATTTGGGGTTAGAGTAAATTTTGGGCTGACACGGACTGATGTCGTGAGACCTTCACATGCGGATAAAACTTATATAAAAACAAATAAATATAAATCTGTGAATAGGCCCGAAATGTGCAACATTTGGCCGGAATTCACTTCATATTCTGATCGCAACGAATATACACAAATACGGTATTTAACCATTAAAAAAATGGAGATCATCCAAGAAAAGTTACCCAAGTTAGGCCATACCTCACAGAAAAATTTTGCCTCCATTACAAAGACAAACCGATTAGTGCTGTTAAGGGAAATAATCCATTTTTTTAGATTACAAGCAACACAAAAATGGAAGATTTTTCAGTTTGAAACAAGTGGTGATATAAACTCTTAAAACAAAGAGTTACAGTAGAAACTATGAGAAAACACAAGCATTCGAACGCAACAATGAAGTACTCTACCTCTTCAAATATGTCAGGTGTACCCTGGCAGGACATGTCCACAATAAATGTCACGTATTTTCCCCTTTCTGTTGCTCGGAGCTGAGTCACGGCGTCTTGTACCACCGTTTGTGTCGAAAGTAAAATATTCTTCTCTGACAGATGACGAGCAAGTAGGTGAGCATGACCTGAAATAATTTTACATTAAAATAATTGTACGTAATTCTTTATTTTGTGGCATTGTTCGGAAAATTTTGTAACAGCGGTGAGTCCCGTTACCGCTACCTTCACTTACCGGGCTTCCAGCAAAGGAAAGCGCTCACCACAGATGGTGGATTCGCCCTCAGTATGTCACCGATGAAATCCAGTGTAACAGAATCCGTAGCCTGGCTTGTGACTGACAGGAGCAAGACGCAGAATGCGGCAACAAACATCTGGCGTGTCCTGAAAGACATCATCTAATAGCGACACAGATCATTACGAATATCCTCGTCCTTTATGCAACCCGGAGGTTTCTTACTGCGTTAGCAGCATTACAAAAATGGGACTTATCCTACAGCAGATGACTCCAATACACATCATTAGGCCGTATTTTTAAAGATATGTTTTAACATTTTCCCACCTACACTTACGTCTCCTATATAGATTCTCCGTTCAGTCTTGATATAACATTTGTTTGCCCTACGCATACATATGTGGGATACCGGCCACAACGAGCACTCTGCCAACAGGAACAGGACGTCCAACACGAAAGCCCGAAACTGAGCAAGATTTTGTGCCGTACCGATCATCCTTCCGTCTTTTCGACGCAGTCCACTAGACACGTCCACTTGGTGGCCTTCAACATGTTTCCCATCAAAACACTACGTATTTTTACCGCGATCATCCTAGTTACATGGTCACTTAATCACAGCCTCCCAAATTTCAGTATCCTAAAAATACTAGTGCCGATTCCAGTGGCCGCGTGGTCTGCGGCCACTCGCCTACTGACATTGTGGGTTCGAATCCCACCGGGGGCATGGATGTGTGTCTGTTGTGTGTTGTCAGGTAGAGGTCTCTGCGACGAGCTGATCACTCGTCCAGAGTCCTACCGACTGTGGTGCTTCATTGCGTGTGATCTAGAAGCTTCGTGAATGAGGAGGCCATGGCCTTCTGGAGGATGATGCAAAAAAAATGGAAGCTTCATACACAAAATTCCTCTTTTTTATTCCCTTCCTTCCTTCCTTACTTACTTCATCCTTATTTCGTACAGGTATTTCCCAGGCGCTTTGTTATCAAGCACTTGTAATGGATAGTTTTTCTCGCAACGTAAAAGACCACGTTTCACACCCAAGAAAAACAGATAGTTAAATTACTGCTTTAGGTCCTAAATCTCAGCGCTTTATGAAGAAGAGTGAAAGAAAACAATTCTCCAACGTAGTGTTTAAGACATTCCCGATTCGACCAGTCCTGCTTTCAGAATGAAAAATTTGTAATAGAGTTCACGATTAACCAAGACGTTTATAAATTCCGATCCATGAGATTATTCAGTTCAAACTTACGTCCAGTCTATTCCATACACGCTACTTGCCACGCCCATTTCGTGATACAAATAATAATGCCGCTTTCCATAAAGTAAACTGGATCCGTGAGCAATAAAATTCAAATTGTAAGTTACGAAAATACAGTGCAGTTTGGAGACGAATGTGTTTTATTCAAAGCACCGGAACAGTGGAAGCCATTATCGACGCTCTTCTCGGCGAAACGTAGGGTATTATTTGTGCATATTACAGTAGGGTAAAGCGAGCATTTATCAGATGAGAGAGATTGCTTGACTGGCGTTCATCCTACACTTCAGAGAGCCTAGTACCTTCTCAGTATGTTAACTTCGTATCATATTGCGTGATATTAGTCAATGGTGAACAGCAACTCTAGTTTTAGACTTCTGGAAGAATACTACCTCCTCAAAAAGTAGAATACATTTTAAAATTTCTGCCTTTTTTCCCACCTAACATATTCATGCTGCATGCGTTTCTCACAGCAAATAACTGTTTCCTTAAACTGCATTAACTGGCTGGCCTTTTAATGAACAAACAGTCTACTTTCTGAAGGCTCGAAACCCTATGATCAGATAAAGTTTAGGCATAACAATGTCAACGCTTCACTCCTCTACTTGGTCCTAGACCGAGTCTGCTCTGTTATACACGGCTTCACATTTCTTATTAAAACATGACCAGCCTCGTAGTCTAGTGGTCAGAGTCTCTGACTACTAATCTTGAGGTCCCGGGTTCGATTCCCGACTCTACCGTGGGAATTTTCCCTGAAGGGGAGGATTCCCGCGGTGACCATGGGCTCGGTAGGTTGGTAGAATTTAGGTTTAAGGGCCCTCCTGGCACTACATCTTCCTCTATCACCACTCACATCATCGGGACAACGTAACTGCGCCTCATGGGCGTCCCAGCCTCAGAAGTCGGTTACACTCCTGCCATGCCCAGGAGAGAGGACCACGAAACTCCACAAGGACATGTGGTGGCATTGGGAAAAAAAAAATCTTATTAAGACAAGATATAGGACTGTATCGTTAGGGGGATCACAGCAGTCTGCCGTTGAAAAATATATACACGATATTAGATCCCGGAACTTTGGTATTGCGTGGGCATGCAGTCAATATTGAGCACGAATGGGCATGTCTAATCATTTAGTTCCCCTAGCGGGTAGTCTGTGCTAAGCGGGGGTATAATTTTCATGTTGCGTTTATGTCTTTTCGGAAAAAAAAAAAACAAAGGTGCTTCTAATTACTATGTTTCTGTACTTCGAATATAATCTGGTATTCATACTACAACACAGTTTCGGAAATTGGAACTTTTTTTTTCCATCCTTAGGTGAAAGAGTGAGCAGGTACTATTTCAGTTACGGTCCAACGTAAGAATCGACTCTTAATCCCTGGACAGTGTACGACAGTTAACTGCAGGTACACACAAAACTAGCTGGAGGTTTTGTCGATGTACCAAGGACTCTGAAATACATATAAAGTATTAAAATAAGAGTAATAGTTACAAAATAGCCGTATCAAAGGAAACCAAAGTCTAGCCCAAAGAATTTATGCCGGGGGAGAATCGAAAAATAACACAATACACACATCCGTTTATTGACTGTCCCTAGGATTCGGATGAAAGTCGGCTGAGTCGAAACGGACTACAAAATAACAACAAATAAAGCAGCAATACGGCTCGGCCTGTAACGGCTGCCACACATAAATAAAAGAATATCGGCGGTATAAACAAATTAAAAAACAATTACGAGGATTAGGCAATGTCTTTCCATCTCCCTGGCTCACCTGGCTGGGTGCAAAACATGGTCTAGCCATTTCTATTATACGTATTTGTATTATATTTCATTTTCAACTTATAATTATGGGAATAATCAAATCAAGGACGTTAAGATGGGTGGAACAGATAGCATGAATTGGGGATAAGTAATACATATTCAGAATTTCGCCGCAAACAATAAGGTAACAAATGATTAGAGAAGCACAGGCGTGTAAGGTAAGTGAATACTAGAATCTAAAATAAATATTACCAAGACAGGCAGCAACGTCGGGGCGCGTTCGTGCAACCATTTTTGCAGTGGAAAGCAATAAGTATTACATATTCTAATCGTGTATTTGTGGCCTTAAGTATCCAGCATGCAATGTGCATGCACCACATTGTCTTCCGTGGCCTGCCCGGCTCTGTAACATTTTTCCACCTTATCACATAAAGGTACGATTTTCGGGGGAAAAAAAGTTATTGAATCCACAATGTATGTTTTCATTTTCTCTACAACTTTTGTCTGAAACATTTTTCGAGAGATATGATCAAAATTGTATATTGGTCTTCGTGTGACGTAATGTCCGGTTTTAATGAAACTCGAATTTTCTAGGCATATATTCGAAAAAACAGTTTAAGTGTCAAATTTCACGACAATCCGTCCAGTGGGAGCCGAGTTGTTCCATACGGACAGAGTGACTGACGGACAGATAGACATGATGAACCTAATAGTCGCTTTTCGCAATTTTGCGAACTCGCCCACAAACCAGCGCTGTGGATGTGGACTGCAACCGACTGTGCTGAACACAGTTAAATAGTTTGCTGCTAGACAGCTGCGAAAGGAAATGCGTGTCGCTCACGTCACTGCGAGTTAAGCAAGTCACAGTACAAAACAAACATCACCAGATTTGCTGTGTCAACTGCAGACTTTTCCTGTCGCCACTTACTCTGCCGATCGTTCTCGTCTGCCGCGACTTGCAAGATGAGATGAGAAAACTGCGTAGCTCGGCTGCCTTCCTCACAGCCATTTAATGTTACATTATTATTTGTTTGAGCTTCCAAGTGAACATTTTATGTGTTTTTCCACATCAAAGTACTGTGCTACAAATCGGAAGGTCGCTGGTTCGGTCCCAGCTGGTGTCAGTGGATTTTTCATTGACATAAAATTCTTCCGATCGCACTATGGTCCTGGGGTCGACTCAGCCTCAAACAGAAATAAGTACCAGGAGTATTTCCTGGGAGTAAAGGCGGCCGGTGCGTAAGGCTGACAACTTACCACCATCCTGTGCCGTTGTCACGAAATCTGGGAGCCTGAACTTCCTGGAACCCTCTGGGCCTGTCCAGGCCTGTAGTGGGACTGCTTTACCTTTTTTTTACCACATCAAAACGTTTGCTCTTTTCAAGCTGCATGTCCGGCTTATCATAACTGCATGACAGTATTAGAACCTACGTTGTAGTCGGTACATCAGAAGGACTGCCACTTTTCAAACTTCTCAGAGAAGAGTATCTTCATGTCCCGTAATTCGACAGTAGTTGATACAGTCTTTACATTTAGCATAGCCATACTTCTGTTTCATGTTACTTCAGTCGTGCATGTCACTCTGTACCTGGCAGCAGCCCAGCTGAACAACGCGCAGCCAAATATGTAACAACGGACTTCTCTCATGATGTAACACAACGCGATTCTTACAAAACTTCGTACGCGATTCGAACGTAGAAACATCGCACACGTCCACATACAGAACAGTGGCTGTTACGTTACACTCGCAAAAACACATTCATATCGATACGTTCCTGTTACGGCCATCATGGAATATTTCCTATGCGAACGTAAATTTGTAGGCAAACAATACTTCTGGTCACAATCAACCATGAAAAACTAAAAAGAAATTTCGAGACAAATATCCGGAATTACCAGCGGACCTACTAAATATGTGAATAATTTCACGAATAGCAACCCGTTTTCTTGAAACAGGCAAAACGTAGGTGGTAAGGGGGGGGGGGGGAAGTCCGTCATTGTTAACTACATGAAAAATTGGTGATGTTAAATGTTATTGCAGTCGACGAAAAAAAAATCGCATACTGGTATTGCCGTGTTCAAGCCCACAGACGGCTGTCCAGAAGTTAGACCTAAATCCTTAGCGTATTCACGTAATGCAAGAACTTACAGTAATTGGCCAAAAAGAAAGAATGCACTGTCGGCGCTGTTGTCGCGCGATCCTTAATTATAAGATTGCCATTTCAGATCGTGTTTCTTGTGATGAAGTTTTGTTCCACTTTAGCGATTACATTTATGGCCAGAACAGCAGGGTAACTAATAATGAAAATCCTGTCTCATGAAACACCCTTGCTTCCTCAAAGAACTGGGATATCGGACGTACAGAATCAAAATGTCCAATTTCTGACAGTTTGCGCATGTTACGAAACTCACTGTTTGTCTGTTGGGTAATTAGTTACGGTAGAACCGTTAAGATTGAGGCAACATCCTTCTGCAGCCGCTCTCCTGCTGGGGTTGTGGTTTCGAATCCTGCCGGAGGCAAGGATATCTCGTGAGTGTTGTGTCAGGTACAGGTCTCTTCGTCGGGCCGATCACTAGTCCGAACAAGTCCTACCGAGTGTGATCGTGAAGCCTCGACAGTAAGGAGGCCCTGACCCACTAGAGGCTGTTGTGAAGGGCGGTGCCAACAAAGTGGAAGAATTGCACTGGTATTCTGCACAATTACAGACAGCCACTAATCCCACCAGAAAGTCTCGTATTCTCTATGCTTCCAAAAACTCAGTTTAGTTTTCAAGGTTATAAAACTCTTTTCAAGTGTTCCAAAAGCCTGCACCTATAGTTTCATAAACCACCAACATTGTAAATTTTAACAAATGTAGATTTTATAACATACAGAACTGGTAATAACAGATACCTACAGGTACACATAGTAGCTTCTTACTTCAGTTTCTTCCAAGCCCAGGTAATTTCATGTTAAATTTGTGATGAACATTATTCACAAGTGTCACTGCTCCATTTCCATCGATTACTATTCCATGCGGTGTGTGATAAACGTGGCCAGGCACCACATTATCACATCTCTGGTCTTTATGTTAGGGGCTTCATCTCTGTCCTGGCATTTTGCTGGTCATAGGATAACAAAATTATGCTTTGAATTTTAGTTAAATGCAACATGTCTGGCTCATATTTCACTTATGATATGAGATTGAAATGATTAATTTTTTTTTGTGATATGAGTCACTGACTTCCAGCTTGTGGTCCTGTCACTTTATAGCCTGTGCTTCTGTAAGGGTATTAACTCAGTTGTAACTATATCTTAGCCTACAGTCTAACAGTCACAGCAGTGTTTTTAAGAGTGTCAGGAAACGTGACTATAGCATAAGGTAGTCAAATTCTGCCCATATAACTAAGGAGTTGCATTACCAGTTTCAGGATTACATGCAGTACCACAACATTACTCTTCTTACCCAGCGCTTTTTCTATATTATCCACATACAAGTTTTGATTTGAATGAAATGCAGAAATGGAAAAAACAGGAGTAATGCATGGCACAGAATTTCCCAGTACACAGGACAATATTAGATAGTGTATAGTGTCATTCTGCAAACTTATACCATGCCATCACACTTCTAAAATTACACATACATTTTATAGATCAGAACATCCTAACAAAACAGTAACAATCACCACACGAAATACACACATCAGAACTGTAGTTGTCACGCAGGTACAGAAATTTAAAAACTGATTACTGCAGTAAGTCTGACAAACTTACGACATATGTTACTTCTTTTGGCAATCCACATTCTTGGTACACAAATTCCATCCACCACATTATGAGCAAATCCAGTATAAACAACTTAAATACCTGTGCTGTAATTCTCCATTTCAGCCACATTCTCCACACACTGTACATGTAAGAAATGTATCAGCAGCCTGTTATCACCACAAAGTTCCTTTCCATAAATTTATTCAGATTCCACAGATCTAGTGTCTTTAAATTATACTTTCCTTTTGCATATCCACATTTTTTCGTGTAACAGTTTTCCATCATCTGATTCTGCTCAGTCTCTCAGCTCTCCTTTTCACTTGCCCTTTTCCAGCCTTACCTCACATCTCTTTCTCATACGCATTCCTGTCAAAGCCTCAAAATTGCGTTCTCATATTTTAGTTGGGATTATACCTGCAATGGTAGGATGTGTAATTCAGCAGTACCACACTTCATGCATTCACTTGCATTGTCACAGAATTTCCTTGATTATCTCTTATATTCCTTGTCAGTAATTTTATTTGCTTACTAATTCAATTCAAAGTTAAGCTCTGTTAAACTTTCTTGATGTAGAGGCAGAAAGTTCAGCAACAGCGGTAACTAGCAGAACACAATAATATTGAAGTTACTTTATGTTTACTTCCAACACCAAAAATGTTATATAATGAGGGGTAACAGCACTGTGCAGTATTGTTCACACTTAGCTACAATGCACTGCAAACACTCTGGTGAAATCTGTTCACACAACAACTTCAAACATCATGTGTGGTTGCTTTTAGTGGATTCACGTTCTGAACAAGCTTCAGGTGATGGAGGTTAAGAATTAACACAAATTGAAGAAAATGGTGTGCTTACCTGAATTATTTAAAGCACCAAATTTAACAAGAGAACAGACAACACACAACTTCCTACTCTACATGTAAACGGTACTGGAATTGCACCTGATCACTATGGTGTAAAATAAAATATCATGTCAATCAATAGGTTGCAGCAAGTTAGACATTTATATCACCTATCAGTTTGAAAACGGGAGCTAGGGTAGCAGTAAGTATAGTAACTTGGCTAGTGGCAGGGTGATCTGGAGTTTGAATCCCAACAGGGACAATAGATTTTTTTTTTTCCCCAAAATGTCCAGGCCAGATTTCGGAACCACCCAGCCTCCTACTTGGGTGGGAGACTGACCACTCACCTCCATCTTGTGTCCATGTCACATATAAGTACTGCTAAACACCCACTCCCCCTACAGGTCTTCATAGCATGTACTTGGACAACTCCACCTTCTTTTACCAGTTTAAAGACTAATGTGCACAAATGTCCTCCTCTCCCCTATCAAGCCCATGGTCATAGCAGTACTGTTTTAAGGTTGTCAGATCAGTTGTAACTGTCATCTAGCCTGCAGTCCAGCCAGTCACAGCAGGGTGACACAACATTTATCCTCAGTGACATCCAGCAGCTATGGCCTGTTGTCTAATTATGTTTAATTTACTAAATCAGTGAAAAATAGTAATGGCACTCTAATTATTTTATAAGTTATGTACAGTTGAGTTTGTTTTCACTTCTCATGAAACATAAAATAATACAGGCAAGGACAATGCCATCTCTCCACTGACTGCTACAGCCGATGCAATCCCATTCTTGTACCCTCCCTCCACCAGGTCAGTGCTGACATGGGCACTGTGCACCAGATCTTGTCTGTCTTTATCAGCAATCACTGGCGTTGCTTAAAATCAAAGTTGCATGTAACTTCACAAAGATCAAGAGACCTACAATCAGAAGAATGCACACAACACACTGAAAACATTCAAAGTACAGCAATACAGGTGGCCCAAGAATGAGCCTCACACATCACTACAGCAAAGTATTACACCCAATCCTGTCAGTCAAAGGAACACAAAAATGGAATAACAAATGGCCAAAATTAAGCTCAAGAAACTCCCCACACAACTAGCTGGCAAAAAATCTGATCAAAATACTGTCCCTTCTCTCAGTAAAAAGCAAGATTTCAACAAGGATATTCAATACACAGGACAAAGACTTTAGCAAACATTCTTTACCATCAGAATATGATACAGTTCCATGATACATACATAAATGTAATTTCAGTTATGCCCAAAAGAGAAGTATGGCCTTCCCATCACTACTTTCACACAACTTGCAAATACTCAGCAGATCTCTTTTACCAAATTTCACTGAAACTGGACAGTATGTGCAGAAAGTAGGGAGGGAAATACATTTATGCCCCCAAGTAAAGTATGGCTTTTACTGCACCCATTTTCATACAACTTGCAACTTATCAACAACAGTATGTACACATCTGTTACACTTAATTACACTGAAATTTGATAATAAATGTCAAAAATATATATAGAAAATAAGGGCGAAAGTTCACTTGCACCCTTCAGTAAAGTAGAGCTTTTCACTGCAGGCATTTTCACAGAACTCACAAATGCTCAGTAACAATATGTGCAGATTTCCTACTCTGAATTTCATCCATATCAGCCACAGAGTTTGGAAAGTACAGGTATAAATTCATTTACACCCTCCTCTAAACCATGACAGTCAGCCAGTCCTCAAGGAACTCAAGCTGGCTTGACACCTCTATAAAGAATTCCTATACCTACAACTGACAACTGGTTTTGTCACTGATCCTAGTTCACAGACAGATGGACAGACAAAGGATGGACATTATCTCCATGCAAGGAGTTTCATTCTTCATGAAGAATGAAACTCCTTGCATGGAGATCATGTCCATGTAGAGCACTTCAGATGTAACATATGCAACTGGAACAAAATAACACACTGCCGTTTTATGAATGTCACAATCAATAACGCTGGCCAGAGCCTTAAACATCCCAGAATGAGACGAGAACTTGGGTGAACAATCATCCCTTAATATAATAACAGGGCTTCAACACCTATACCAATGCCAAATACTCTATCCTGGTACCAAGTAATGTGTCCAAAAACTTTTAATGAACACTTGTAAATGCACAATAATATGAAACACTGGCTCCTAGATTTTTGGAAAATTTGTGGACTTCCTGTACATGCATCTACACATCCATGCCAAAGAGCCATATGGCTATTCAATTAAACCCTCACAAAAGAAAAGGCTGCCTTATGCCACAAGGCAGCAATGAAATAATAAAGCAAGTATACAATAAAACAAATAAAAATTTGCATGATTTGAGGTTCTCACAGTGATGTTGCAGAAGATTCAGTTCATCTGGGATGTTATGGCACATAGGTTGGTTAACAGTTACTGTTTTGAAGAATCACAGTGCCTTTATGCTCAGTGTCAAAGTCTACTGACGGTTATTTTTACCATAAAGAAATGAAAATGCCAAATTGCGCAACATTAGGTGAATGGCTGATCATCATGTCACAATTTTTAAAGAAGCGCTCAGCTATCATGGCAGAAAGAGAGAGAGTCATTTTCATACAAAAGAACCAACTGCCTTCTCTCAAATCAACTTCACTAACCTTTCTAGCACCTTTATGTAGAATTCACTGTTCACTTTTTTTTCTGGCACAAATTATTTATGAATCACAACCTGTTAGTTAGAAAAAAGTAATCAACACCATTTTGATCCTCAGTTTTACAAGCTACACATTTTTGGCCTCAATTGTGATTTTTTATCTAACTCCATATGTTGGATTTTGTTTCTCCAATGTGCTTGTATCCAGTAATGACACAATTATGAAAGTGTAGATTGGTCTGGCAGTCAGGGTGAAGTCTTCACAAATTGTGACTCTGTGCTCCCTTTCCTTATCAGTTGAACTCCTTGGAACAAAGTTGCACTGATCTTCCTATTTCCTACAGCTTCATGAAGAATCTAAAAATCAGTCTCCACAATTGATTCTCCATTCATTTTAGGGTAATTCAATGATCACTTAGTCCTGGGATCACCTTCATGTTGCTCACTCCCCCCACTAAATCCTTTCAGTCAATCAAAGAGATGCACGTAAATTAAGTGACAATTCCATAGAGGGTTTCAGGCAATTTGCATGTTTCTGCGAGTGTCTTCATAAGTTTCGAACAAAACTTAAAGATGTTTCTTCACTCCTCCACAACAAATAAAAAGACAACTTATGTGCAGGGCTGCGATGCAGACTGAAATATAAACTTCTTTTCATGAGGGGGTGCTGATAAGTCCTTAGCCCGACCTACTTCTCGATGTTGTAGGACGGAATCGATAGTGTCATTGGAAAGAGGGGTCTGTTCATATGCCGAATTGCAAGGCTTTTCTTCTTACAGAGGCTCAAAGGAAGCATGTCAGGCGACACGCACGCATTTTCAACAACATGGAGACGCGAGCTGTCATCAAGTTTTTTTTTTCCTGCTAGGCAAGGTGCGAAAGGAAATTCACGCCATTTTGAAAGAAACATTAGGGGAACATGCACCATCGTATGCCACTGTCAAAAGCTGGCTGGCCCAGTTTAAACGTGGTGATTTTTCTACCTGTGATGCGCCGCGTCCTGGACGACCCAAAACAGTGACCACCCCAGAGATTATTGATCAAATTCATGAGCTAATCTTGTAAGACCGCCGGATTTTGGCTAAATCAATAGCTGAGCAATTGGGCATGTCACGTGAGTGGGTTGGGTCCATCATTCATGAAGATTTGGACATGCGGAGGCTTTTTTCGAAGTAGGTCCTGAAATGCCGGAACGCGGATCAAAAATGTCAATGGTGCCAGTCGTCTAGCAACTTTTGGAATTTTTTCGGCGCGATCCAAATGACTTCCTGTCGCGATTGGCGACCATGGACGAAACATGGTTATATCACTATGACCCGGAGACAAAGTAACAATGAATGGAGCGGCGGCATAGCGGCTCACCCCGTCCCAAAAAATTCGGAGTACAAAAATCTGCTGGAAAAGTTCTCGCCTCGATTTTTTGGGATCAAAAGGCATCCTCCTCATTATCTTCCAAAGGGCCAAACTATCAACGCGGAGTATTACTCATATCTGCTGGTGCAATTGAAGGAAACACGCCGCGGAAAGGTCTCGAAGGGGCTCTAGTTCATGCACGACAATGCCCCGGCTCACCGGGCACTTGCAACCCAGAAGAAACTGGCCTACCTGCGCTTCCATCGTCTTGATCACCCACCCTATTCTCCGGATCTGGCCCCATCGGACTACCACCTGTTCCCTGGACTGAAAAACCAATTGAAAGGTCGCCATTTTTCGTTCGACGCGGAGGTCATTGCTGCCGCGGAGACCTGGTTGGACAGACAACCTACTGATTTTTTTTTTCTCGAGTGGCTTGCAAAAGTTAGAGCAATGGACTAAGAAGTTATTGAGCTTCGTGGGGAGTATGTTGAAAAAATCCCGAGTTTGGTCGCTGTAGCTTGTTTCCTTCCTGGTTAGGCTAAGGACTTATCAGCACCACCTCATCCTTGCAGTCATAACATGAACGAACACCAGCTACAACTGGGTCGTGTAACAAATCACACTTGGCGCGAGCATCAGCCTAGGGACACCTTTGCCTTAGGGCAAGCGCGCACGAGCGGTTTTTCGCCGCAGCGACCGATTATTTCTTGGCTGTGCGCACGGACGGCGAAAGCAACGCACGTTCTCACATTTTACTCACAATCTGGTGGAGTCCGTGTGGGCGCTAAACGAACACGAGGCATTTGCTCTGTCACAACATGTTTTACGACCATACCCTACCAGAAATTTGGCTGTTGCCAGACGTATACATAATTACAGATTAACTCGGGAAAGAAGAATGTTGGAATGTGCATTTGGCATAGTGTGTAATAAATGAAGAATTTTTCACTGTGCGATTAATGTTTGCCCAGATTTCTGCAATGTAATAGTTCAAACTTGTTGCATACTACACAACTTCGTTCGTCAGAGAGACGGCTTTCAGTGCCGGGATACTTTATAAGAATATCCCTTCGGGAGTAGTAAGGCTGTTGGCAATAGAGGTAATGTTACAGTAACGGATATGGAGAGGAGGGGCTCAGAGGACGGGAATCTCTCTCCGTTGGGGAGCCTGGCAGGGGGGGCTAGTCTACCGGGGACTTGTGTGTAGAAGAAGGGTGTGGGGACGGGCACCTCTCTTCATAGGGGCCCCACTGAGACGATTGTGGGGGGGGGGGCCGTTCACGATTAAAATGAGAGATAATTGAAGGGTTGCTCTGTAAAGGGAGTATAACTCGCGTTGGGCGCAGTGTGAGGGGCACAGGGGGCGGGGTGCCTCTACGTGGG
>Ga0131853_10013134_pt1 | contig 15174 bp, 10 predicted proteins | sample TergutLab28metaG_FD_92764 | JGI IMG/M metagenome (GOLD analysis project Ga0131853, IMG submission 92764) | Labiotermes labralis P1 segment gut microbial communities from Petit-Saut dam, French Guiana - Lab288 P1 (version 2) (version 2) | ecosystem: Host-associated > Arthropoda: Insects >...
CACACACACACACACACACACACACACACAAACATATATTTATATATCACTCCACTTTGAGTGTATTTTATAAATTTCTCTTCCAATTCAGAACTGCGCTCTTCTGGGTTGTTACGCAGCCAGTAGTGATAATTTCCTACTGTAGTTGCAGGACAACCGATCGGTCACATCTGCAGGAGTCAAGAATCGAAGAATTCGTTTAGAATCTTGACCCCTGCAGATGGGACCGATAGGGTGTCCCGAAACGTCGGTAAGAAATTATTACTACTGGCTGCGTAACAACCCAGAAGAGCGCAGTTCTCTTCTACTTCGCGGCGGAATCCTGCCTTCTCTTCCCATTATCATTTTCAGAATCCGTTTTGTATTCTGAAATGTGGGAGTAGAAGACAAAGTCACACGCCACTTTGAACCACGTACGTTTGATTTTTTTACATAATGAGTTAAAAGTTCTAAAAGTAACGTCCCACCCATAACCAAAACTCGTAGGAGTCACTCTAGAAACAGAGAGCGATAGGTCATTGTTGCGGTCATTTGGTTGTATTACTGCAGGATCCGCTGCAGCTATTTTGTGCGAATCAACAAGTTTTCATTCGCATCACAAAAATACATGGAAAAGTACCATAAGGGCAGACAGAGAAATAATTTATCATTCGCTTCTTGTTGAAGCTTGAAGCGCCCCGACCACCGCTCTAACCACCATGGCCACAAACTAACCGCGCTTCGGCTATTCATCTCCTGTGCCAGTACATACTGCTGAGAAATCTAAAACAGTTCCCTGGTCTGCAGGATTCATCTTGGCCGATGGATGTAAAACGCACTGTCTTCGTTTTCGATATTTGGCGAATCTTTTCTTCTGGGTTATTCCCCGGCTTCTGAATTTCATATGCGAACGTTTCGGAATACTCTGACTGTTCCATCTTCATACCCGCCCGCCTATGATGATGGAACAGACAGACTGTTCCGAAATGTCGGTACATAAAATTCAGATGCCGGGGAATTACCCCGAAGAAAGCATACAGCATTCAGAACACGTCGAAACTCTGAAATCAAGAAATATTTCCTTCACCTTTATTCAGCAAGGTATTTGCAGTATTGATGAAGATGAGCTCAGTTGACAGGTCGCACTCACACTGTATCGAATACCATTCGCTGTATAAATATTGTGTCGACTTTGTCTTTCGACTACAGTGCAAAAATGCACATTGGCGGAAAATTACAAGATTCTATCCAAAAATAAAAGTGGAATTGACATCTCAATTGGCGATTCCTAAATTTTTGCAGTTCGTGATTTTGTCTCTGCTCTGTACCGCCTGTGGTCAGAACTGTAAAGCAATCCCTGTTCATACATATTACAGGCCCAAGGTGGTAAGGTTGTCAGCCCTACACCCCTGCCGCTTTAACCCCCCAGGAAATATTCCTGATACTAATTTCTCTTAGAGGCTGATTCGACCCCATGGACATAGTGCGGCCCGAATAAAGTTAAGGAAAATTCTAGTGACACCAACGGGAATCGAACCTTCCGGCTTGTGGCGCAGTTCTTCAACCAACTGCGCCGCCGTGTGCGCTGTATATTGCATAAGATAATCGTGCTATACATAAAGTGAAAGTACATAAGGAATAGAGAGCGGAGAGTGGCGAGCCAGAAATGCTTTATGTACAGATGCTCTGAATTGCTAAGATTGTGTACGTGCTTCTGTGGTAAAGGTAAAGGTAAAGTGTTCCCGTTACAGGCCCGGTGTGGCCCAGAGGATGGGTAGAGGTATAGCTCTACTCTTCCATGACCGCGGCACTAGAAGGGAGTGAGTGGTCAGCAGCACGCCCTGGCCGCACTTTATCCCCGGGAAAGACCCGGTACCCATTTTACAGGAGGCTGGGTGGGCCCCAGAGCCAGTCTGGACGGGCGGAAAATCTCGTCCCCACCGGGATTCGGTCCCGGAGCCTCCAGCCCGTAGTCAGTCGTTATACCAACTTAGCTACCCGGCCCATGCTTCTGTGGTAGACGATTGAAATATGAGAATGGAGAATTGGTGGAATGATTGTGACAGACGATACCGCTAGGAAGACGCAGGTAAGAAGGAAAGACAAATCTGGAGGAACTCCTTGTTGCTGCTAATCGTAAAAGGATGTAAGAGACTAGCAGGAGACACGGACATCTGGAGACGAACTGTTGAAGAGACCAAGACCCGATGCGTCCTGTCGCTTCAGTTATGAGAAAGAATACGAATAAGATACTGACAGGGAAGTACCGGAGTACTCCATAACCCTTCCGAGTGATGTTTTGTTCACCACATGTTCCACATGGACTGGCTTTGTAGTGTGAAACCGTGTAGTTCTGTGTAAATCCCACACGACAGTAACCCTAATGATCTGCATCTTCACAGCCTCTAATGTGATGATTTTCGCTGATATTGCAATCGGAATATGATGCCAGCACTTGGCCTCGCGATGACCGTTTTTATCTACCAAATTACGCGGCGTCCTACAGCATTCCGCCGTGAGAACTCATACGTGTTGTTTGAGCGTAGATTGGCAATATCGACACACACAGGCTTGCGGTCGGCGATATTCAGTATTAGTAAAGGGAAATCTTAACGCCTGATTTGTAAAAGGTAAAGGTAAAAGTAAAGTGATCCCGTTACAGGCCCCGTGTGGCCCAGAGGGTGGGTAGAGGTATAGCTCTACTCTTCCATGACCGCGGCACTAGAAGGGGGTGAGTGGTCATCAGCACGCCCCGGCCGCACTTTACCACCGGGGAAGACCCGGTACCCATTTTACAGGAGGCTGGTTCGACCCCAGGGCCGGTCTAGACGGGCGGAAAATCTCGCCCCCACCGGGATTCGATCCCGGACGGTCCAGCCCGTAGTCAGTTACTATACCTACTGTGCTACTTGGCCCACAATGCCTGAGTTGTAGTCTGATTAATTCACTTCTGATGTTTATGAGGTCAGTATAGACTGACGGCATTAACATCCATCTCACAGTGTAACACAAACAGATTACCTGTTTTTAATGTTTATTACGCTACATGGCATCTTTGTAGTCAAACGTATTGCTAATAACAAAAAACAGTAGCGCATCTTTGACCTTGAATTTTCAGTTACGACAGTTAATGTCACCGCAGACATAACATTTCTTTGTGTCAGAAATAGTGTTTCCTTGCATTCCTTGAAAAGCTATTTGGATTGAGAAATTATCGCGTCACCTTTTCAATCTTCGTCCTCGTATTTTATGTCCTGCTTTCTTTTCTTTCCAATAGGCAGTTGCTGAGAAAGGCAACTACAAGCTTCTGTTGCGGATTTTTTCAAAGTTAAGGTAACATTGGAGTTGCTAGCGCTGAGCACTATATTTATCTGATAAGTTTCGGACTATGCGACTTTACTTCAACCTTTTTAGTTGTTTCGGACATAAAACCTACGGAGAAATTGACTGACTGGCCTGCAGGATATAATCCCACTGTCTGTCACATTCCTATCGGAATCCTTATCCTTTCTGTTTAAGATATTTCGAACATTCTTTTACAAGGCAATTTTGCCGGAGTGTGAAGAAAATAACAAACCGAGAGAGAGAGAGAAATAAAGAAACTGCTTTGCAAATTGTTGCATGAGGTGTAATAATAATAATAATAATAATAATAATAATTTATTCCCAATTTTAAGCTGCGAACTAAAAAATAAATGTGGAATTTTTTGAAATATAATTGAGTGAAACCACTTGAAATTTGAATTTAAATCAGGGCCGTTGAAAAGTTGTGATAAGGGTGCAGGATTCGAAATTTCTGGGACGACGGGCTTTGGCAAGTTCGACCAGTGTTCGGTTGCTGGTAGAAGCAGAGGACCATCTCTTTGACTGCGCGTCCATACTGTTGCCTGAGATCATGTAACTTCCAGTCTGGTCGGCACCGCTGTTTCTTTACACTGAACTCAAGCGCCCGGACATTGAAGTCGACTGCCCGTTTTATCTTGCGTAGAAGTGAAGAATGCAGACGGCCATACGTTCATTTTTTCACACATCTTAAAAGCACGATGCCCAAGCACAAGGTCGATTTCAATTTACTGTTATAATCTTGAAGTTTCCATTTTATTAATTTTGTAACTTCAGCGTACATAATAAGAGACTCCCTGAGGATGATCTATAAACACCGAAACGTGTAGCAGTGCATAATAAATAGATAAAGCAAATCAGTCCCATTACAGGCCCGAGGTGCCCAGAGGGTTCCAGGAAGTTAAGGTTCCCAAGTTACGTGACAATGGCCCAGGATGGTGGTGAGGTTGTCAGCCTTACGAACCGGCCGCTTTTACCTCCAGGAAATACTCCTGGTACTCATTTCTGTTAGAGGCTGAGTCGACCCCAGGGGCCATAGTGCGATCGGAAGGATTATGTCAATGAAAAATTCCAATGACACTTAAGAAACAGATACAGGTGATATATATTGTGCATTTGTTGGACAGATGTAATAAAAAAACTATTAGTATGCTTCCAGGTGTCATGTTAAGCAGGTGTTTGCTTCGGTAGACAGAAAAGAGTGAAGTCAATTTGCCACCACTGCGCTGCCTGATACCAAATTGCACATTTTTCAACCAAACAGATTTTATTCTTTTGCTTCCTCGAAACTTCCTCCGGCCTTCTTTTCGTTCCTTTTACACATGTTTCTTTTCTGTACGCAGCTATTTTATTTTATCATTTTTTTCTCTTTTTCACCTCTCTCTTCGTCTCCTTTCATTCATCTTGACTGGCAATTGAGTCTCTGACGAACCACAAAGCTTAAATCTGAACCCCCTCAAAAAATGGGGAGATGGAAGCGATATATATAGGGCCATATATAAAGAAAATATCAAACGTGAGTGGAAATTTGAAAGTAGCTGAACAAGAAGCCAGCTGCGTCCTTGTTGGAGGATTTCCACACTCACTCGCACATGCCTATGGGGTACACGAAATGGAAACAACGCTGTGGGCTGTTGGGGTCTCTCTGAAGAAGCGAGTGCATTTGTTCCTCACTTTTTCGAATTTTGTCTTTTAAACCAACAGAAGACGAAGTCTACTTTCAACTCACGTTTGAAATACCAAGATGTATATGTTCTGTATTATATCTACTATAAACGGCGGGGCTGTTCTTAAGAGTTGCAATCGGTGGTCCACGTTTCTGGATTTATTTAACCGATTTCCAACATTTGCGCTAGTTATATTGCTTTCATCGGCAGGATGAATTTGAAGTGGCATTGAAGAAAGTCGAAATTGCTTTCCGAGCTATACGTGAGAATTTTCATTGAGGATATGAGGAGAATAATAAAAATGTTATTCAGGTAGATCTATATATATCTGGTCTTCGATCCCAGAATCGAACCCAATTCTTCCCACTGCACATTGCTGTCTGTGGTCACCGTACCATGCTTTGAGCTTGATCACTGACGTGAACAATTTAATGACACAACTCACCCAACCGAGGTGTTTGGTTTGAATAGTACCCACTTCGAATTATATTACAGAAATTCTCTCCCCCCCCCCCCCCCATTTTTGCAGAGACACTAACTGTCATGACGCGTCTTCGTGAACAAATATTGAGACTCTGCCTTAAAACTGGCCACGATTGCTTTGTTGCATTCTTCCCGATTTTATTGTTTGCTCTTTTCGAATCACTCAAACCTGTGGAGGAGTGTTGGGTACTGACAGCAATTCTTATGATCACACTTAAAATCCACTTAAATGGAATTTAATGTCAGATATTGTTTAGGTCTGTCTGACAGAAAAATATCACCTCCTGAAATATTAAATACATTGAGTCGAGTTGTAATGAATTGGACGTCTCAAATAAGGGTGAAAATGTGTTGGTTTTGAGGCGTACGGTCTTCAATTTCTTATACCTGAGAATTATTAACATGTGATTTTCCACATAAAAATAAACACAAAAAAGAGATACCTTATTGACAGCTGATACTTTTTCAGCGGCTCGAGAAATCCTCAGCCTTATCCGGAACTCAAATATGCATTACCTTGCTCTCAAAAGCCCGCCACTGGATCTTACCTTGAGCAGAATGATCCATTCGACGTAATATAATATTATATAGTGTACATCAGCACAATCACTTTATTACATAAGATAATACAAGGCTACATGTTTCGACTATAACCTAGTCATTTTCAGGCCTATATTAACATTTGTGTTACCAGATGCTGTGCACACTTTGGGATCCCATCGTGTTTACATTCGTGGAATATGTCTAATTGAAACATTTGTCTAAAAGGTGTGATGTGCAAATACAGGATTGGTGTGCATAGAATCTGGTAATACAACTGTTAATATAGGCCTGAAGATGACTAGGTTATAGTCGAAACATGTAGCCTTGTATTACCTTATGTAATAAAGTGATTGTGCTGACGTACAGTATATAATATTATATTACGTTGAGAGCACATCGTGATGCTTCCATTCATAGATCCATTCGACATTCTGATACGTTACATTGTTACGATCAGTGAGGGTAATACACACTCCTCTCTTTCTCTGAGATCTGCCATTGAATGTTGTAAGATTTTAAAGACATGTGGCTCACTAAAAGATCAAAATGGTTGGAGAATCCGAACTAATGATGAAATACAGGTTATGTCTAGAAAACCAAATATTGTACCAACAGTAAAAGTAAGACGGCCAGAATTGGTAGGCCATGTGGTAAGATGTCTGATGACAGGACCGTAAAGAAAATATTTCTGGGGGAAACCAGAAGGAAGAAGAAAAGCAGGAAGACCAATATAATGTGGCTAGCGTGTATTGCGAATGATCTGAAATGGATGGGTGTCAAGAGATGGAGGAACACAGCAGAAGACAGAACTGAATCGGCTATCATTCCGAAAGTGGCACTGGTTAAGGTGAGGCACGCGGCAGCTACAACCCAGAAGGTCGCGGGTTCGACTACCGATGGTGATATTGGAACTTTTCATTGACTTATTCCTTTTGGCAGCACTAGGCCCTAAGGTCGAATCAGCCTCCAAGATAAATGAGTTCCAGGAATATTTCCTGTGGGGTAAAGGCGGCCTGTTAATAGGCCTGACAACCTTACCACCTCCCTGTGTCGATTGTGATGAAATCTTGGAGCCCCGATCTCCTGGAACACTCAGGGCCAGTAGAGGGATTGCTTTACCTTTTTCCCCACTAGTTAAGCTGTGTCACAGAAGAAGAAGAAGAACAAGAACAAGAAGAAGAACAAGAAGGATGGAGGAGGAGGAGGAGGAGAAGGTGAAGAAGAAGAAGAAGAAGAAGAAGAAGAATGCTTTTCTTCTTTCTCGTATGCGCGCAAATTTCGACTCCAATCTTATTCTCCTTGTCTTGATCCCTCTAATAACACCTGGTGTACAAGTTATGGAACTCCCCGTTAAATATAATTTTCTCCTTCCTCTCCTTACTTTCCCTCCGTGGAGACAAAAATTTCCCCCGGCAACTAGCAGTCACCCTTAAACTGTTAACAGTCGCAGTAACTGTTTTAGGGAAGAGGAAGGTAATGAGTCTTACGTTTTATGCTCAGTTCTATTGTGGTACAGGCTGACATCAAGCGTTAATTTATTTGTGGTGTTTGAATCATAAATGTGTGAGGCATATGTGCAGCCGTAAACGTTAAAACAGTTAAAGGTAAAGGTAAAGCTCGTCCTAGAACAGGCCACGAAGGCCCAGAGGGGGCGTAGAGGTTTATCTCTACTCCTTCTTTAACCTTGGTACTAGATGGGGAGATTGGACAACGCCAAGCCCCCACTGCTTTACCCCTGGGCAAAATACCCGCTACTCATTGTGTAGGAGGGTGGGTGGGCCCCAGGGCCTGTCTGGAGAGTTGCGGAAAATCTGGTCTCCCACCGGGATTCGATCCCCACACCGTCAAGCCGGTAGCAAGTCGCTATACTGACTGAGCTAACGCGGCCCGAGCAGTAAACATAATACTGTGCTTCAATAAGCCATATCCAATGAAGGCGCACGGAGTTATAGAGGCATACCTCCACTCATTCTTAATCTCGGTGCAGGTGGAGGTGATTGGTCAGCTTCACGCACAGGCCGCTTTGACTTCGGAAAAGACAAAGAGCCACAGAAACGGTCTGGAAGCTGCAGACAACAGTAAAACCTCTTCCGTCCTCTGAGAACCGAACCCATTTTCTTACATGTCGTCTAGCCTTAGTGTATTTGCTCTACCGACTGAGCTATATCGGATCCTTATCATTATAAACAACGTGAGTTGTGTATAAATTAGTTACACACCTAAGCACAGTATGAGATTGTTTGGTTTTCCTGTACACATATTGATATATTTCTCAGTTTCGCAGTGTTTGTACTTCGAAACTCTGACAGTATTTGAAGCTAGTTTACAGCACATACAGACTTACTGCTGTTCCTTGACACTTCTATTTAAGTTCTAAAAACATTGCTTAAGGAGTCCAAGTTGAAGCCATTCGCTTGTACTGACATTGTTCCAGGTACACACCTGATGTCGATTGCTTAAGCCTAGCAGTGGGTCCCGTGTGTTGGTAGTCTGTTTCTGCTGCTCGGTAATTAATGTTGAATAAGGGTCTGTTATAGGAGAGGGTAGTAGTTTATTCATTTCCACTTGTTCTAGTAAGCGGATGTTTTTTTCAGTGTATTCTTCACGTCATTCCCAGATCAGGCTAAACATAATGAAATTATTCAGGGAATGGAAACAAAGTGAAATAATACCACACGTTAAAGAATTAGCAGTTATAATCTGTGGTTAATAACCCACATCACAGGAGCCAACTTCTCAGATTTCCAAATATATTGAAATTTCACGGTGGTCTAAAAGTATTCATACTTACAGAGGGATATATTAATGCTGCTCGCAGCAGAAAGTGGCGTTTTTATTGATGTTCTGCCTGTAAAATTACAACCACAAGCCTCTAAATATTCATTGTACTTACTGACATTGTTTGCATTAGTAATCCACATTTCTATTCCACTCTAAGGGATGGTAAATTATGTCATTTTAAAGAATTTTAAAATTTCCTGTTTTTGTACTTTTTTAATATTATTTTTACCAGCCGGCATGTTCATTGGTGCCCTTGAATTTTTTCTTTTGTGTCATAAGTTATAACGAAACGTCATTTTTATGATATTTGAAAATTAGATCTCATTATGGATTACAGTTTAAGAGAACGTGTTTGCAGGGGATTCGTTGTTGCCCTTCAAAAGCTGATATTTACGTTCTTGTTGCTTGTGGTAGGCCTACATATTACAGTGTACAGTCAGCTGTGACGTACAATCTTTTGTACAGTTTTTTGTATTCTCATATTCAAAGATAATAGTGTGATCACCAGTGAAGAGTAGGATAGTTCAGAAACCGTTTTGTTTCTGTTTAACCTGTCTCTATGTGCATGTGTGTGTGTGTGTTGTTGTTGTTGTTGTTGTTGTTGTTGTTGCTGTTGTTGTTTTTATAAATTTCCTTAATGTTACTTCGTGATAATATTACATGCAGTATCTGAATTAGAACTTTCTTATTCCTCGTATTGTAACAAATCTTCGCCATCTTATGTATTTATGTGCTATATCCCAATTTTATGCAGTTACTAAAAGGTAAAAGGTAAAGTGATCCCGTTACAGGTCCGGTGAGGCCCAGAGGGTGGGTAGAGGTATAGCTCTACTCTTCCATGACCGCGGCACTAGAAGGGGATGAGTGGTCAACAGCACGCCCCGGCAGCACTTTACCCCCGGGAAACAGCCGGTACCCATTTTACAGGATTATGCAGTTACTAACGCCTTATAAAGCATTGCTACATGTATAGCTTATCAGCGCACATTTCATGTCAAGCACCTGTCAAGAACGCGAACAAACAATGTAAGCCGTATTCCAATTATCTTCTCTCGACAAAAAATTCTTCGGTTTAAATGTCCATCTTCACGGATCACAACAAAGCTACTAGAAATACAGTTCCTGAGCTCCGTGCGAACGGTGCACGTCCTATTTGGATCATACTGCTGCTTCCTGGCACCGTCAAAAGCTGACTTTTAGCCCTTCACGGTGTCCGATGCAACCCGAACTATCACAGTTCAAAAATATCTGTATTTACGACACTGCACTCGTGAATTGCATACACAAAGTGACAACGACATCGCTCAGGATCTGCGGTGTCTGGATCGTAATATTATCCGTTATAAAATTGAGCAATATTTTACCATCATGTTTTATGTATTGTGCAGGTCAATCTTACATTTTACACTATGTTTACCGTTAAACTTTCACTAATGATCTTACCTTAATAGTACATTCCTTGCCATATCTGATGATGGCCGTTTAAGCCAAAGTATTGTGCATCGATAGTAAATAAATGGACTGTTGTGCACCCTGCTGATTGAATTCCCTGATGCGCTGCAGAATGCTGTACTAATGTGTTATACAATCAAGACACCGTCTGCTGCATCCACACTTCTTTATTCGTCATACAGAGGCAGCATATTTTCTGTGAGCAGAAATATTTTTTGGTTCTTGGCCTGCCGCAGGGCTGACCAGCACGCAATTCTCGGTCACCTGAATAATTTCAGTAATACAGTATAACAGACATCACATAATATTTTTTATCTCAGTGTACAGAGGCTGTGTACTGCAATTTTGACCAACTGATGATGCGTACATGTGCTCGAAACATGTAGAGGCATGAAATAAACGTACTGTAAAACAAAAATCTTGTGCATCAAGTGGGTTAATTGCTGAGATAAATATACTGAGATGCACGGTCAGCAAAACGTAAAACAAAATCACATAATATGTCTACGGAACTCAGTATGGGAACTTTATTAACGCATGAAACGTTTACAGACTATGCACGTCGCTCATCACTTGTAAGACAGCACGCAGTAAACCAATCATTGCTTGTGTTTTATCCAGCTTAGTATGGCTTACTGCCTTCTCATTCAACCTTACATTTGGCCTAGCTTATTGTTTGTAAATAACAGCCTTCAAGATAATTCACCCTCCCCCCCCCCTTTAGATGTACATATACACATTTGCAGCACGTAGGCGAGTCCTTGACGAATTATGTGGCCTTCATGTGGGTTGTCATTGTCCAGCCCTGGCCTACTTGATGAGTTGCGCGGATATCAGGCAGTCACATACGGTTCCTGAAAGTCAGATTCCACGAGAATGGTTCTTGGCAGAGAAGAACAAGATGAGTGCAGGGAAATAAAAGAGAGCTCATCTTCAGAACAATGTTCGCACTCGTTCCTTCCATTTGGCCCTTGTGTTATATGTTCTTTCTTCTTGGCTCCATTACCACACTGCATTCATCTTTCTATTTATTCTTTTCATTAGCTCATCACACGCACACACACACACACACTTACATGTGAAGAATATTCTCATCTCAGTAAAGTACGTCATAAATTTAGAAAAATTCCATCAAGCCTTCCGCCCCAATAAGAAAGACTTAAAAAAGTGAAAGAGCGGTGGTACCTGGCCATATTTATTGCAACTGGAGGACTTCAATAGGAAGCCTAAAGTGTGGTATTGAAACTGAAACAGGTTAGGGTGTAAAGTTCGTGAAATTAACATTCAAGTTGATAGCTCATTTTAATTGTATTTTAGGTAATGTAAATATGGATGGAGTGGAAATCGATTATTTTGCAAGCTGTTGTAATTAGGTGTGAAATGTTATCTCACTTTAAAGGAGGGACAACTGTTACAGATATCTCCAAAAACAAGGTGCCCTGGACACTGTTTGAAGGTAAGGACGATATCGCAAATTGCCATTAGAGGATTTCATCCACGCAGATCGCCTTTTCATGGTTTGATAGCTTAAAAAACACAGAGAAAACTAAAGTTATAAATCTTCTCGTTATCTGTTTGTCCATTTTCTTCAGTCATTTTCTGTTTTTAGGTCCTCCGAAAGAACAAATACTCTCTTGCGGCACCCCCCCCCCCCGGGCAGTGTCCCAGAAATTCAGATACTCGACTGTACCGCGGCAGTAGCCTCAAATCTCGCGAGTTTCACTTCCCTGATAAAAAGGGGAAATATTTTAGAAGTTTGTATTTCTATATATATGTTTGTGTTTATTAAATAGAATATTCTGAACTGAACTGATAGCACATTTTCCCCAAATGAACCTCCAATCGATTTTATTACTGTGTATCATTTTGATTTGGTGCTGGCTTTCCCAAGTATTTTAAATTTATTACATTTGAAAATAATTATTATCTGTCTCCTCATAAAGACAGGTTCATGCTTTCTGATGCTCTGATATTAACACGTTATGTTTTCTGCGCCCATTTCTATAGGAAACCCCTTGCTAGGTTCTAGTAACTTGCTGTGCTTCTCTACATAACGCTGTCATTATATCATATAGAACTTCTCTTCGTGACACTATCAGTCGAGCCTAAAGGCACTCAGAATATTCATGACGAATGCAATACAGTTCATATTAAGGTGTGTTAGTGTGGCAATTGTATGTTTCATACTCCCGAGCATATATCGTGCCAGGTCTGAGGTTTCGAGGACATAGGCGTGGAAGGTAGCTAGATATTACCTCCTTTTACGCTCTGAAACAAGTCTTCATTTAAATTTCAGATTGTGACAGTAGTGAATGGAAATATACACACTTTTTGAATTTTTTTATGTTTCTTGGTTTATTTTTATATCTTTTTGTTTTCGCGTTACGGTTTATGTTAAAGCGATGTATATGTATGTATGTATGTATGTATGTATGTATGTGTGTGTATATATATATATATATATATATGTGTGTGTGTGTGTGTGTGTTTTCCTTTTCTTTGTATGATAATTCAAATACTTTACAGTTTTGCTTACCCCTTGTCACTTCTGAGATTACCACTTCTCTAAAACAAATAAAAACAGTTGACAGCAGTGACTGTCCGCGTCTTTGTTGCTAAAAGCAAAGAAGAGAAAGCATTCTGAGTTGAATATATTTCACAGTTCTACAGTCTGTTCCCAATGACATATGCCATTACCACCTTGCTCTTTACATCAGATGTGTTGTGTTGCTAAACTAATCCAAGTGTGACTTCACAGCTATGAGTCTGTACAACATAACAGGTGCTATTGTTCCATAGCATGGTTACGAAGTAGTCGTCAGTGGGGTTCGAGTGATTGTGTCGGACGTGCTCTGTTGTATTGTTTGGATTTTTTAAATTTAATTCCTTCAAATAAAATTGAAATGTATTTACATGCCAGACATGTTTTGTCTCTTCAGTTATATTCAGAGGCATAACTTGATTCTAAATCAAATATTTTGGTTTCAGTTATAAGAGTAAATCTGGAAGTTTAATATTTAAAACTTTAGACTTAAATATCTAAATTTTAATACACCATTAATATATTCTCTCAGTATCATTTATTTGATTTAATCTATATATCTTTGTAATTCTTTGTGTATTCCTTTGACTTATGTACTTTTTTTGTGGATTCTCCTGTTTTCTTTTGTTCTTTCACTCCGATTTTATCATGGAGATGCCGCGTGTCGTTGATTGTACAAGAGATGTAATTGCGAAGGTTAAAATAAAAACCTATATATGCCATACAGTCCGATAATTTGCGTAACACAATATGACAGAAACTAACGTACATGTCAGTTATATATTATTATTATTATTATACGTAAGGCAATCAAGTGACGTATGTACACAGTAGAATGGGATTGAGTTGTACAGGTGTTAGGCCTGGTTCTTATTGTTTAAATGTTCAGATTGAATCTTGAATGTAAATAAAGTAACATCAACTGGTAGGATACTTACTGGAGATATTAGAAGAGTGGAAATACGTGAGGAATTGAGCAAATTTAATGGGGTGTGTGCCAGTAGATTGAATGTTAATGGTATAGTATGTTTATGTATATCTAGTGCTGTGCTCAAATGCAGTTCCGAATTTCCCGTATATGAATTAATAACTCCAAAATCTTGTATTGTAGCCCCTCGGGATTTTATACATTCCTCGATTAATTTTTTAATCTGAACTCTTTATATTTCGTTGCCAGTACTTTTAATTTTTTTCGTAAATGACTGTCACATTTACAAGGAATTCTCTTTTCCTGTTTCAGGTGAGTGATTCTAACCTGCCAAGAACAGAAGAACTTCACAAAAGTGAAGAATTTCCCTATGCCTAAAAGAGAGGTATTTCCGTTTTTGCACATACTTAATTAGTAGAATTTAAAAGAATTCTCTTTGACCTTATATGCTTAATTGCATTGATGGTATCATAAATTTCGGGTCGTCAAGACCTTCGTTATTGCGTGTCGGAGCACAAATTTAAGCAAACTATAATTTTGGACAAACCTACATGCAGAAATGTAAATTCGGAATTAGAGAAACCAAAAGAATGTTCAGAGGTGAAGGTTACTTTAATGTCTATAACGCTTACAGCAAATACTTTCGTTGCCAAATTCTGGCACTCTTCGTGTTGCAAATGTAAAGATTATCCCAGGCTCATGAATCAGCCGTCATTTCTTATATTTTGTTAAGGAAGGTTGCTTTATGAGGAGATGCTTCTGGGTTCTTCTAACCTTTCACCCAATTCTTCTATCCTCCGATGTGATTAGTGTCTCTCTGTACATTTTTCTGGGGCTATCCACTTCGAATCCCAGCCTAGCAAGTATCCGAATCTTTACGTCAAATTACCTTATCTGTTTACAATTATTTCCACTTTTATGCTGGCGCCGGTATAGCGCAGTCGGTGTAGATACAAAGCTACGGGCTGGACGATCCGTGATTCAGATCCCGGCAGGGGTAAAGTATTTTTCCCTTCCCTGAAAAGTCTACCCTCTCTGAGATCCAACCATCCTCCTGTGCAGTGTGTAGGCCTAGTATGGGCTCTTCGCCGCCTATTAAGTAGCCGCAGCGTGAAGCTGACCACTTCCATCTACAGTGGAGGCTACGAATTTGTAGGACTGAACCTCCACTTCCCATATACGCCTTCTTGGCATGTGTAATGGAAAATTTACTTTCCTACGTTTTACTTCCTTTCTCCACTACGAAACCTTTGTACCTGAAACAAAGTTATCACGTAATATAAGAATAAGCAAGTTCTGGGAAACAGTTATTTTGTTAAAGAGTTACACTAATACTAGCAGCAATGGTAATGGTGGTGGTGTGAGATATAGTAATAGTAGTAGTAGTAGTAGTAGTAGTGGTGGTGGTGGTGGTGGTGGTGGTGGTGGTGGTGGTGGTGGTGGTGGTGGTGGTGGTG
>Ga0131853_10013135_pt1 | contig 15174 bp, 14 predicted proteins | sample TergutLab28metaG_FD_92764 | JGI IMG/M metagenome (GOLD analysis project Ga0131853, IMG submission 92764) | Labiotermes labralis P1 segment gut microbial communities from Petit-Saut dam, French Guiana - Lab288 P1 (version 2) (version 2) | ecosystem: Host-associated > Arthropoda: Insects >...
AAAAACGCTCCGACATGTTTCGGTCTTAGGACCATCATCAGGGAGCCATATCGTCCTTGCTAAAGTCACACTATAAAAAGTCACATTAATTTCGCTGTACCGGTTGGGTATTGTGGCAGCATGCCGTGTTGTGTAATGTTATGTATGTTGCGAAGAGTGCCATGCTACGGATGTGCATGCTGTGCTTCGTTGCGTTCACGCAACGAAGCACAGAATGCATTTTAGCAAGGACGATACGGCTCCCTGATGATGGCCATAGGACCGAAACATGTCGGAGCGTTTTTAATGTTTTAATGTGTAAATTTTATAAATTTTATATATGTGCAGTAGTTGGTATAATAATTGAGTAACTCAACAACATGCACTGTATAACAACGACAAAAAGTAAGTATTGATTTCTTTGAATTCAAAATGAAGGTTATTACAAGACAGGCAATGTGCTGTACGTTTAACGTAACATGGAGGCACGTTCTTGCAACCATGTTGCAGTGCAAAATTAATTACTATTACGTATTATAAGTGTGTGTCTGTAGCCTCAGGTATCCAGCATGCAATGCCCATGCGCCTTATTGTTATCGGTGGCCTGTCCAGCTGCACAATGCTTTTTTCACATTATCTCATAAACGGCAGGATTTTCGGGGGGGAGGGGGAAGAAGTTATTGAACAAAAATTGTGTTTTGATTTTATGTATAACTTTGAAAAAGTTCTCATTGTTAAAAAAAATGGGGCGAAGTGTAAACATAAATGTACGCAGGTCTTCGTGTAAGTTGCCTGTTGTTCTCGTCAGATTTTAATAAAATTTGAATCTTCGCGACAGATTTTCGAAAAATGCTCATATCAAATTTCATTAAAATTCGTCTAGCGGTAGTCGAGCTGTCCCTTGCAGACGGACGGACGAACGCACGGACAGACATGACGAAACCAACAGTTGCTTTTCGCAATTTTGCGAACGCGCCTAAAAATGAGAAAAGTACATTTGATTTCAAAAGATGGGCTTTCTGGAATGAAGACAACTGTAAATTTGGCGACATAAGACTAAGTTACATAAGAGATAACACGTAAGCATACTATGATAAAACAGTACTTAAAAGTCATACCTGATTGCTCTCACAGAACAGGAAATAAGAAAATACTTGGTCTGGGAGGAGGAAGGGTTTGGAAAGACAAATTGAACATATGGACGCAGAAACACTCTTAAAATCAGCTAGCCTTCGTGAAAAAGGGGAACAGGTGGAATAAGCCTTTCATAATCGTAAGGGAAAATATGATTCTGCTGAACAGCAAAGCTATATTTATTTATGGACAGTTAAATGCTTGGACCCTTCTTTCTGAAAGCCTGGTATGACATGAAAAACCCTTTTCCTCTGGCAGAATGTTCATATCAATCTTCTCTGTCAGTCTGTATTAATAGACTGTCCTAATCTTGTCAGATTTTAAACTGTTTGATCTATAACCTAGCTAGTCACCTTTTCAGTTCTTTTTAACAAAAGCAAAACATTGAACCTCTGTGATCGATTTAGGTAATTTGTTTAGGTTTGGGTAAAGAATATGGGATTTTAACCTTTTAAAGACTAAACGTAATCTGCTTTATATACGGAATCAGTCCGTACCGCGCAGTGAACACTCCACTGCAGTTATAAAAACCAGTCAATTAACAATGTATATAGCAAAAGTCGCTCTTTTTTCTGAGATCCGTACAAACACTCTACGCAAGTCGAGCACCATGTACAGTTTTTGGACGGTAAACCTGGCGGTGCGTAAAGAAACCTCTAGGCTTGAAAAGGTCAAAGAAAGACCTAAATATAAATAGGCTCATGTATGGCCTAGTGTCAAGTAAAATTTCCTTATACAGCGCAAATGTTAATAGGATTACACGAAATGAAATTTAAGCCAGGAATCTGGAAGGCTGTTTCATTTAAAACTTGAAATACGATACATGTTCTCTTGGGGCGTATAAAATATCGTGCTTGTTTGTTGGTGCTATAAACGAACCCAGCTGTTAGAAATTTGTTACAAGGTATGTGTGTAGGAAAAGGGTGTCTCTTCTTTTCGTACGTTGTCGGATTCAAACTGCAGGTGCTCCACTACACGTATGGAGGGAGTCTGGAAGTGAAAACTTCAAATTCGGATTTATAAATGTAAAAGAAGGAGTTACGAACAAAGCCCGTGAAACATAATTCCCTGCTGCATAATTGCTAGACTATAATTCTGTTAGGATTGTAATTGTTATTTTTTTTTAAGAATAATTTACATTAATGAATGTTTATTCTGTATAGGTGTGTTACGGTCTAGCTCCTTAAAAACTACACGTGTCTTGTTGCAGCACTTTGTTAGTTACAGGCATCCAAACAAAGGCAAAAGATAATTTTTGCAAGGTCATTGTTATTGTGTACCTGTAGTCTACAAACTAAACTACCTGAAGAAAATCCGTATATTTTCCCATGAACCAATGTCACACATATCGTGTAATGTTAGAACCCCAGTTTAAGTGGTATTAGTGTAGTTCCCACTTGGAAGGTTCATTATTCTGCCATGTTGGTTTTACATATTTTTTATGGCGCAGCAGATCCTAGTAGGCCAAGGCCTCCTCACTGTGAACATTCCGCGATCACACTCGGTAGGGCTCCTCTGGACGAGTGATCGGCCCATCGCAGAGACCTCTGCCTGACAGCACACCACACAGAAGAGACATCCATGCCTCTAGCGCGACTAGAACCCCCAATCCTAGCAAGTGAACGGCCGCAGACCCACGCCTTCAACCACGCGGCCACCTTTACCTATTGTAGAAAATGAAAAGTAAATGGTTCAGGTGGCTTCTAGTGGCGCAATATACATAGCAAATTTCGAAATCGGTTACCGTGCTCAAGTATTGAAATTGTGGAAAACACACTTGGATAGCAGCGATTTCGAAGGCTTATGATTTTGCTGTTCAAGAAAGGGAAACTAATAACTTCATCTCTCTGTCTTTTGTATGGACTACATATATAAATCGTGGGCCCGGTAGCTCAGTCGGTATAGCGACTGAGCTACCGGGCTGGACGGTCTGTGATCGAATCCCGGTGGGGACGAGATTTTCGGCCCCGTCCAGACCGGCCCTGTGGCCCACCCAGCCTCCTGTAAAATGGGTACCGGGTCTTTCCCTGGGGTAAAGTGCAGCCGGGGCGTGCTGCTGACCACTCACCCCCTTCTAGTGCCGCGGTCATGGAAGAGTAGAGCTATACCTCTACCCAACCTCTGGGCCACACCGGGCGTGTAACGGGATCACTTTACATATATAAATCAACGATGTAAGCAACCAACAAGATGCAACAAATTCCGTTTATTGATCTTTTTAATCTGCTCTACATGTTCCGGGCGACAAACTCACCCATCTTCAGGAGCACTTTTTGACTGCACCGATATTGCTTCCGACCGGTGACACTGGTCGGCAACAATATCGGTGCATTGTACCAAAAGCTGTATATACAGTCAAAAAGTGCTCCTGAAGATGGGTGAGTTTGTCGCCCGGAACATGTAAAGCAGATTAAAAAGATCAATAAAGGGAATTTGTTGCATCTTGTTAGTTGCTTACATCGGTGTTCTAATAATGCACGGTTTCACAAACGTCAAGTACGTATTCAAATATACGTACCTTCGAACCTGTAATTTATATTTGCTCGAACGAACAACTTTCACTGTGCAAGCAAGACCAGCACATCAGACACTCGACCTGACTCTGTGTACATTAATGTCTTCAGTTCTTTGCACTCTAAAGAAGTAAGGACAAGTGAATTTTGTGTTGGATTTAATGATCTCAGGGCTGTGTTTATGAACCAGAAGGGTATTGTGTATTTGTTTCAGTAATTTAAGGAAAGAGATTAAAACTTAAAAATTTGTGATTCTGCAGATAAATCCCAGCAAATCGTCATGTTTGCACCGTGCATCAGTGACAGTTAAACACTTTATTATATATATCATGCATTAGTTGGATAATAAAGTGTTTAAATCCCAGTAAAGTCGGCCAGTGTGCATATATTTTGCCCGTACTGTGTTTCATTTTCACTATTTTATGTATTCATTTTATTTTGTGTGTAATGTTAGAGTTTAGGTGTTGATGACTGTATTTTGCTTCGTGGCTCAAATCTCAGGCGGAAAAGTGACTGTTGCTGAATGATGTAGTGGTCGATATTTGTGTTTGTGTTTTAATAGTCGGAACTGCCCATGTTCAGTTGTCGGTCGGGCTTGCGGCTGTTCCGCTGCAAGTGATCTTTTGTAGCTGTGTATAAACTGGAGTAAAGTGAACTTCACCCTGGAAGGCCCAGAGGAAAGTAGTGGTATAGCTGTACTCTTTCTTTAACCTCGGTGCTAGATGGGGTGGGTGGTAAACGCCACGCCCCGTCCGCTTTGCCCCTTGGGAAAGACCCGATACCCATTGTATAGGAAGCTGGGTGGGCCCCAGGGCCGGTCTGGACGAGTGCCGAATATCTCCCCCCCCACCGGGATTAGACCCACGGACCGTCCCGTCCGTAGCGAGTCGCTATACCGACTGCGCTGTCCCGGCCCTCTTCGTAGCTCTGTATAAATCCTGAAAGTGCATTCACAGGGACAAGATCTCAAAATAAGCCAACGCCTCTTCTTTCGCTCCTTTGCTTTCGATATTTCCTTGCCGTTTGACGCTGACGTCTTCAGCTTAGCAATCGTCGCTATATAAACTAATAAAAACAACACATACCGAGTCTAAAGTTGCTACTGCGGTGTGGCTCAGGATTACGTTCTTCAGGGGTGTGACGCTGCGTCGCCGGGTATTTTTTTCGACGTTTCGAAGGAACCTATTTTGCTTAATATGCAAGACGCTACAATTTGGGCGGAGGTCCATGACCGAGTCATTGACACCGACTGTTCAGTGACACGATGTCATATCGCAGAAGAACGGAAACCGCAACAAGAAATTGCCAGTCTTGAAGTTTAACTGATTGTGTTTACTTCCCTTAAGCATACAGAATGGAGATAGTATTTTACGCGAAATACGTAAAGAGAATTTTGATGTTTTGCTGACCGTGCATTTCAGTATATTTAGCTTAGTATTTAACCAACTTGATGCACAAAATTTGTTTTACAATAAGTTTATTTCATGCCTCTACATGTTTCGAGCACATGTGCTCATCATCACGAGGTCAAAATTGTATTATACAGCCTCTGGTATCATCACACCTATAGGTGTGATGATACCAGAGGCTGTGTAATGCAATTTTGATGTTTTGCTGACCGTGCATCTCAGTATATTTATCTTAGCAATTAACCAACTTGATGCACAAAATTTTGTTTTACAGTAAGCTTATTTCATGCCTCTACATTTTTCGAGCACCATGCGCTCATCATCAGAGGTCAAAATTACATTATACAGCCTCTGTACACCTATAGGTGTGAAGATACCAGAGGCTGTATAATACAATTTTGACCTCCTGATGATGAGCACATGTACTCGAAACATGTAGAGGCATGAAATAAAGTTATTGTAAAACAAATTTTGTGCATCAACTTGGTTAATTACTAAGATAAACGTAAAGAGAAGATTACTTGCCCGTTCTTACGCTGCTTACTAGTCTCTGCTTCTATATTTCTCCAGTTGACATCACTTTTTTAATGGAGCGAAATGTAAAAAATACTAATGCACGAGAAATGAAATACAGACGTGTTGTTTGTGGTTGATAAATTTCGGTAATCCATGAATGGAAACGATGTTGCTCTACTTGAGTTGTTTGTGACAAGGGAAGCAGATATTGTGTAACTCTGGAACATGGATACTGTAGGCTACATTCCTCTCGGAGTGAAACAGATTGTACGTAGCTCTAGTGAGTGTGTACTTATCAATGGATTTAGACAATGTGCACAATCCGGCATTATAACTCTCGTCGTTTCAAACTTGTGCTTCCCTAGAACTGAATATTCAGTGGAAATACTGAGTTAGAAGTCTGGTCGCCTGCCAACATTTGTCTGTGTACAGTTTCACCAAATTTATGTTTCGGTGTTGTGGTAGGCGGTGACGCTTGTGTAGGGGGCAGTGAAAACTGTATTAGCATCTGAAAAGTACTGGATGATTGTGTGCGTGAGCAGAGGTCCGATCGCAGTTTAAAACTACAAGCAGCCAAATGATTTGGATACTAAGTACATATAGTTTAAAGAATCACCTGAAGTTTTTCACTCTCTTTATTTGCACCCATATTTATTTACGTATTATTCAGTTCCACTTTTCCCATAGTGTAAATATTTATTCAAACTGGTTACAGGGGCAATTTTGTAATTTATCCTTGTACACACTTTATATACTCTCTGTGCAATAAATATCTTTAAAAATCACCTGGATATTACGTTTGTAAATTCAAAATGACAATTTCTTGAATTGTTGCTCTGAAGAACTAAGGGCACTAATGTTAGAATAGTCGTGTTATTGATGATTCGCATTCTCTTGCAGTGTATTTTAATAATAATAATAATAATAATAATATTATTATTATTTACTGCAATTGTGTTGTTACCCGGTGGTAGTGGTTATTTTCGTGGGTTTGAAACTGTATTAACGTAAAATGCTCGACTTGCCTCACGTCACGAAATATCCCTTCCAATATTAATCATTCGTGCATTTATTTAATGACGTACGCATAAATTAGGCACTTTTTAATATTCTCTTGTGTATTTTCATGCTATTTATATAACATGCACGATCCAAGGAGCCGGGGTACGTCAGTCTGTATAATGAATAGGCTATGGTCTGAACGACTAAGGAGTCATGGTTCGATTCCCGGAAGCAGCAATTAATATTTTTCTCCTCTTAAGAGCCCAGGCGTGGCAGATACGCCCCATTCTACGGCACTTTCATAGACTAAAGATCAGCGCTTTTTGTTACGGTGCGCGACGGTTCGGCGTTCCGGTACGTTAATTGAAGTTATCGCATTAGATAATATTATGAATTCAGAACTCAGGAAGATTATGTTGTTTCTTATTTCCTATAAAAAATATTGTCACAGTATAAAACAACATTAAAAAATTTCCTTATTTTTTGTTGCGAAAACAAGGACCATTTCGTGCTTTTGATGCTGTCGTGGAAAGAATATCGACACTTTTTTTAAAAAACAAATCATGAATATTTACCAGTAACAAGTAAAAATTTGCAGGTGTGGTGTTACGTAGCGATAATCCAACGCACAATTTCCCTCATCCCGGACGCACAGCCTGCTGCTCTGCTCCTAACAGCCGACCACCAGCAACCAAGACATCACACACCATATGCGGTAATAACACAAGTATAGTCTCGAGCTCCTGATGATGGGCATATAAGTGTCCGAAACATGTTGAGCAAATTACAAGTGCAATAAAGAATTCAGTAGCATCTTGATTTTCTTCTCTACGTTTAATTTTTGCGTAGGTTGTAAATAAAAATGTGTCTGCCATCTGTTCTTTACGGTTGCACTAAGATCTGCTGATCTCAGTCTGTTGTTTGTAAAGCGCTGGACATGTTGACCAAAACAGTTTTCACTCGAGAGTAAGAGAGTGGAAAATCTATTGAAGAGCCTTCAGTCGTGAAGGAGCTGAGAATACAGTTGAAGTGATTGATGGATTTGGAGCTAATCTGCCCTTACGTAGGCCTCGAGAAAAGATCTCGTCTTTCCCAGAAAAGGATGAGCTATGCACGTAGGAGCCTTTTGTTAATGGATTTCTCGACGCTGTCCTTATCCTTGAACTTCAAAGCTCCGTTTACATAGTTTTAGCAGTAGTATGGGTCTCAGAGAACTGCCGTCAACAGCAGTGTTTAGCGTCGAGGTATACGGATAGTCCCTTGCAGCGATTGTGTTCCAAGATGTTGGCTATTGGGGTCGTGATATCCTGGTACAAAATGCATAGCATTTGTTTGTCTGTTGTATTGTTTCTTTTGGGCGATTACCCGGCCTCTGAATTTTATGTGCTGACGTTTCGGAACACTGTTCCATCTTCATAGGTCGTGTGAACAAAAATAACTCGGACGAGATTTTGCTCAAAAGAAGTCTGGGCCAATCGGAAGGAGTAAGGACGGCGAGAGGGCGTGGTCGATTAGAGGAACAGGCTGTAGAAGGTAACGGCCCCAAGTGGAGGCCTGTAGTAAGAAAGGATGTTAGGAAGAAACGACACCCTGTTGGTGCGAGGAGGAGGAGGAGGAACCATGGGATGGTAGTGATCTAACTGTTGTGTTTCAGGAGACTGTCTCCTTTCTTCAAGCATGTACAGACGGGGTTTCCAAGATTTGCTTAAGATCAGTCCATCTTCTGTATTCATGTTGTGTGGGTGCATTTGCAGTTCAAATGGCTTCCGTGATGAGTCGGTCCACGTATCCGGGTTTTACAGAAAGAAGTTTTGTATCCTGTAGATTAAGTTTGAAAACAAGAATTTTTGTGTCTGTTTGTATGGACATAAAACGAACTTAACATTCATAACAGAGCGCGAATTTTTAACGTTAGGTTGTTTTTAGTTAGGCACCGCGCTATGAAGACGTAATATGGAGTGGTTGTGTAGCTCCACGTATACCCACTTCGATTCTCAACGGAAGTGTCAGTCCTACTTCCCCGTCGCTGCATTTCCGGAGAATTCGCCGCCACTATTTGACTAGGAGGATATGTGAGTACTAGAGCCATTCTGGACAAGGTGGCGAAAATATGAAATCTCTGCTCTGACGAAGAATCGAACTCTGGTCGTCCAACTCGAATTCTGGTCGTCATGTTGTTATAGTTAGCCCGGTTCATAAACTGAAGTGAAAACATATAATTAGTATGGCAGCTCAAGCGATTACGATTCTGACTTGAAGTTAGGAGACTGTCGGTTCGAACATCAGCTGGGGCACTGATTATACGGAGCTTTTGCTGCGTTTTTGGTTGATACTGTACTACCAAACCTCACTCCTCTGTCTGGGGCAGAGGGACCTGACCATTGAACACTGTATCGAGATCCGTAGCGTTCGTCAGTGTTAGTGTCTCAAGTTCTAATCAGCCAGGTAACTTTACACCACTGGATGCACCCAGAAATTTGTTATACTGACTCAGCATATGTCTTTGACATTGGTGGGTGATCGCGTTTCTAACAATTTTCTCCTTTCCATACGACCGTTGACGTGATACCTATTACACTGCGTAGAATCAATAATTTTATGTAGGTAAATAATGTTTTATTAGTAGGCATTCATGGCGTGAAATAAAGGACGAAGGACGGTACTGATTTAAATGCCTAAATGAAAATTAAACACTCACATAATTAAGTGCTGAACTTCAGGCTTGTAAGGCACAGGTGCAATTAGGGTATCTAATGACAAAACCCGAGTTACTGCTGAGCAGCTGCTTGCCACTCCGCTGTTCAAGAAATTCTGCGCACTTTATTCAATTTGCCACTTCGTTGCTCTGTTCACAGGATCCCGTCACTCGTCTCTAGAATGAGCCAGTTATATCCAACCAACATACATCGTACTTATCTTTTGGATATTTTAATATTATTCTTTCATTTATGACTTGTTCTGTTTTCTTCAGCTCGTCTAAAAGACTGTTTATTTTTATATCACCCATGCATGCTACATGTCTTCTCACCTTTCGTAAAAAATACGAATTTTGTTTCTTAAGAATAAGTGTTTATTTTCCTCCTGTGTTAGAATCAAATAGTCTGTCAAGAACAATTTCGTAGACGCTGCAATGTGTGTCCGTTTAGGTGAAGGACTAAATTCCATCACCAGATAATATGGCGTTGTGTATTTAAATATGAATTTCCACGAGCCCAATACATTGTGGTTACATATTCCTTACTTTGAGGTTAATTTTTCCCTACAAAATACGCATTGTCATTGGGTATGGAAAGGGCGCGCCGTGACTTGCCTTTGTGTATTATCCAATAAAAGATCTTTGCTACATGCGAAACAACACTAATATTTTTAAACGTATATAACAAAACCAACAAATACACATGTATAAAATATATTTTATCACATATGTGTTACAACGTTGAGTGATCCCACTGATACTTTTCGGATTTTTATTGTATTGTTTGCCCTCCTCTAAAGTTACCCTGATGATGATCGCAAAAAAGCGATCGAAACATGTTTGTAACCAATAATATGTGATAAAACATATTTTATACATGTGCATTTGTTGGTTTATTACATAATTGTAAATATTCCTTTAATGCACGGCTATGGAGCATATTAAGATCACTAATATGTATGGTACATTCCTTCCAACATGACTACTGCATGATCGATATCATTACTGTATGGCCAGTCTGCTCTGAGAATGCAAGTAGCTTGACGTTTTGGTATATCTGGTGACCTTTAAAACCATTGCCTATTATCAACGTATGGATTATCTGACAAAGTTGTATAAGATGCTTCTAACAGTAGTGTTGTGTAAACGCTAGCAGTCTGTGTAGGTTAAGGTACCGGTACCAAGATTTTCCTATGTGATGCGTGGTTTCCGTGGTTGTACAGGTTCGTTATAGAGTCTACTCTAATAGAGTACAAAGCGGGCTAAGGCTTACCATTGTGTCGTTGTGGAGCAGTCGACTGTTCTAGTGGTTACAGGCAGAACATAAGATGGCGATAATGAAAATAGCTGAAGTACGTATATTTCTAAGACTTGACCATTATCACAACAAACCTCACGCTCCGAGTTTGAGGTTAACATCCAACCATAATCTGCAGTTACTAAAGAGAGGGATTCTCCGAGTCCATAGCAACGAGCTATCTCGGACATGCACAGGAATGTCTGAAATTGACGGTAGAGCAGGTCCAGTATCTGCTGTAGGTGAATAATGTGGGGCATTTTTATTTCCAGTGCCTTTTCTGCGCACGTCGCAAACAAGCGGAGGCACATAGCGTGAGGTAGCACATGAATATCGCTGGACTAAACAGGTCTTGCAGAACATGATTAATGATCAGATTCCAGAAGTAATGAAATCATGTGTCAAAAAGGAGGGGGGGGGGGAAGAGAGAGAGAGGTGGGAGAACTATAGAAATCGGAAACATGTGGTTGGCCGGCGTGAATATGATGAAACTCGGTACCAAAATCAAGGAAAGGAACTGCGAGAACTTGGAGGATGTGTTTGTACTTATGTATGAAGTTATGTAAAACAAGGAAGGGATATTTACTGCTAACGTACATTAGACTTCTTTATGCTCAGTTCAGATTCATCTTATTTCTCACTGTAGGAAAGTATGGTCACATAAATACACGGGTTAAGGGTAATTAAATACATTGCGAAAACCAAAACATCTATTGCAAAACTTTTGACAAGATCTCAGTTTTCCGCCGCCACGCACGTATTTCGAGGACTCCTCTCTTCTGGGATGCAACGTAATATTCTTCGTGGAATGCTTGAACTCTGAAGATGGCACCGATGGGCTGTCCCGAAACGTCGGTAAACAGATGCCCACCTACGCTGCGTGACATTCCAGATGAACGAAGGCGAAAATTTTCATTTGCATTTCGGTTCAATTAAAAAAGCCGAGTAGTCGTTATGCCTGGATATAAATTACGAATTGTAATGGAGCAAATCGACGTAGGCTGTACCATTATCATCAGATTTTAACATAATTTACGAAATATTGAATTAAATATTAATGGAGACTTCAACGTGATAGACGAAACCATCGCGCTCTGTCGATCGTCCTGGATTTAACTAATCTTTTACCCTTCTAACGTGGAGAATATGGTGAGCCCATTATAATGCCAACAAATGGCATATGGGATTTAATTAGGCGTTTGAAGATTTAAAGCATAGTTATTACTATATGAATCACCTGCATTAATGAACTTTACATATTCCATATCCGTACAGTTCATTTATACTGTAATAAAAAAGACAAAATATTTAAAAGTAATGGGGCAGTCTGGTTTAATGAGATGTGCAGACTGAGCTGCCTTATCCCTAAATATATACATACTAAAACACACCCAGTTTTACGTGTTTTTAAATAACAGAGTTTTATCCCATTTTAACTACAGATTAACTGAAATTCAGTGATTGTATACAAAGTGTAGGACTTTTTGTAACATCTAATGGTTCACTTAAACCTTTTGACAGATTGTTTGGATATCTAATATTATTGCAAGTTACCCTGAAGATTGAAACGTTGTGATAAACACATTATACACACGTGCATGTGTTGGTCATATTGCGTAAACTGAATTACACCTGCATTAATTTCAACAGCTGTGCATTTACTGAAACATTGCATCTGTTTTTTGCATGTCAGTCTCAAGAAACAAACAATTATTTCCCTAAATAGCATTAAACGGTTGCTCGATACAACTGACAAGTTCCGTGTATGAATGAACGCGAATTTTTATATTCGTGTATAGTACAGATTAATCCAGACTTTAAAAAGTTGACTTTATTCTGATCCGCCCAATTGTGTCGGTTTTGCTAGCATTAAGGAATGGATTATGTCGAGAGCGTGTTTCTTTTAGTTATAACGAACAGCAATTGTTTTTAGCGTTGACGTATTCTGGAATGGTACTTCTCGAGTCTACTGGTACATAGCTACCGACATTTCGGATGATCGAACTGCCTTTATCTTCAGGGTCAAGCAGTCCAACAAGAGAAGAGAAGAAAGCATTCCCTTGTTAACTGCTTGAGCCTAAAACATTACCCAACTAGTTTTGTGTTGGAGACGCAAAATGTGTACTGTGAGGTATACTGCGTTTGAAATGTAATGGCACACGCGCAGAAACCAGATTTCGTCTTTCGGCGAAACGGACGAGTCCATTTAAATCGGCGGGAGCGTCAGTTCAGCCGATTACTGGCAGCCGAGGTGTGCGCATCAGCGGTAGTAATGTTGGACACACCGTGTTCCGAGGTAGTGTGAAGAATATTGGCTACACACTCCATTCGCCAGTTTCCCCTTCATTTCCCGTCCCGTGCGTCACCGTGTGCCATCACATTTCAACTGGACTCTACTAACAGAAACATTAAACTTTGTTCAGATTAATTACTTGCTTCAAAACATTAAGAATGGTACGAAGCTTCTTGTTACATAATTTTCTTTTTGTTACTCTCTCTTTGGTTCTTAGTTCCTCCTCGTCCTTTGTTGTTCATCAACGTAAATCTGTGTTCCTCCCTTACACAGAAGTGTAACATTCGCACCGAAATATGTAAATACAACAGTTCCCGCCCGAAAAACATTGTCATAATCTGCAAAGCCTTTTACCTTACTTGCTTCATGCACACTTCCTATTAGTACCTGCTGTTTACTTTACGATGATGACTTCCAGCAACGGTGTTGCGGTTGCTGGTGACTCATAATTTGGAAGGAACAGTCGTTGTCCGAAATCCTAACGTGGCACCTACTGAACACAGGTCTAAATCCTCGCCTCTTGGACTGGTCCACTCAACCTCTAGCTCGTGGGTCTCAACTTACCCGCGACACATTTCGTTGCCCGCGAAGGAATGTGAAATAAGGCAACTTCTTTAGCCCATGCCCTGACAAGGCCGATAAATAACGCAAAAACAATTTTTAAAACGTGTGTGCTTTTTATTTATGGATACGCACTTTACGTGACTAATTCATTTTGTAAAATTAACGACTCTCTGGAGTAAGATATAAATTGCGTTTATTTAAATAAATTTGTCATATGTTTTATTGAACATGATGTACACAATATTCTTAGGTAAAATTGTACGAGCAATAATTATTCGCATTCATTCTTCATTCTGTGTATTGAAATGCACCTTGATCGCATGCAGAATAAATTTTGCCACAGTCGCCCACACCACACACACGACTGAGCTGGCGTGCTATAGAGCTAACGTGTTCGGTATTCCGGTCAGCGAGTGGAGCATTGTTACCTGGACGTGGTACATAATCAGAACGTTTATATTTTGCACGAAATAATAACAATAATCAATAATATGCCATCGCTGCACGTCACTGTAAACAAAATTATGTCAGCCCTTCATTTGTTTACAAATATATTTCCTACATGCGAGTGTTTCTGACTTACAAGACTGTTTTCAGGGATACACGTTTGAAATAGAGTATTACTGAAGGCTTCAATATTGGTGGAATATACCATACAGATATTGTAATGTGTAATAAACTTTCTGTGTCAGTGGACCATAATAGTAAGTTGATTCGCAGAGTACAACCAACAAGATGCAACGTTTCACAATTTATTTATTTCTGTCAGACGTTCTACGTGTTTCAGACGGTTTTTCCGTCCATCAACAGGAGCTTAAAACTGCACATACAGCATCAGGTATTTGTCAGACCAATGCTGCTACCTGCTGCTAGCCTTGTTAGGCTAGCAGCAGGAAAAGAAATTTCCTAACAATTATTTCAGCTCCAGTCTTATGAAATTGTGCTAAAATATGTTAGGAAATATCTGTGTTGTGATTCTTGGAAATTCTTTTAAAAATGGTCACAATCCACCGGTGTGATGTTTTTAGACAGCATTGCATAATTTTGTCCATCAAGATATCCTCATGGGTGCACACGATAAGGCTCATCATTTCCTGTCCGGTCTTGACATTGTAATGTCTACTCATCCGTGTCCTTGTGTTTCTGTTACATCTCCAGAAGTGCGAAATACGTATTTCAAACTGTTTGTGGGATGTAATACGTGTAGTTTTACTGTAATTCCTGTGGGAGGTATGCAGAGGCAAACGATGCACTCCACTCCAGATAGGCAGTATATTGTCATGAATACATAATGAAGTTACACAAAATCCATTTGTGATGCAATTCGGCATTCTACAACACCCACCCAGTCCATTCAGTGAAGAGTAATACAAACAAGTGATCTGCTGCATCTTTCTCGTAGTTCTAAGTGTGAAGCCGAAGTAAGCTTAAAGGCAAAGGGAGAAAATAAGTACTAATTGTACGAAAACTTTGGAAAAGTATATGGGAATGGCTGAAGGAGTGGTTCGGAGAAATTGAAGTAAAATGGGGAAACTATTCCACTTTGCTGTTTTGTTACAAAGAGCACAGGGGTGAAATTAAGTTTGAATGCGAAGGATATAACCAATTTTTTGGTCTAAATTAATTTTTCTCTTTAGGCCTACTAAAACAGACCGCCTCTGTGGTCTAGTGGTCAGAGTTTCTGGCTACAGATACAGAGGTCCCGGGTTCGATCCCCGGCTCTACCAGATTTTCTGAGTAGTAGTGGGTCTGGAACGGGGTCCACTCAGCCT
>Ga0131853_10013138_pt1 | contig 15171 bp, 8 predicted proteins | sample TergutLab28metaG_FD_92764 | JGI IMG/M metagenome (GOLD analysis project Ga0131853, IMG submission 92764) | Labiotermes labralis P1 segment gut microbial communities from Petit-Saut dam, French Guiana - Lab288 P1 (version 2) (version 2) | ecosystem: Host-associated > Arthropoda: Insects >...
CCAACACACATCGAACCAGAGCAATACAACCCATGAAATAACTCAACAAATAAGTCGCAAGCTCCTGAGGATGGATGTATTAAAATCCGAAACATGTTGAGCAGTAAATAATGAAATAATAAAACGAGTGACATCAAGTTGGTCTCTCTTTATTCGAAACTTATAAGTGCAATGAACAATGTGTTTGGTAGAGGTGACGAATGTTTGCGATCCCAGTTTTGGTGATATTCAGTGATATTTATTAACCCGAATTCTGAAGTGTGTCTCATTCAGCTTTCTCGTGTCGTGTTATAGACAGAGTAAATATAAATATTAAAACAAGTTTCCTGCCGGATCTGCAACTTTATTTCCATCAGATTTGTATGAAATATTTAGTGTTGCAGTGATTGGCATATTACCAGTTTGTGTATCTGACAGTGAGACCTAATAGAAGACAATGTTTTAAATAACAAATTAGTCGGTTCGACGGATCCGATTGACTTGGCTGGCTGTAATTTGTGCCCTGCTAAAGCACAATTTTTTATATTGCGCGCTGTTCAAATGATTTTGGGAATGTAGTCGTACATGTAGCACAGCGCTGTTGCTCTCTTTTGGTTCTTGTCTAACGTTTTCATTCTGAACTTTAATTTAATTTAATGTACCTCGTTTTAGAAAGTAGGACGATACTAGTTAGCGGTGTAAGTAAAGAGCTTGCCCTTACATTCATACTTATTCACAAATCCATGTAATATTTGACGTGTAACCTATTAATTTACACCTGATCATATTTTCATCATTTAACCACTATTTTCCACCCTTATTGAAAATTCTTAACATACTTAGATTTTTGGTTTGTATCTGCCAACATATCGATTTACCGTCTCAATAAATGGTGAACTAAACAACTGACGAAGAGTGTATTGTTTTAGTACCAGTACCAGTACCCAGTGTATTGTTTTAGTACCAGCACCCAGAACCCAGTCAAGACAGGAATTACTCGAGAGGTGCGCTGTTAACATGTCTCACTTCAGCCGTAAGTATTCTTTTTCTCCTGAATTGAATTATGCTTGAATGTGTGGAAACGTTAAAGAAACGAGAAGTAAACTGAATTAAAGGTGTGACATCTCAGCCAAAGTGTAAGTGCGTTTGTTCAGACAGGATATAATTTTGGTCAGTAGGTATTGCATGTCCTCTGATTGTTCCATCTCCGAGATCCTTAACTTAGTTACTGAGCTACATTTGGAACAAACAGCGACTGCATTGCAATGTATCCTATGTGTTTACGTGTTTGTTTCGCCTATCTTAATAGCAATAAGAGGACCCAACTACTAAAAACTGTCTGTACTGTGAGATTTGTGGGTCTCTTCGCGTTGTGCCAGAGGATTCAGACCTTGTGGGATGGAACCCTGTGTCTTCAGGTGAATTTTTTGTCTATGTAGTTTATGTGTATGAGGTACTGTATAATTTACATTGATTTTGATAAAATACTGTCATCACTAGTGCACCTTATTTAAATGCCTAATATAACTGTAGCCTCTTGCCACTTACGTGAGGGATAATTCGTTTCTGTTGCTACTGGCTGCAGATGTCACTCCGAAGGCTGCGGCTTTTGAGTTGGCACTCCTGTTCGACTGAAAGTCGTGGCTGGTAAAATGTGTTTTTCCTTGATCTTGTGTAGTTTCTGTTTGAAGTACTGCAAGGGTGAAGTTTTACGTGGAACTATAACCTGTCTGTGTTTAGCTGAATCCGCGACAAGTTCCAACTTCGGTGTTTTGCAAGTAGTGTTTATGGAAGAAAGTCGAGTGACTGAATTTTCTGAATAAACGGGGGCGAACACAAAGATTGAAATGTTATTAATTTAATGTGTATGATATCAGTGAATTAGTGAGCATGTGAAATTATATGTTTTGGAGAAATAATCTCCATAAAAGTCTAACTAAAATGGGTGAGTAAAACGAAACGAAATGCAAAAAGTAATGGGAAAGTACCGAACTGTAGAAACCGTGACGTCTTTACAGCTGAATGGTGGGCAGTTGAGAAAATGAAAGTTACGGGTTCTATAAACGATGCAGTTACATAAGGCTCTGTAAGATTTAATTTATATACAATGCCTTTCAAAATGTAGTACATAATGCTAGGAAGAAAATCGAAGTATTAATATTCGCATGGCCAAATGCACTAGTTCTGATGGAGTAAATGAAGCTAAGTTACGGATTGAAAATTTAAATGAAAATCTTAAAATATGTAGGCCACATTACGAACTGAAGCAGCACAAATCTTAGTGTGACGAAATATGTTCGTAATTTTCGGATCGCTAGAAGTACGATAAATTTCTATTTGTACAGATAACATCAGGTTGTGTTTTCAAACTAAAAGAAACCAAAACTATTTTGCTTTCTTTTAGGATAAAGTTCACTGTTTACACGATCTGACGGAAAATTAATAGAAATAATCTGAAAAATGTAAAAAGAAAATCTAAGTATTAGAAGATGTCTTCGCCCTTCTATATTGTTATGGACAGAATGTTTGCCGTTGCTGACCGATGTTTCGGGAGCATGTCGGTCTGATTTTCAAGGATCAAACAGACAAAAAGAAATTCCAGAACAAACAATTTTGGAAGAAAAATGTCTGTTTCTTTGACCGAATTTAACTATAATTTATTAACGTGAGAAATTTTAATAAGATTACGACTGAATGTCCAGTTTCATGAGAATAACTGCAGCGTTCCTCGAATTAATTGACCGACATTGCAAAGCTGTATGCGGATATCGCATCGCGCCTGTCGGTTATATAAAGTAACAAAACTGGCGAACTGGATCGTAGTTGCATTTTTCAGTAGTGAAGTAAAAGACGGAGGAATAATGTTTAGACAGTCTAGGAATAAGGGGAGGTGATAATATTAAAGTGGAACGGAGGAGAATTGGTCAGAAATAAACTGAAGTAACAGAGTCTGATATTTAACTCACCAAGAGGACTAGAATGAAAAGGTTGTTATCTAGAAGAGATGAGAGTTGGAAAGGAGGTAAGTAACACAAAGTGTGGTGTAAAAACTTTCCGAACTCAAGAAAGGCAATAAATTTATTTTACTTTAAATTAATTTCCTTCGCAATAAAATATTATTCACAGATTCTTATGTACACAGCAAAGAACTTCCAAATGCCAAAAAGGTGGAGAATTTCTTGACTACGTGAGCGGCCTTCAGTTCCTAAACAATGACTTTGTTCCTCAGGGTTAGCGTTTTCTCACAAGGGGTAGAATTTTCTTATTATAGTTTATTTGTCGTTATGTAATGATGCTGTCAGTACTTCAGGTTACTAATATTGTTTAATGATTGGATGCCTGATCATTCACTCGTCGTGGTGATTCGAAAAGAAACGGTCATCATTTAACTTGAAGTACTACCCCGGAATTTGTTCGAATGATTGGAGAAAGGCCATGAAATTATAAGCAGTGTAGGTCTCCGAGCTGATATTTAATCCCGGGACTTCAAGATTGTGAATAAAGTCTGCTGAGCACAAGTAATTATTTTGGTCTTTCACTCAAACACCAAAATTTTTATTTTAAATAATCAATTTGTGAATCTTTGTAAAGTAACAAAATGGTAATTTTAAAGTACACTGATTTCCCCACAATCAATTTCCTTGGCACCCGAAATTTAGTAATCGTGACTTGTTGTTTATAAAAAAATTGAAACTTGTGCTCTAAAGTTCAATAATGGCAGTTTACTGTTGAACTCTAGTACTGATACCACGTCATTTTTCGTGTACAGTCATTCGGGCGATACAGTTATAAGAACACATTGATGTACACTCCTATGAAGAAACTGTGGGGTGTACTGGAAAAGTTTGCCATGAAGTTGTTGTCATTCTGTACCAGTATCCATACAGGGTGGCCTAGATAGTGTAGTCAGTATAACAACACGGCACGGGCTGCACGGTCCGGCGATCGAATCCCGAGGAAAGAAGATTTTCCGAACGCGTCGAGACCGGCCCTGGGGCACACCCAGCTTCCTGTACAATGGATAGCGGGTCATTGCCGGGGTGAAATCCGTGGGGTCGAGGCGCTGACCACCCTCCTCATTTAGAGCCGAACTTAAAAAAAAAGTAGAGCTAAGCATCTACTCCTCTTCTGTCCCTCCATGGTTTGTTGTGGGACAACATGTATCTTTCAGTACTCACCCAGCATTGAACGAGATGAGTGAAGTTAGATTTCGGTCAGCAACGGATCACGTTTACAGGCTCATCAGAATAACCTGTTGCGAGCGGAACCTTCGTATGTCGTCATTTGTTTACAGTACTAGCATATTCTGGAGAGAACGCGATGTTTTAAAATACGGATTATAGGGTAAGAAGTGAAAACTTATGGAAAAGAATACCTTCATCTTCCGCCCTTTGTCAGTCATTTGTGTAAAATATGCATTTCCATTTCTCATTTCCACTTAAACGCCATTTGCTTTGATGATTAAAGACGATGTGTTTTATGTTTCTCTACCTGTTGGCCTACTGGTTTACTGACAAAATGAATGCTGACTCTTCCTTACACGTTGAAGTATATTCTTAAGACAACTGGATGGAGAGTGAAGCTGCGTGTTTTGATCACAATTTTTATGAATGTAGATATTCTCCTTCACCAAAAAGATGGGATATCCACATTAAGTGACACAATAGGCTTATCTTAGATTTTGCATCACTGAATGATGTGGCACCACGCAATGAGGGCTTCAGACACTACGAAACTATTGGCCGCCGCTTAGACCAGAAATGGAGAAGCTGAGACAACTAGAAACAGGAGCAGTGAAACATGCTAATGCTGCTAAAGTAATTTCCCAAGAAACTAAGTTTGGTTGGTTTAAAAACAGCTTAGCGTAGCAAAAATGTCACTTTCTTCAAGATGCGTGTTCTTACTCTATTTCTGAAAAAAACGTTTGGGTCTACGCTATATCACAATTGTTTGTCACTAAACTTGTTTTATTGTCGATCCCAGTGCCCGCGCGGTCTAAGACGTAGGTCTGCGGCCGCTCACCTCCTGAGATTGTGGTTTCGAATCCCACCGGAGTCATGGATGTCTGTCTGTTGTGAGTATTGTGTATTGCCAGGTAGAGATCTCTGCGACGAACCGATCACTCATGCAGAGGAGTCATACTGAATGTGGTTTGTCTGAATGTGATCTAGAAACCTCGTGAATGAGGAAACCCTGAACCACTGGGGGCTGTCGCGCCAAAAACAAAACAAACTCATTGTATTGCAGTTTAATTCCCTGATGAAAAGACACAAACCGCGCGAATCGTTTAAGGTGTGAGCAACACCAACGGTGTTCAAAGCATTACCTTGAGGCGATTCTGCACGATAAAACAACGTCACAAAATCTTAGTAATATGAGGAATGTATGCTGCGAAGCATCTTAAATGCTGCCTATATCTGAGTACAATATAGCATTGGTATATTTCATTACACAAGTTTAAATCACATTGTTTTGTTCTTCATTGGAGCAGCGCTAATAATTTCACTAAATTCCATCTGATTGACAAAAAGTACATTGATATATCGTGACATTATTTTTTGGATCATCGAAAGCGTCGTTCATACGTAGTTAAAAATAGGGCGAAGAAAAAAATGAACGCAATAGTGAAAAGACTTCGAACTGTATTTGCAAATTCTGATTTGTGATATCGCGCTGTGATGTGTTAACACCGAGTACTATCAGGCCTCTATAGAAATAAAACGATATCTAAAACTAGATAATTTATACATTTAAAAATGATTTTCCTGTAGCATCGCTATTCATTCCTAAAGTTATTATTATTATTATTATTATTATTATCATCATCATTATCATCATCATTATCGTCTTCATAGTTTGTACGAAGAAGTTTGTACTGTTATGTCAGTACACATTTTCCTGGGCTTACATTTTCAAACATAAGCTGAAATGTTCCTATCCTCCTATGTAGATAATTCAAACCTACAACGCAGTTTTTGCACAGGAGACGTATCTGTGTTAACAATTCATCTTCGTGCCAATTAACACGTCCATAGTTAAAATGTCTTGGTAGCCGTTGCCGTCACACTGACAGTACAATTTTTCGCATGGCTGCCTGGTTGTGAGTTCTGCGTTTTAAAATATTACCTTATCGAAAGATGCGTGCTGGTTGACGTTCGATTATGGCACAGCATTTCAATACTCTAGTTGTTTCTAGTGTCACTATAGCACTAGGTTTTTTTTTATATATGTCACGCTTGTGTTCGTGATTTTTGGAAAATAAAATTCCACCGTGTCTGATCTATAAGGAAATCTACGGAAATCGGTCGGATATTTATACGGTTGAAAAGCGGGTTGAATCTTGAAAGCAAGCATCACGAAGTGCTAGAATGAAAGTATAATAAAATTAATTATATACGTCAGCACTATCTATTTATTTATACATAAGGCTACATGTTTCGACCTATCAGTCAATCATCTTCAGGCCTACATATCATACTAGGTCATCGGTGCTGTGTGCACATGGGGATCCCAGTAAGTTGACATTAATAAAATACATGAAATCTGTTACGTTTCTTTGCTGAGGACAAACGAAATATGTAATACGCACTTATCTGGTTAAAAATATTTTAAAAACATAGGTTCATTCGTCCTCAGCAAAGAAACTTACCAAATTTTATGTATTTTATTAACGTCAACATATTGGGATCCCAATGTGCACACAGCACCGATGACTTAGTCTGATATGTAGGCCTGAAGATGACCGACTGATAGGTCGAAACATGTAGCCTCGTGTATAAATAAAGAGATAGGGTTGAATCTGTTTTACCAGTTAGGAACGCACACATAAACCTGGAAGTAGGAGTGTGCGGTACTGCCAGAGGAACCTGTATTGTGGTTTGGACGAGAGTAATTTACATTTTCGCCTTATGAAGGAACAGCAGCTGTACTGATATTACAAATGTATAACTTGCAGAATTACATAGCATGTAATTGGAAATCTATAATCACAAAAATAGTAATAATACGAGGGTAGTATTATTAACAATACATTGAGGGAAGTGCATTATGGAAATATGTTTGTAGATTCAACGTTTACGTTTCTGTCATGTGGTAGCCGCAGTTTGTTCAATACACTCGTGGACCGTATTTAACCCAAATGCATTGCGATATTAGGGAATGTTTACATAGTTTAAATTATTAATTACGCAGCATAATGTAACATTAAAATGTTACACACTTCAAAACACGGCCGCTCCATACATCACACCATTAGCAGCCGAGTTCTGGCCCTGAAATTCGATCGTGGGTATTCCCTGTGGAATTTGATCCAGCCCAAGTGACACTGGAACAGATTTGTCTCCCATTACTTCGGGCTTTCCCATCAGTTACCACTCCTCCTAAGCACCGTATTCAGATTCATTCATCTGCCACCGACGCTATACAGTCTAGATACCAGTACCTCAAACGGCATTGAGCAGAATCCCGAGGTTGGATGAAATTAGAACAAAAGAGGAATAAAATTTCATTACAATGTTTAAAAAGTAGTATTATATTATTATTAGCAGTAGAAGTAGTAGTAATAGTAGTAGTGGTGGTGGTGGTAGCAGTAGTAGTAGTAGTAGTAGTGGTAATTGTAGTAGTACTAGTATTAGTAGTAGTGGTAGTATTAGTGGTGGTGGTGGTAATTTTAGGACTAGTACTACTACTACTAGTAGTAGTAGTAGTAGCAGCTGTTGTTTAGTTGTAGTTATTGTAGTAGTAGTAGTGGAAGTAGTGGTAGTGGTAGTGGTAGTGGTGGTAGTAGTGGTAATAGTAGTAGTAGTAGTAGTAGTAGTAGTAGTAGTAGTAGTAGTTGTTGTTGTTGTTGTTGTTGTTGTGGTAGTATTAGTAGTAGTAGTTGTTCTAGTAGTAGAAATAGTAGTAGTTGTTGTAGCAGTAGTAGTTGCGGTGATGGTAGTAGTAGTAGTAGTAGTAGTATGTAGTATTGTTGGTGGTGGTAGTTTTAGTAATAATAGTGGTAGTACTAGTAGTAGTATTAGTAGTGGTAGTTGTACTAGTAGTAGTAGTTTTAGTAGTAGTAGTAGTAGTAGTAATTATGACCTTATGCTGAGAATTTAACATTTATGTACCTGAAACTTATCATGTTTCTTTTATATGAAAATTGTGTGTATATGTGTATTATTTTTAGTAGTAGTAGTACTAATAGTAGTAGTATAATACTATTACAAAAAGAGATTGGATATCGTAGACGGTATACGACTAGACTACGGCCTGGACGATTCCGGGTTGGAATTCTGGCAGGGACAAGAGATTTTTCTCCCCTCAAAAATCTCCCGAATGGCTCTGGAGCCCACTTAGCCCCCTGTGCAATGGGTACCGAACCTCCTTCTCTGCAGTAAAGCCGCTGGAGCGTGAATCTGACCACTCGCCTCACCTAGTGCCAAGTTTAAGAATAAGTGTAACCGTAAGCCTACTCCATTTATATGCCTTGTTGACGTGGACATGAACAAATTTTACATTTTAAACTTCTGTTATTTCTAAACTTAAAGTAAAATAACTGTCATAATTTCCACTTCAGACTTCACATTTCTTCAAGCATTTAAAACAGCTGCTTCAGTAACACTTTGGGGCCATATGTACGTAAAATATTCAGCTTGATCAAGACGTGAATTTCGTCAGCAGGCATCTTCTTCAGTATGTACTGGTACTGGTACTGGTACGAAATTGCCTCCTCTTATTACGCACTAACTGCAATTAAATAAGGAAACAGACTAAATTCTGCGCCAGACCTGAGAATGTAACTTTTCAGTATAAAATAAATTACACAGAAAAATTTTGGAGGAAAATCAGAAACAACAACTTGTCCCCTTTCAAACTGAAAATATGGGCCATATTACTTTTTAACGTTTATTGGTTTTATCATTAAATAAGTTTCTATTACTAAATATATAAAACTGAATAGTATATCTGCTTATATATCAGATACTGTTATCCTTATTTGTTGTTTAGTTTTGTCTTCATATAACATAATTTTAATAGAGCTCCAGCAAAACTTTTGAGTGATCTAAGTTCCGCAGCCAAATCAAGTTGGAGAACACTGATATAGATACTGAGAGCATCTCTAAATACTCCACAAAATAAGTCAATAAAAAGATAAAATTTGTGCCATATTTACGCCGCGATTAAAGTCTACTGCACAACTCCCTGTATCGTCTGCACAGTTCCACTGACGATCAGCAGCCCTAAATGTTCATGAATAGGTTAAAGGGTTTTGATTGTAACCAGCCAGTGAGATTTCTTACTACAATGTAATATCTCGGACCGTCTCTTCCTCTCATAAAGTTTTATCTACACAAAACTTGTCGAAAATTTCGTTCGAATTTTTAATGTACCATCACCATCGTCTTATTCTAGTTCCACCCTGCGGTCTATAAACATCGTCAAATAAGGTAAAAGTCGTATATTGTACACCCTATTGCAAATTGGGAGCAATGGGGACGCTACCCTCTAATGAGGGAAATATTCCAAATTCAATGCCCGTATTAACCCGCTAAAGACCAAGTTTATTCGAAACTTGGCATACATTTATATGAACTCATTTTCTACATTATAGCGAATGCTGTGTTTATTAAAAAGCCCAACTGGGTAATGTAGCTGAACAGTTTATTCTGCTCTATAGGAGCAGGAATCACCACTTTTTACGGACATTTTACGTCCACGACGAAATAGGGACACTATTTTTAGAGGAAAGTATTTCTTACTCTCATTAATGAAGAGTAACGGCAATAAAGTTGGTCGCAAGAGGAATAAACTTCGGCCAGAAGTCCTTTAAGCTAAGAAAAGGAAGCAACAAGGTAGCCTAATACTAAGAAGTCAGACAACTTGGGAAGGTTAAGAGAAGTTACAGCCAGTATAACGGTACTTAAATTTCCCATGGTTTATGCTAGTAATTACTACAGACCATAAAAATCCTATTAAAACATTAAATCACAGTCGCCTATGTACCATCTGCTTTAACATTTGTAATAGCTCCATTTTGCCTACATATCTTATTTATGAACATCACATGAGTCTGAGAATTAAATTCTATTATTATTTCCTTCAGAAAAATATTCTTAAAAGAAACGCCCGTACTGAATACTTTGCAATGCGTGCACCACTAAATGTCCGATAAGTTTGAAATTGGAGGCAAAACTATTAAGTTTTTAATTTTATTTTTTTATAATGTAATTTATTTTCCTCCCCCAAAAGCTTTCGAAATCGCCAATCATATTGTCTGTGTGCGTAGGTATGTCTGTTAGTAGGTTCCCCATTTTATGTTCTGAACTATATGCCTGGCATTCACGGTGCTTGCGAGATGTATTGTGCCATTTCAGGTTAACCAAACGTCGCAGTTTTTCATGTCGTACAATCAAAAGAACAGTAACAAAGCATACAAAAGGACTTGTGAGATTTTAGCAACATTAGTGCCATTTAACATAGGTGCAATAATTAATTTATTTAGTAAAATCGGTGAATTTTCACCTATACTTAATTAAGCAGCGCGCCATGAAAATATGTAAGTGAGCTATACTATAAATACGTAGACTTAACATCGGCACAAGGGGAAGGATATGTCCAGAATGACAAATGGCTTCTTTGACCGAGATTACGGGGGGTTATTTCCCAATGGATAAAGCAGCAGTGGGCTTGAAGCTAATACCTGCGTCTAGTGTCGAGGATAAGAATGTGTGAAGCTATATAGCTACTCCTCCAAATGTCTCCATGTTGTGGTACTTTAAGATGCACCGTGGTCAACTTTTCCGTTGTTCTTTGTCAAATTACTCTGCGTAAGTTAGAGAAAACTGCACAAGATTTGTAAGAATGGAGGTCTGCAAAACGAAAGGCGTGTTTACCGGTTATCAGTAAATTCTACGGACTTCTTCTGTACAGATTATTATCCAAATCTGACCTATGCGTGGATATTACAAACAAAATGTACCATGCGTCCTTCAGTCAAGCATGCCTTTCACTGCATCGATTTTCGTGAAACTTACGGCTGCTTCTACACGAAATTTTACCGAAATCGGCCAAGAAATATGAAAAGTGCGGGTATAGATGCATTTACGCCCTTCAGTAAGGCATTAATATCACCGATTCAGTAATCACGAAAATCAAGCTTTTTCGGAAGATTTTTGAAGATTTCCTTTACCGTTGAATAAAGAGAGACTAACTTGATATCACTTGCTTTATTATTTCATTATTTAATGCTCAACATGTTTCGGATGTTAATACATCCGAAACATGTTGAGCATTAAATAATGGAATAATAAAGCAAGTGACATCAAGTTGGTCTCTCTTTATTCAACTATCAAGATGATGCACGGTCCAATAAACATAAGATTCCTTTACCTATTTAACGAAAATATAGAAAACAGTGTTGTCGCTGATACTAGGTGATAGAAGGACGGAAGGACGTACGGCTGTGTTCTCCACGTAAGGCCTTTCTTGTTGTTTAAGAACATCCGAAACAAACAAAAAGACTGTAATAGACTGTGTAACAAACAGAATTCTGAAACGTCCAAATGTCCAAATTTGTGGTATAAGGGAACGTGACGGTTCAACTTTTCATTTTGGAGACAAGTTTTAGTTAGAGATTCCAGTGCCAATTTAATAAAAATCTTGTGAAGCTGAGTGACGATGCTACGTGCAAAGGAGTCACCGCGTTCAGCGGAACACGAAGACCAGTCACGTCGAAAGTTACAATGCAATCAAAGTAAGTTTCTGTTCCAAACAAGCCTTGAGGGAAGTCCAAGTTAGTAATTGGATCCAGATGCTCGGTGTGTCTGCAAACTGCACGAGTTCATATCTAGTTGTTCCATTATTTTACTAACCAAACACTGGATATCACGGCCGAGTGCGTCCGATTCCCCCTGCATATTTGCCTAGATCCTAGCTCAAAATTTAGCTCGGAGAACAGCTATTCTGGCCGATACTTTTGGCATTTACTCTCAGTTCCTCCAGGTGATTGTGAAATTAGGCCACGACCACTTGCATTCGCATGCTATTTAGTTCATTCATTCCTCCCTAAACTTCATAGCACTAGGTATCTCTTATGTTCCTCCAATCCTTCAAGTGAATGCCAAGATAGTGTCTTCAAATACAAGAAGCCCACAAATACCTCTTACTAAGTTTAATTAACTATTCACTTACAATTTGATGATGAACCAACAGACACATGATTACAAATGCTGTACTTCGTGACATTGAACACTGACATTCCCAAGACGTTATTTACTTTCATAATGGCCTGCAGGTTTCCTATACACGTGTAAATGTGATTTTGCTAATACTTTTGAGTAAATTAACGTCCTTCGTTATGCCAATTTTTGCGAAACTCGCAGGTGCCTAGCAGTATTAAATTCATACCTCTTACATCGAATTCCACTTATATCGAACAATAAATGTACAAAGCACAAATAGAAATTAATTAAAGCCCCTTAAGAAAGGATGGCTCTCACTCTGCCGGTTTTCACAAAATTCACTGCTCAAAGGAATTGCACGCAAATATTGTACTCCGGGTCTCACCCCAATTTTTTAAAAAATGTGGAAATCAGGAGTAGAAGTTATTTATGTCCCTAGGTAAATTATGGCTGTCACCGAACCGATTTTAACGAAACTCATACTTGCTGGACAATGTTTTGTAAAAAAAAACTTCTTACCGAATTTTATTCAAACCTGACTCGCGGTTAATCCCTGATACTATGTCACGGAAGAACAGACGAACGAATGGACGGAGCAGGACTGAATTAGTTTCCAAACAAGACATTATTTTTTTTACGGAAAACGCCTTTTTTTTTTTTAAGGAAAACGCATTCCTTTTCACTCACCACACATATTCGTGTTACACGCAAGACATTTTTCCATACACAAGGAAATTTTAAGCTTCTAAAGTACGATTAAATTATAATACGTACCGCTGTCTTCCATGCACAGAATATTAGCCATGTGGGTAAGCAGGTTAATTAATGGCCGTCTCCATGATCCGTGCTGGACCAAGGATGGCGTCAATGACAAAACAGTAAACAAGAAACTGGAAAGGTTTTGAAAAAAGTTGTAGCGGCCTAATTTTAAGCACTATTCTGTCAACCGTTTGGAGAAAATTAGATAAACATAAAAATAATCCCAGTCAGGGAAGGCAGTCTCCAGGCGGACACTGCATCTCAGGAACGCCCTCATGAAACAGGGTTGCCATCCTCTTAAACTCTAGAAGACTCGCAAATTTGACATTCAGAGGACCGTGCATCGTGATATATTCTTACAATAAAACCAACGAGACACATTAATTTCTCAAATTAATTTTTGTAATAGAACTCCACACGTTTCGGACAGGTTTTCTGTACATCATCAGAAGTCTAGTACCTTATAAACAGCAATAGATTTTTGTCATACGGATTTTGCTGACTACTTGCTAGCGACATTAAGGGGATCACGATCCATCCTGACCCCGCTAGCAAGCAGTACTAGACTCCTGATGATGGACAGTAAACCTGTCCGAAACACGTAGAGTTCTATTCCAAAATTAAATGTGAGAAATTAGTGCATCTCTTTGGTTTTATTATAAGAAGATTCGCAAAACGTTATCGAACATCCCGCATCAGTAATCAGAAAGGTGTATTTAGGTGTTTAAAATTATTAACATCCTTTGAGGGATGAAAAGTTCTGTAACTCGTCGAACTCCAAAAATAATGTTTTAAATATATGAACCCCTTTTCATAATAGCTCAGTTGGAACAGAAGTAGACTTATACAACTCGTGATTAATTTTACTGCTCAGTGAGCCATTGTTACTTACCACAATGAACATATATCTCATGTGGAAGTAATCACGTTGCATTTCTGGCATGCAACGAAATTTGGTGGCTCATTTTTGGCTTATTTATTCCTGTTCGGAAAATTTGCGGCTTTTTAACAAAATATCTAAACCGCTATCATTTGAAAATGCAGCGTGTGTGTCGATATGATTCAACTGGCACAGAGCTTACAAAATTGCAATCATCTGAGGAAGTGTTGTAATGCCGTAATCTTAAGAAATTTTCATTAGTTTAAATAACTGCCAAATGTTGAAAAAGTCCTGTAACGTGACCTGGGTCTGGTATACATTTATATACGGAATATGTGACGTTGACGTGGATAAATATTGACATTATTTAAATGCAGAAACAATTGAACACCGACCCAAAATCAACAAATATCAGTAAAGCCACGCCAGTAATTACATTGGCCAAATATCACATATTCATGGAATAAATTTGCCATTCAGACTTAACGATTACCGACTGACGAGGCTTACGTTCAGAATACTCATAATGGAGAAACAAACATTAGTGCTTCAGCCTACATAAGGATACCACACCACCCCAGCCGAACCACAACGTAACACCAACACACAACGAACCAGAGCAATACAAGCCATGAAATAACTCAACAAATAAGTCGCAAGCTCCTGAGGATGGATGTACTAACATTGGAAACATGTTGAGCATTAAATAATGAAATAATAAAGCAATTGGCATCAGGTTGGTCTCTCTTTATTCAACCATCAAGATGATGCACGGTCCAATAAACATACGATTAACTTCGTCATGTCTATCCGCCTGTCTGTCCGTCCGTCCGCACGCCCGTATGGATCAACTCGGTTTTCAACTGAGTGGATTTTAATGAAAAATTTCATATTTGAACATTTTTCGAAAATCTGTTTGGAAAATTCAAGCTTCATATAAATCCGACAAGAATAATGGAACTCTACATGAAGACTAACATACTTTTTGATCATATGTCTCTCACTTCTTCTGAGAATAAGAAATGGTTCAGACATAATTTGTAGAGAAAATCAAAACACACATTTTGTGTTCAGTAATTTTTTTTTCCGAAAATCGTGCTGATTATGAGATAATATGGAAATATATTGTAGTGCCGGACAGGCCACGGATAACAATACGGCGCATGCGCATTACATGCTGGATGCATAATGCTACATACACAAACTCAGAATATATAAATCTTATTGCTTTTCCACTGCAACACTGGTTGCACGAACGCGCCTCATTGTTACCTTACACACACATTGCCTGTCCTGTTATCACACTGTTACCTTACACACACATTGCCTGTCCTGTTATCACATTGTTACCTTACACACACATTGCCTGTCCTGTTATCACACTGTTAC
>Ga0131853_10013139_pt1 | contig 15171 bp, 9 predicted proteins | sample TergutLab28metaG_FD_92764 | JGI IMG/M metagenome (GOLD analysis project Ga0131853, IMG submission 92764) | Labiotermes labralis P1 segment gut microbial communities from Petit-Saut dam, French Guiana - Lab288 P1 (version 2) (version 2) | ecosystem: Host-associated > Arthropoda: Insects >...
AAATAGCATATAACAAACATCACAGATGCTGAGATCTCACCATCATGACATACCCATACCAATCCTGTAAAGCACTACCACCATACTTTCGGATGAAAACCTGATGATGGCCTCATTAGGCTGAAGCATGTAGTTTACTTAATCTTTATTAAACATCTTTTTTAGATATTGTTGTGTTATTGACTGATACCCACACCTATTGTTTATATACACACAATGGAGATGGCTCATTTTAGAATTAAGTGGTGTTTGTTTTGAAGTGTGGTTCCTTTTTTGCCAGTAGGTCGGCTGTTTCACTGCCGTTTATTCCTACATGTGAGGGGATCCACTGAAAGACAACTGTCTTGCCCTGTCTATAGAGGAATTTTATTGTTCTTCTTGCTTCTTTTACTGTTTGGGTTGTGGCCTGTTTGTTTGAAGCTGCAGTTTGGATGGCAGATTTAGAGTCCACAAGGAGGACAGCCTTTTTGAGAGCCATTGATTGGTCTGAGGAGTAGTTGTTGCAGTGCCATGGCTATTGCTGTTATTTCTCCATCAAACTAGTTCTGTTGCTTCCTACTGAAATACAGTGGGAAAATAGTTCGGAGTGGATTCCTGCTCCTGCTTTTCCATCTATTTTCGATAACAATACATCTGAAATGTGTGAGCTGTTAATTTGTTTGTGAATGGTTCCTTGTTGTTGTAAAATTATGTTTTCAGGGTGGTGTTGAAATGTATTTGTTTTGTTTTAATTCCATTCTGTCTTAGTATTACCTTGAAATCTGTAACATGTTTAAGATTATCATCATACATGTGCATATGTGTTCATATGCCTGAAGATTGTATACAGTTTATAGTTTCCAGTTTTAAAAATGTTTTGCACAGTATTCAAGAACTTGATTGAAGATATAAATTGACAGAACTGGCACTGCTGTGTATATTTATCTTAGTAATTAACCAATTTGATGCACAAAATTTTTGTTTTACAATAAGTTTATTTCATGCCTCTACATGTTTCGAGCACCATGTGCTCATCATCAGGATGTCAAAATTGTATTATACAGCCTCTGGTATCATCACACTATCTAAAAAAGTTGTGTTTATCCAGTTATTAAGATTGTGCAGTGTCTATTTACTTTGCATTAATTGTTGAATCTACAGAAAATGCACCTTGACTGTTGTTAAAACATACTTACCCTATAGGTGGCCGTCCTGTGCAAGTTTAACACATTAGTGGTGGTGTGATTACTTGTAGGAGAACAATATGTACTGTGTATTGTGAAGTGTTCTTGCAACTTTCATAATTATGTATTTGATGTTTCAACTTTATCATTATATTTATTTCTTAGATGACTTGAAAGCATGCCACTAAAATCCCATCTGTCTTATGTGTGGTAGTACAGTGATCCCTGATCCAGTGCAGGGGTTAGGAAGTGTTCACGGTTTCTTGGGCAGAACTGTACTGTGCAAACTTCTTAGGAAAAAAACAGGGTTACATAACTGCAAATATTTCTGAATCTCGCATCCCTTAAATTATATTAATTTTTTGACTTAAACATTCACATTGTGCTTGAATAGCTGGTTCTGCCAGCTTCTGTGGCAGTTAAGTACCTGCCTGTGTTTATCTGCACATATTTACATTTTTCAGCATCTGGCAATTTTTTTTTTCTACATGTGTTATTGTTTTCCACTGTGTATAGTGAACACAGTTTGTAGCAAATTGTACTTACACGTCCATCTGCACCATGTTATTATATGCTTTAAACTGTAAGTATACTGGTTATAAACAAGGGAGACTCCTTTGTTCATGTTTTCAGGAAACACAACATCAGTCTGCATGGCTCGGTCATCTTTCCTGTGTGCATGTGCCACCATGCAGGATCACCAAGATCCATTGGTCCAAGCTGAGGCGACTTCTTGCTTGCAGCAGCTGCATTTGTTTGCACCCCGTCATGTCAATCTGTCATCTCTTGTACCAACACTGTGTGTAAGTTGGCAATAATGTAACTGGCTGACTGCATAGGGCAGTCATACTGAAGAAGTTGATCAAAAGATGCCTTTAATGGAACCATGTTCACAAGAGTTCTCCACTGGATCTGTTTCTGTGCCAAGTTAATTCTCAGATTGTGTTTCTTCAAGATCTATTTGAATACTATCCTTCTATGGATGATCCCTAATGGTAGCATTTGCTGTTCCCACTGCATAGGTATTAACCTTTCATTATGGGGCATTTAAACCCTGCCTAGAACCTGATGAAGGATTATTTTCTGCTGGAATTTTAAATTGACTGTATAATAGCTAGCAAATCAGAAGCTTTTTCAATGATCAGGAATCATATATTTTTTATTCTATTTTAATCCAATATTGAACACATACCAATAAATATTTACAGCATGTTTACACCACATAAGGTATTCAAGTTCTACATATATTTATATATTTGTGTGAATATCAGTAATGTAAATTTAGAACTTGCAATTTATATATGTTAGCAGAAAAATTCTTCTTGGTATGTTGCACTTTGAAACACCCATGCTTGTAGGGCCATTTTCAGTCGAGCAGTAATACAGTGTTCATGTTCTTTTCACATATGGTACATCCTTTTTGTCAGTTATGATTTCCTTTTGGAGGGGATCACCTCTTGAAATGTAGGGCTGTCAACCTTTGAACTATTTTGTTATCCTTTGTGTGTAATTACATGTCCACTTGTGTGCCTACAAAGGCTGGTTGTCTTTCTGCAGCAACATACATTTCATTTTGCTGCCGTAAAACACAACAACCAAACCGGTTAGCAGTGTTCTGTAGCAGACTAGTCTGATTCACAAATATGGTATTGCAGGTATTTTGTTTTCTCCCTTTGTCCTACCAACAGCATAAGAGCAAAGTCTGATGAAATTGTATATGTGCAGAGAGCACTGATGCAAAAATGCACTGGCATTGAGCAGGAATATAATTGCATGTGGGTCTTCATGTGAAGTGGTCATTAAAATTGACCACTAAAAATGGTAATTGAAATAGGTGGACAGTTTTTCGTAATATTCTGCAGTGTTATATTTAATGAAAATGTGTTTAGTGGTTCTCAAGCTTGTATATAGCTGTAGAGGAGTGGGTTTAATTGGCACGTCATAACAGATGTGCACATGTCAGAAAAGGAATTGCAATATATACTGGAATAGGAAACAGATTTTTTTCCAAATTTGTCATCTGAAAAATGTGCAACCTCATAATTGCAAACAAAGGTAAACATGTTCTGTGTAGGTATTTTCCTAAAAACTGAAGATTATGAGGGGTGTGGGGGTCATCATCTTATATTCTGGTAAACATGGCATTGTTATTCTTGTTCATGTTAAAAAAAATTTAAACCTTTCATTCAAGTGAGTAAATTTGAATTGATTTCACTGCCATCTTATAGAATAAATGCAACTTTTAAACCCAGAGTGGAAGAAGAAAAACATTAAATTAATATGAATGATTCAACTGGGCTTTAAAGCCCATAAGACTTAATAAAAGTAAAGGTATAGTTTTTCCTGTCTGTACCACTGAGATGTGTAGGGGTGGTGGATGTATAGGTTCATTCATGCTTAACCTCAGGACTGGATGGAGGTTAGTGGTTGACTTCACACCCAGCATCTTTACTCCCAGAAAACAGTCCTCTTACCCATTGAATGTAGGTTGGATGGGCCACAGAGCCAGTCTGGACTTTTTGGAGAAGGGAATATATCTTTCCCCTACCCAGATTTGAGCCCTGGACCGTCAAACCTGTAAGTTAGTTGCTGTTCTGACTACACTGTCCCGCCTGCCATAAGACTTAATAATCTTCTCTAAACCTCAAAATTTTAAGTGTGGTGAAAGCTGTTGATTGTAATGTTCTGGATTTATGCATATTACGCATCTTCACCAATGAAGGCATCACATGTACATACTTATCATTACTATCCAAAACTTGAATATGAGTTTGTTTTAGCATGTACATTATTGTGTACTGTTACAGCGCACTTTATCAAGTAATCATTTGCTACTGCGGAAAGCTGCAATTTCATGCTTAAGGCAACTTGCCCAACGAGAAGCAAAAGAAGTGTGTGAACATGCCATGACACTTGCCAGTGAAAGCAGAGATACAAATATGGTGGAAGGTAAACTGAGCCTTGTATCTTTTAAACTCATGATGGTTGAATTATTCATTGAGTAATAAGGAATTTAAATTTCCTGCATTCCTTTACATACCATAATCCTTGTGATGATGCTAGCAATAACTGTAAATTAACCATGTCTGTCAGTAAGCTGGTACAGCATTTGTATTGTCCAGTATTTGCCAGCAATAATTTTAAAGGCAACTAACTCCATTGCAAACTTCTTGCAAGATGTTGCATAACATCACAGCAGATGGCAGCAGTTGCTTGGTAAAGTCACTGAAATGATCTCTGTGGCAGTTGGTTCCTGATTATCTTGAAGACAGATGTGCTGTATCAATCATGTATTACCAATCATCTGGAAGGGGTTAGTAAATACATAATTTAAATGATACTTTCCTGCTGTTATTTAAGGTCTGGTAAACTTGTCATGTATAATGTCTCAAGGTTTCCACTAACCTCATATTTGTACTGTTAGCATTCGAGAATATGTAGGCAGGTTTATAATCTATACCCATTCAAACTTTTACATGCCTGACTGTGATTCCTTAGTGAATGTCATCAAATTAGAAGATGAATATAGATGTCTCTTTGCTACCCAGTTGTTAGTGGTATTGTATGATAAACCATCTGTATTGCTTACATCTTTAAATATAGAGGAGAGATCATGTCTAGTATAGGTGGAACTCTGATATGCACATTGTATGGGAAAATAACTCCTGAGGTAACCATATTTCTTATCCTAACCATCTCAGTCAGATTCTAAGGAGGACCATTATGTGTGTGGGAAGCCTTTCATGCATCAAGGCCACATACTGTAACTGCAAGAGATACCGTGAGAGATACCATGAACCTTTCATAAGTATTTGTGTTAATAACTAAGTGCCATACTTGATTATTCAGTTCAGGTTTATTTTCATTTCTGTCATGTAACGTGGTACTTGTTGCAGGTTTAGTAATCACCGAGAGTGGTTTGCCTGGAGTTTTGTTCAGCATGCTGGACACAGAAACAGATAACAGACTAATCAAAGACATCCATGACACTTTGACAAGCATGTTACAAATGATGGCTGCAGATAACCTCTCCCAGTGGCTGTCATTGTGTAAAGATGTCCTTACAGTTGCCACAGGTCAGGATTTATTGCGAATTTTACATTGTGTGCAACATGCATTTTCCTTTGAACTCAGACTTTTTCAGTCATATGTATCAAAGTATAGTACACTGTGTTCTGGGAACATGATGAATTCCTGTCTTCAGGCTTGTTCCAAGACACCTGTCACTGCATGATAATTATTGAAACTAATTAAACATAGATTAATGCTGAAATCAGGGTTAAGCAGTTTGCAAAAAAAAATGTGTAAAGAATTATCAATTCTTTTTAAAGTTGGTAATATTAAGGTATCCTGTCAGTATAAAAGTACAGCAAAGTAATTGAGTCATTTTTGAATGATGTTCCTTCTTTTTCCAGAATCAAGTAGTGGTGGAGATGAGACAGTAGGAGTTGTAGGTGGTAGAGAGGTGGAGGAAGGAGAAGATGTGGAGCCTGATGATGATCAGGCTGAGTTTCATGCTGCAGATGATCAGTCAACACATCCTGCAGTACAGCCACGGTGGCCTACCAGAGTGTTTGCTGCAGAATGTGTTCGCAGGATCATAGTGGCCTGTGAAGGAAATAAGGGTGCCCATTTTGATCTTGCATTAGCCAAAGAAATGCAGCTCACCAAAAGCAGAGGTTGGCCCTGATTACACTTTTTTATATTTCTCATATGCACAAGTTTAATCTCATGTAACTGCTTTACAGAAAGTTTGAATTTGAACGTACAGCTCCAGTATGTATCTTTCTAAATCAAAACTCATTGACAATTTTGACTGTGCCTTGTTATGTCTTTTAACATTTTATAGGACAATAGTTAAGATGTGTGTGTGTGTGTGGGTGCATGCATGCGCTGCCTGCTTTGTCAAGAAAAACACTATTTTTCCCACATGGAAGAATTGGCAGTTATTTCCCTGAATATAATTAACTGCTTGGTCATTATATTGATAATGCAGTATGTTCACTAGGATTAATAACTGAATTTTTTTAAATAATTGAATTTTATACTTTAGAGTGTTAATATTTCATTGGAATTTTGTTTGAACTTTGTGTTTAGTATGCTAAATATATTTATGCACATATATTCTATGTTTTTGTTTTGCCGTGAGAATGGATTTTATTGCAGATTATTGCAGATCTAATGAAAGAAATCAGCCCCTTGTGTGTAACCACTTGTATATATTTCTGATTCGTTGGGACAGGCTAGACATCCATATAGAAATGGTGTAACTGTGGAAAGATTGAACAGAAAAAATGAGGCTAGGTTGTCAAGGCAGTTATGCATGAAATTTTGCTAATATACTGGACATCAAGGATTGTGTTACTAAGCAAGCTTTAAAGTGTAAAATCCTAAATACTCAGTAACTAATGTAGTTATGCTTAAAGGCCTTGTGTTAACATCAGTAGACATGCACATTGACTGTATTGTATGGAAGATGAGTGCCATTGTGGTAAGGTTACCATTTGTTCAGGATTTTCATGAACATTAGCCAGAATAAGACATATTTTGGACTAATTTTTTCCTGTTTTTATATTTTTTTTATTTTATTCAGTCTTCCAGATAATAATAGCCTTTAGACTGGAGACTTTCATCAGTCTTGTTAGTGACTTTTCAGTGAGGAGATGGCAACATTGCTCTGCATGTAACAGTAAACACTTAACTTGTGTGAAAGACATAAAAAAAAACATAACTGTAACATGTGTATCATTTTATTTGTTATTTCAGTGCTATCTCCATCCCCGAATAGGCCAAGGAAAAAGTTGCCACTTTATTTTATGCCTTTGTCAAACTTACATGGAAAGTTACGTAACAAGACATTGTTGCTTCAGTACTGTATTGATGAAAAACGTGCTGATGAGCTTTGTAATATATCATTTGGGCACTTTGTTTTACATTTCTCTGTACCCAGTGTACATTGTGCTAGTTGTCATACATTTTGCACAAGCATGAAACACATACAAGAAATAGTACTATGTCTGTATCACTAATAGGTATTCAACAGTGGTGTGCTGACATGAATCGAAACTTTTATATCTGTTCTTTATTCCATCACCTGTTCTGTCTTCAGTATGAATTTTCACTTAGTTGAAGTGAGAACATTCCGTTTATTTCAACGTAATGATTTCTTTTTGACAAGATACTTCATGGATTTTTTGTAATTTGTTTCAGGCATCTGTTTTGAATCTTTTAAAGGATTTCTTGTCTCTGTCTGCCAGTCATACAGCGTCCTGTTGGAGACTTCTATTAACTGAGATCTTTCTGGTCACTGACACACCTGTCAGCATGTCAGCTTCACCATACAAACTTTTGTAATCAACAAACAATTATTCCTTAAAGGACAGTGATACCTTCTCTCAAGGCATGCCACCCAAATATTGGCAGTGAGCTGTATGTTCATCTTCTTACATGCTCCTTCTCAAGTTCCTCATTCATTGTGACGTATGATAGCATTGTTAAGTAGTGCAAGAACTAGCACAACGTACATTAAGCCTTAATTCTTGGTGAGAATATGGTTACTGATATTAAATTAGTAATTATATAAACATAATGAGATGTCTTCTATTAAGGTAGAATGTGGTTGTTTCTAGAGCAGCAAAAAATGACTTTACTTTTCTGTATGAGAGCTTTTTATACACGATCTTACATATTTATAAAGCGCAAATAGTTGGTAATAAGAGATGTTTGATGAACATTGTATTTTCTCATAGCTTTCTTTGCTGGAGTAACGTTTTTGAGTAATCAGGAAGGATTACTTATTTGGATTTTTTCTCAATATTATGTCCTTGCTGTACTGAATTTGTCCATAATAAGATATTTGAATAACCTAAACTGAGAAATGTATTTGTTTATTCTCTTCCAGGAGACTATCTTGTCTTACATCTGTCAGATCTAGTGAGAATGGCTTTCATGGCAGCAACCAGTGACTCTGACCCACTACGACTTGAAGGCCTTAAGACACTGCATGAGGTGATAGATAAGTTTGCCCATGTGCCAGAGCCAGAGTTCCCTGGACATCTGCTGCTGGAGCAGTTCCAGGCTCAGGTAAGCAAAATATTCCATCTTGCTGTATGTGTGTGTGTGTGAGTGTGTGTACACTAGAATCCTGATTTGAAGTTTTGTAATTTAAGAGAGCCCCACATTTTACATTCATTTTCCATGGTCCTATAAAAGCCCCATATAAATTATGTATGTTTTTCCCCAAATTCATTCATTCATTTATTCACATTCCATTAATCTTATACAGATGTGGAAATAGTCATGTATACATATAGCATAATAACAAGTACGTGTACATTCAGTATAAACTGTGCCTTATTGTTGTGTCATAGTTTAGTTTTACTAGGAATTATGAGTACTGTAATTAAAAATAAGCCTAGGTAATAATGAAATTGAAAGTGATATAACCATTAATTATGTATTAAAATATTCCTTCAGACTGTAAAAGGAGTTATGTAACAAATATCTTTTTAATGCTAGTTTAAATTTATTTTTATCACCAGATAAGTCTTTAATAGTTTTTAGTAAATGATTGTAAATCTTGATTCCTTGGTAATAAACACCTTTTTGGTATATTGTCAAGTTTGCTGTGGGTACATACAAATCAGAAGTTTTTCGTGTAGTAATTCTATGTATTTGTGAGTTAGTCATAAATTGGTCTTTGTTTTTAGTGATAAATAAGAGCAATGAAAGTATATATTGGGATAGAACTGGTAGGATATTTAATTCCCTAAATTGTTGCCATCAAGAGACATTCCTACTCAAATTCATAATTGTTCTGATTATTCTTTTCTGTACTTTAAATATTTCTTCACTATGTGAAGACATTCTTCTTCCTCATTTTAGTGTATTATATTTAACAAAGGAAAATTCAGTCTCTCCATGAACGTTGCACCACAGATTAGTTTGGTGTTTGTGCACTGTTGTTTGATTGCATGTGGGAGGCACTAACAGGAGAAGTACGCATGTTACATATCTTTCTTACTATGCATTCAGGAGTTTTTATGCACAAATTTGCATTACAAGCATACTTATTTGTATAAATACTCAACATACATATTGTAAGTGTATAATTTTTAACAATTCACACAAAGGGAAAAACACTGACTTTAAGAAAGCAGTCAAAAGATGCTGTGTGTGGAAATGACTAACCATCTTCAATTTGCAGCATCATCTTTGCATGAAGTTGTGCTATTTACAGACACAATAACAGAAGCGACGATTAAAGTATGGTACAGTCAAAGGTAGAGACATTTGTGACACTTTAAATAGACAGTACATGGCCTTTTAAGCATCATATGTCTGGCTGTATAGATTGAGACTGAGGGATGATGTCGGACGCAGAACCACATCTGATGAAGGTGGTAGTGTTAATAAAGAGTTTGTTGGTCACTTGATTGATAATACACTGCCTGCTGCTTTGCATGGGTGTGGAACAAGAAACATTTTTGTTTCACTTAATACAGTGTCATTGTACTCTATATTGCCCATCATGTTAGAATATCAAAAAGGAATACTGCAAAGCCATGAAGTAATTACAGAAAGACCAACAGTACTTGTGTGACACAGTGTAGATGGTAGTGAGACGTTAGAGCTGCTGATGACTGGAAATTGTGCAAAACAAAGTGTTTTAAGATCTTTCCTTTTGGTTGTTTAAAGCTAACATTTTCTACTTCAGTTAAATCCCACTTTTTGTTTCAGTTCAGTATAATTCCAATTTAAGATTAAAGATATGAAGCGCAGAGTGAGTTAACCATTAACAATCCTATCTTGATTTTTTGCCCATACAAAGTTATGCCACTCAGTTTGTACAACAGTATCACAGCTTTATGAGTTGTGCATTGAACATGGAGAATTTCATTTTGTATCATTTTTGTAAATTCAGTGTGCATTAAAAAATTTTACAACATACTTCAGTTCACTTTTCCCTGCCCTGTTAAACTGACTTCTGGGCCACTCCATATAATAAATAAATATATTACACACTTGTTATATGCCTAATATTTAATTTGTAGCATAGTTTTGTTCATCATACCAAGCCCATATTAGGTGCTGAAATATTGTCCCCTAGGCAACCATAAAATGACAGCTTCACTAAACCCTTTGGATCCGAAAATCAGCTGCAGTCAATGCATAGCATGTGGCTACAATGTCCGATGTCATAAACACACACACACACACATGTTACAAAGAGCATACAGAGTAATGGTTGGCATTTGAATTCTCCACTTTTTCAGAGTACACCCTCTATTTAATAATTCTGGTACCAAGGGTTAATGTGTATATGTATACCAGCTTCACAGCCTTCACCAAATGGCACATTCCATCCCCAGCTACTTTCGTAGCCTTACCACAATATACCAAGGCAGTCTGCAGACTGTCTTCTGACCATGATGTGATTTTATACAAAGAGTACACAGTTGTTTCCGAATACTACCAATATGCCTGTTACTGTGTGTTGGCTACAAATCAGTTATGTTTGTGAAACATGTTTAGTGTCATTTTCTGAGCAGGTGGGTGCAGCCTTGCGGCCGGCATTCTCACCAGAGACTCCATCACACGTGACATCAGCTGCCTGTCAGGTCTGCAGTGCGTGGATTGGGAGCGGAGTTGCTCGTGACCTTAATGACTTGCGCCGTGTTCATCAGCTTCTTGTTTCGTCTCTAGCAAAACTGCGTCGGGGTACAGCCACCACACAACTGTACAATGAGAGCCTTGCTACGCTTGAACGCCTTGCTATCCTAAAGGCTTGGGCTGAAGTGAGTCCACTAACCTTGTGCGAAATTTAATTAGTATATGGCTTAGAGTTAGTTAAGACACTGTGCTACTAGCCAGAAGGTTGCAGGTTCAATTCCTGATGGTGTTGGAATTTTTCGTTGACATATTCCTTCTGGCCGCATAGTGGCCCTATGTTGACTCTGCCTGTAGCAGAAACAAGTGCCAGAATATTTCCTGGGGGGTAAGGGTGACTGGTGGGTAGAGCTGACAACCTTAGCACCTTTGAATTGTCTTGAAATCTGGGAACCTCAACGTCTGGGACTGAAAAGGCTTTTAAATGTATTGCTTTACCTCTTATATGGCTAAGAGAACAGACAAAAAGCCTTTGCTTTCAGAACTGTCATGAACAAATACATTCATTTTTAAAAGTAGTGGCAGTCTATTATTTTTTACTCACATGTAGCTGGTTTAGTGGTGATAATGAACTGATGGAGCCATGTGTGTGAAAATTTATATGTGTGTGAGTTGTGAACTTACTTGTGTGTTATACTGTATACTGCTCAGATATTGTATGTAATTCAACAGTTACAAACATTGTGATGACATAAAATTGTGACATTATATTCAACAATTTTTTACTCTATACAGACTCGATACTTGAAGTTATAAATTCTCTACAAAAATAAAGGGAATGAAAAAAATTATAGTGAAGTGACAGATGTAGTAGAATAGAAGTCTGTGTGGCAGGAAAGTAGGCTTTCTGAATTCTGCTAGAAGCTCTTTGTTTCAAATGTAAAGTTTGGTACTGGAGGGAACTGTAAAAGAAGCTCCATGGTTTGTACTTTCATCACATATTACGATGAACAATCCACGAAGGTTTGATGGGCAGGGCATGTGGCACATATGAAGTACAAAAGAAATACACACAGGGTTATGATGGAGAAATGTGAAGGAAAGAAGCCACTTTGAAGAGGTAGGCTTAGACAAGAGGGTATTAAAATTGACCTTCAATAAATTTGATGGGATAGCATGGACTGGATTGATCTGACTGAGGGTAGGGGCATGTGGTGGGCTGTGATGAACAATTTAGCCATTATCCTACTGGGATGGGTATTTAAATTTTAGCACAAGGTTTCTGAAAAACATATGAATTTCACAGAAAAAAATATAAAATTATGAAATAAATTGCATTTTGTGGACAATAAAACAGATTATGCAGCATGTATTTAAAATTCAGTAAACTTCCCTGTTCCCTAAATATATACAATGAATTTCTAGGGGAGTTCCTATTGGTGTTCTTCTTGCATATTTGTTCCAGGTGTATGTAGTAGCCATGATAGGAAATGGCTCAGCTCCTGGTTGTCTCAATACGAACCCCAAGACTGTACCTTCTAACATATCTCCTGATAAGGATGAAGAGGACTTTGGTGATTTTGAGTTCAAAGGAGAGAGTCTGTTGAACCTTGTGCAACCTGAATTAATGAGCTTATCTCAGCACTGGTTAGCAGCACTTCGGGACCATGCACTCCTTTCTCTACCATCAGGTAAAAATTTTAACTGTTTGCCATAGAATACTATGCAAGTCAAAGCAACTCAATTTTATGCACTTCTCAGGCAGCTTTTTCTGAACACTTTAAGGCAGGCATTTAAACATTCTGCATTATAAATAGGAGTCATTTGTCATTGAAACATTATAAACTCGAGTACTTTTATATACCAGCTGAAAAATTGTAATCACCTCCCATTACTGTTATTCATAAACATGTCACATATACCATGTTTTAAAAGGCAAAAAATGTTGTCTTGTGATGTTTTGCTTCTTAAATTCAGTGTTTTTTTCCTTTCTTTCTTTTATTGTATGCTTCAGTTTTTGGACATCTGGAAATCATCTTCAATTTCAGTTTGTTTTGTCTTCATATGAAGACAGTAGTATGAAAATATTAAACTGTAAAAGGTAATGTTGTCCCTGGGCATGACATGATAGTATATGAAGGAGTGGAGGTGCAGTTCCGCTCATTCTTCAACCCGGTACTAGATGGTATTGAATGGTTAGCTTTATGCCCCAGCTGCTTTACTCCCAGGAATAGATTTCCCAGTTTCCATTAACTGTGAGGTTGGGTGAGCCCCAGAGCCAATCTGGACACTTTGGAGAAGAGAAAAATCTCAACCCCTACCAGGAATCACAACAGAAGTCCTTGGTCATCCAGCTAGTAGCAAGTCACTGTACTGACTATGCTGTCCTGGCTTACATATTAGAACTGTAGTATGCCTATGCATGTATGGATTATATTTGAATGTTCCAATTGTGTCTAATACACTATGTGTTGTAATGTTTAGAGTTTGCTAGTCAGCTGCCTCATGATGGAGGAGCATTCTACACCACAGACACTATAGAGTCTTCCCGGCCACATTATGCAGCTTCATGGCCCCCCATCCTCCATGCTGCTGCCCTCTGGCTAAATGCTTCTGGATTTGACAGCAGACCATCCAGTGCTACCATTGTGCCCAACAATAACAACAGTGGTAAAGTTGGAGACTCTGCTTCTGACAGATTCCATCTTCTGTTTGGTGAGTGGTAACTGGAGATAGAAGTGTGTGGTATTCATGCTGATGAGCCATGTCAGTATCTTCTTATTCAGGGTGTTTCTGGAGGAATCTGCCATACTCTGGAGAAGGTGCCTTGGGTTAAATGACATTGACATATATTGAAGATTTTCAAATGGCCCTTGTGCACTAAAAGGTTGCTGTACACTGTCTTAATGTAACGTGATGTTCACAAATTTTCCAGTACTGGCTACTGAACCATTTCCATGTGTAATATTTGTAGTTACTTCTGTTTTCGATCTTTACAGGAATATGTATGGAAGCACTATGCAGTCCAAGATCTTCAGAACCTGTTGAAAGTGTTTTAACATGTCTGCAAGCATTGTATACACTGCTGGATTCTGCTTGGCCTAGAGAAACCTTAATGGGCGACAAGTCCCTTGGAATTGAGCTATGCAATGTACTGCACAGGTAGGTTGTTCTTCACTCCCATGTGTATTTTAATGATTTCTAGATACGTCAGTTCATTTTCAGTATTATTGGATGTAGTGACGTTATTCTTGACACCCCAATCCAAACAGTACAGGCGGGTCTTGTTTTACATGATTTGTTTGTGCGTGATTTCTCTGTAATGCAGCTTGAAAATTTATACCACTTTTGAATGTATGTGATAATTTTTGGTTTACTATGATGTGGCATACACGATCCTTGGTCACTTTTGTCATGTGTTGGAGGCTAGCAGAAAGTGATGTCATCACCACACCAACAGTCACATGTATTGACTGATTACATTGGTGACATAATCGTGCAGCTTATATAGATCACTCTTCAAGAGCATTGGCTATTGTTACCAAAATTAGTGAGAAATGTAAATCTACATCACCTAGTGCAATTCAAATGAAAAATCGCTGAAATACAATTATTATTGACGGGAATTAGACATAATAAGCCTACTTGAAGAAGGGGAAGGAATTGTTGAGATACACTGTAATGTCGTATTCACTCATAGTAGCATGCGTACAATATATGATAGTGCTGATAGAATTACAGAAAGTGCTAAGTCAGGAATTAAAGTGTTCTTTATGTAGCAAGACTACCACAGTCCTCTCGGAATGAACGGTACTAAATCGATGAATGTGAGTCTCTTGCATTTTTTTTGTATTACATATAAAAATATGGTATATAAATGTATAAATACTGTATATACAGTATTTATACACTCTGTGGGTCCGTTGGGAGTCTTTATAGGGCAGGTTCCCTGAAGACAGCAGCGAGGGAATTAACGAGATATAAAAATAGATGTAGTGGGGGTGCAGGAGGTCAGGTGGGACAAAGAGGGCACAGTAAGGGCAGGGGATTATAATTTTTTCTACGGGAAAGGAAATGAAAATCATCAACTGGGAACAAATTTTTTTGTGCACCATAGATTAGTATCAGCAGTGAAGAGAATAGAATTTGTTAGCGATAGGTTGTTGTATATAGTGCTGAGAGGTCGCTGGCTTCATATCATTGTTGTAAATGTGCATGCACCTAGTGAGGAAAAAAGCGAGGAGTTGAAAGATAGCGTTTATGAGGAATTAGAGGAGGTGTTCCATCACTTCCCAAAATATCATATGAAAATTTTACTAGGAGATTTTAATGCAAAAGTAGGTAGAGAGGATATTTTCAAGCCAATAATTGGACAGGAGAGTCTCCATCAGGATAGTAA
>Ga0131853_10013140_pt1 | contig 15170 bp, 6 predicted proteins | sample TergutLab28metaG_FD_92764 | JGI IMG/M metagenome (GOLD analysis project Ga0131853, IMG submission 92764) | Labiotermes labralis P1 segment gut microbial communities from Petit-Saut dam, French Guiana - Lab288 P1 (version 2) (version 2) | ecosystem: Host-associated > Arthropoda: Insects >...
CAGCCTGTTAAAGTTTAATTCTTCCCTCATCCTTATATTCATAATATTCATTCATTGAGTAGAAGGAATGATGATATAAGAACCTTTTCAATGTGGATTTAAAGTATTTGTGATCATTAGTCACATGAGTAAGGTTGTGGTTACCACAGATCATCTAGTAGAGGTGGTTACTGTGCATTTCATGCAAAGTACGCAAAGGACCCGCCTACAGACAAGATCATTCGTGCGTGGTATAAACAATTTACTGAAACTGGGTGTCTGTGCAAGCAGAAATCAAGTGGTCGCCCATTAACCCCTGAAGATGACGTTGAACAGATTCGGGCCAGTTTTGTTACCCATGGTGCACACACTGAAGGTCTAGTTGACAAAAAAACTTCGTCAGTTTTCCTGTGACTGTGAACAACTCCATTACGGTTGGTCCTTTTGTTTTCTTGTTATAAATGTTTGTAATCACGGAAAACATTATGAAACGCCCTGTAGGACCATACTAATTTTCTCCCCTTCCATTTTCTTGCTGCGAATCTTTACAAATTCTCATGAAAAATATATGGAGATTACTGGATTAATACCACATATCAATTATTACATAAATACCAAACATTTAAAATCCTTCACAAGTTCAAGTGTACAAGCATGTCAGTGCTGTGAATACTAACACATCCTTGTTAGCAGGTTTTGATGTAACTTGCAGACTAGAAAGTTGCTACTCTGAAAGCTGACAAAGCATGGCTACCCCACGCACGATCCAGTGGCTAGCAGGCTTCACTGTTGGTAACAGCATGGCAATAACAAAATTTGTCAAATGCCCTGTTGTAGAAAGCACACCTTGCCTTTCAGATGTCCTGTACACAGGACACATGTATGTAGATCGTGCTTCAATATCCAACCGCTTCATTGGTTTCAGCCATATCTGACACAAAGTAACACAGTCTTGTTGAAGAAATTGGACAGTTTCTACCTCAATTATCCATAATGACTGTTGAAATTGCGTATAATATATATTTATATTCTAAATTTGGTGGTATACTTTATTAGTGCTTGATAAAAAAAAATGTAAATTCCCTCTGCATGACACAAAGACATATGGGAGGAGTTTCTCCTTGCCTGAGATTCATCACTCACACAGTCCAACAAGTTAACCCTATACAAATTATTTATTCATTCCATTCTTACTTATGCCACCCCTGTCTGGAGCTCCACATGCCCCTCTCAACTAACACAGACTTTGAGTTAACCAATCTAAATGCCTTTGAGTAAGTGATAACCATCCCAGACATACCTCCATTTCCCACCTGCAGAACTTACTAAACATCAACCCATCTACGTTCTCATCCACTGCCTTACTGGCAAATTTTTGGTTCACTGCCCCTCACACCCCAACCTCCTAGTCCAACAAATAGGGAATTATACTCTAGCTGACCTGACTAACTTGTACAAAAAATATAAACACAAACATATGAAGCACATACTGCTTTAATTTGCTTACCAGAAGTCACAAAGTTTTTTTTTTTTTATAATTTTCCACTGCTGTTATTTGCCCCTATATTTATATACATATTTCTCAGTTCCACTTATACCATAGTGTCAATATTTAGTCAAATTGGTTAAAGGAACAATTTTGTAATTTATCCTTGTACACACTGTATATACTTTCTGCGCAATAAATCTTTTTAAAAAATAGGAGGAGTAAGATATAATTTCATTCACTCTTAACTTTGGCACTAGATGGAGGTCAGTGGTCAGCTGTACAGCCTGGCTGTTTTAGACCTGGGGAAAGAAACCCAGGTACCCACTGCATACAAGACAGAGTGGGCCTCAGAGATATAAGAGAAGAAAAAATGTTTTTCTTCTGCTGGGAATTGAACCCAGATCATAAGCCCCACAGCGTTGTCACCATACCAATAATGGTATTTTTGTTCCATTTACAGAGTAACATCAATTTTATGTAATTACATTTTTGCCTATTTTTAACTGAATATCCTTAGGACCATATTCAAGGTTTAAGGTAATTAAATAATGGTGATGTGGAAAGTCTCAACTTAGGATGGTGCATCCAAAAGTTCCTGCTGCAGAACACTTTCAGCTTTGAAAAATCTGACATCCTCAGACAAATAAAACACACATAATAGAAATTAAATTTGGTGGAATATTTTATATTGATCTAAAGTCACAGGAAAAGCCTAATTGAAAACAAAGAAAGCCTATCTGAAATCTGTTGGTTTCAAGTGATGTTTTATGCAATTTGTTTGGTTTTCAGGCCTTGATAATAGGCATTTTTTTCAGGTTCTGTTTTTTGAACCATCCTTTGCACAGAGTTTCACAAGTACAGTTTATTACAACTGCCACTTCAGTGTATCTTAAAAGTAAATTAATTCCATTTGTCTCAGTAACATAATATGCCTTATTCAGGGCATTACAGAAGGTAACTCAGAATCCCCTGGACATCCCACATGGAATCCTTGGGCTTCACACAGCACAGTTTTGTATCCACTCTCACAGGAATACATGTTACCCTGAATAATGAAGTAAATCAAAATTCTTAGCTTAGTGGTGTCTTTTTGTACTGAAGTTAATTAATTTCGAGTTCAAAATATGTATGTAAGTTCTTTAACAGCTGCTGTTAGTATTTTAATATGATTATTTCCTGCTGATCATGCAATGATATAAAAACCTCATAAGTTATGTAGTGTCAAATATGATGACCCAACATTTTTATAGGCAGTGAAATGGAAATAACTGGGGCTGAAGCAGTTATAACCCTTTTCTAGATGCTATCCTGGTATTCACTTGAAATGAATGATGAAAACTATGATATCCTTCTGACAGGATAGCTTGTACCCTGGGCAAGACTACAACTGGGAAGATGCAGATGTGATGAAAACTGAGCTAACCTGCTGTGCAGTTACAGACTTAACATAGGGGGATAAATAAATAAATATGTATATATATATGACAAAAACCACTATGACCAGATATGTTAATATGGACTGTGGAATGTACATTAAGTAGTTACGGGATTTCATGGTAAGGGGGAAAACTTATTTCATGTGGTTAGACTTGCATAGGATACCAGCATACAACAACTGAACAGCTTAGCTTTTGATCATTCTGAGACCATTCACACTACCAGAAATCACTCTCTACTTCTCTCACTGACTTAAAAATCAGTGTAATCAGGCAGTAGATATGATATGCACACACCAGAGGACAGATCATGATCTTAGCTCTGTTACAACAGACTGGTTTCTAACAGAGGTACAGTTTCGTATGGAAGATTTATAATTTCACTTGTTGCATTACATGGGTATCGAACTTGGTCTCATACTGTATGGCAGAAACACAACTGAATGTGTCCAAGAATAAAATTTTAAGCAACTCAACTTAAACTTGAAGAAAATGTGCAACAAAGTACTGTAGAAAACTGCATACTAATGGGCTGTCTTCCTTTGCCATACAGAAACAAGCTTTGGAAATGCTAAAGGACAATGTAGAACAAAAGCTTGAGGTGAACAACAGAGAATTGAATATGAAAGAGGGGTAAAGGCTTAGAGAGAGGTCATGGCAAAGCTGGAAACAAAGTATGCTCACATCGCTTCTTGTGAGCTGTATGCACCAAAGCAGAGTGAAAGGAATTGACTTGATTTGTATTGTAAAGTTGATTAAATCATGAAGGGTGAGATGGGCAGGGCATGTAGCACACATGGAGGCATTCAGAAATGTATATATTATTTTGGTTGGGAAACCGGAACAGAAGAGATTTCTTAGAGATCTAGCTGTAGCTGGAAAGACAACATTGAAATGTTTTGTACATAGGTGGGGTATGAGAATATCAACTCAATTCAACTGGCCCAGGACAGGTTTCATTGACAGGATTTTATGCATACAGTTTCAGAATTCTGGACTGCAAAACACCAGGGAATGCCTCAAACAGTTGTCCAACTATCAGTTCCTTGTATCACACAGTTGGATGTCCTATGTTTTTGAGTCCCCTTACAAAATTATATGTTGTGAATAATTACAGAATTGACAAAAAACTTTGTGGGAATGACATGTCATTAATGTTTTGAATTGTTACACTTTGAAATCTCTATCTCAATAATTCCACTACAATTATCAAAACACTAATGAAATAGAGTAATGCTGATTCCATTGTATATTGAAGCCTGACTTTATGTCCACAGGTAACAGCGTGGTAACAAAATGAAGCTTTTCAGTTGTGTCTGTGACCTTCATTATGTCAAGGTTCACCTAATTTAATACAGAAAGTCCCAAACACAGTACTTACAATAGGAACATGACTGAATAACACTTTGGGCAAGGGCTCATCAAGAATGAAAGTTTCAGAATTCCATCGAGCACCATCTAGATATAAGCCATATATGTACACTCCATCTTCTGGAGAATTCTTGAAGTTACTGTCCTTCATCACCTGCAAGGAAAAGGACACAGGTTCCCCATTCCATCTCTGTCAAGGGACTCTTACAATGATACGCCTGAATGGGACAAGTGCCACATGATCACATATCAGTTGATATATACTGATCAGTCTGCAACATGGCTTGTGCTTGGCTGCTATATGATAATTTTCATCCAGCAAGAACAATAAACAGCAATGGAGTAGACACATTTCTCATACCAAGTGTAATGATATTTACCATATACACTTGTATCACTGGCTTCAGTTATTATTTATAAGAGATATAAACCCATTGTTGCAGACAAAAAGACATTGTTGCAAATCTAATCACACTACAAATATATCCATACATAAGAATCAGAAATTACTTGTCCTTACATTTTGTCAAATATTCACCATATCAGCAAATGCAGCACACAACAGAAGTGGATTTTAACCGCTTCTGTATTTCATGTTATATGCTCAAAATTTTTTGTTGTTAAAATATACAAGACTATGTAACATTTAGAGTTCTTACAGAAGTATTGCTGAAGATTCAGATATTCTGAAACTTCCCTGTAAATGTTTCAGTGATTCTTGGACACACTAAACAGTGATTACATGGACTGACAATTAAGTTCGCGAACTAGCCACCGTGTGCTTGCCGTGGCAGCACTGGACAAAAGCTTTAGTATGGTTTGATGATGTTGACATATCAGCGTTTCACAGCTGTATTGTTGTTGATCTATGGCAGTCTCTTTCTGAGTGGCATCTATTACTGCCTGCATGTGTTTTGGTGTGCCGCCTCAAGAATGTCGGAGCTTGAATTAGAGCAGCAAACGAACCTCAAATTTCTTGTTAAACTTGGAAAGACTGGAAACGAAATCAGAGAAATGTTAGTGCAAGTTTATGGGATAATGCTATAAAGAAAAAGCAGTTTACGAGTGGGTGAAACGTTTTTCTGAGAGAAGAGAAAGTGTCACTGATGAAGAGAGATCAGGAGAGCCAGCAACAAGCAGAACTGAAGAAAACATTGCAAAAATTCGTCAAATTGTGCGTGAAAATCGTCGGCTGACTGTCAGGAGCATAGCAGAGCAAGTGAACATCGACAGAGAAACAGGAAAATCTTAACTGAAGGTCTTGACATGAGGAGGTGTGTGCAAAAATGGTCCCAAAGGAGCTCACCAAAGAACAAAAGCAGAGTCACAATTTGCCAAGACCTTTCGGAGGGGCAAGAAGACATTTTGGGCCGTGTCATCACAGGTGAAACATGGGTCTACCAATAGGACCCTGAAATGAAGCGGCAAAGTGAACAATGGAAGACTCCCAATTCCCCATGACCAAAAAAATTCTGTTGGTCCAAATCAAGAGTCAAAACAACGTTGCTGCCTCTTTTTGATATTAGAGGGATTGTTCATTATGAATTTGTACCAAATGGACAAACAGTCAACCAAGTTTACTATTTGGAAGTACTGGAAAGGCTGCTTGAAAAAGTTAGACGGAAACGCCCCGAACTTTTTGCCAACTCATGGATCTTGCATAACAACAATGCACCTGCTCACACAGCACTGTCTGTGAGGGAGGTTTTAGCTACTGAACAAGTAACTGTGTTGGAACACCCTGCCTATTCACCAGATCTAGCCCCCATTGACTTTTTTCTGTTCCCAAAGATAAAGGAAATATTGAAAGGAAGGTATTTTGATGACACTGATGACATCAGGAGTAATACAACGGCAGCTCAGAAGGCTATTCCACAAAACCAGTTCCAAAATTGTTTTGAAGGATGGACTAGGCGCTGGCATTGGTGCATAGCTTCCCAAGGGGAGTACTTTGAAGGTGACCATGGTGGTATGCAGCAATAAGGTATATAGCACTTTTAACATGATGAGTTCGCGAAATTTATTGTCCGACCACGTAAGTTACTCTCACCTCAAAGTCAAAAGTGAGTAGATCAGTAGGAACTGCATGCTTCCGAGCATAATTTTGTTGTGCTCCCGTGAGGAAGGCTTGTGTGAAAAAAAATCCAGACAACCAAAATGTTGGTGGAGGCCCTTCTATGTACCATGCCTGTAAGAAGAAAGTACAGGAATCTCCATAAGCTTATAAGACACATCTGTATATAATATGTACAGGGTGAATGTGAAAAAAGTAAACAATCTCAGAAACATCCTCGCTCCCTTCTATTGAGGGTACTTGCATAATGGATTTACATTCTAATTATTCACAGCTTGAATGTCAGTTGGATTGTAAGCTAGCCAAAAAATTGTTATGCCCTGCCTCAGTCTCTGCAGGCAAATTTTGGCAAAGTACCTTCAAATAAGCCATAACCACCAATCATGATAATCTTCCCATGTCACTCAATGCTGTACAACCTCTGCAGATGAAGCAGTGTTGTTGAATGACCCACAAACCAATCAAACTACCAATTGTTTTTTTGTTCCTTCCATCCATTCCTGACTCATACAGAGACAATTAGCTCAGCACCAAAATAAAACCTACAATTTTACATAATACTTGATTGTTCCCCAGGAATGTGCTTCACTCTTGTTCAGGAGGGATCCAGTTTGAAACCTGGACACAATCAACTCTTGTGACTGAAATTTTACATGGTTTTCCTCAGCCCCTCCAAGCAATGCCCGTGTAATGCATTAACCCAATCTGCTCTAACAGGAAGCCTGGATTGTGGCACAATGAAAGGCCACAGATCTGCCCACGTGTCTGGCTCAATAACCACACAGTTCCAGCCAGTGAAATACAAGATATGAAAAAACTATAATCTCTTCTTCCAAAATTCAGCTCATTTAATGACCATCCCACCAACAACTTAACCTCAACAGCTGCTACAGAAGCAAGATGAATAGGAAGGAGACAATGAGGAGTAATGCAGTTAACCCTGGACAGATATACTTCAATGACACAGAAATTTCTTAACCAGCTACTCCCAAACAGATTCTTTATATATATAAGTTGAAGGCTATCACAGTCCATGTAGCAGGATGAAGTCCCACCATTCTGGGAGGCCCCAGCAAAGCTAGTTGTATTTCAGATCTTATGTCAAACATATTTGGTATGTAACTTCTGACACTGACATACCTGCACCCTGTTCAGGACTACCTGTATGTATGGCACCCATATTTATTTTTTAATTGGGCCCAGACATGTCATGAAATAGTCCTGGATTCCAAAAGTAGTTGCTAGTAATTAAGCTCAACTCAAAATGTGAGCAAAGACTTGTTTGTATAAGTGAGCCAGCAGAACCTGATACGAATCAGGATGACACTGTTATTTTACAACAAAACATCAATCCTTTGTCACCAGCTGGATTCTACAGACTGGCTAATAAACTAATTTCAGCCCAACATGTGAACAAAATTTTAATTCAATGCAAGCCAGCCATTTCTTGCTGGCCAAACCTACAGTATAGCTGATTTTATTTTATAACAAACCTGAAAGAAGTCTATTCGAGCCAGGAAATCACTGACATAACTGCCAAGTGGTTTCAGTGATGGATATGAATGCTTCATCCACGTGGATGGAACTTTCCTTTGGAGGATGCTTTTCACCACCTGCTCCAGTTCTGTTGACATCACTATTAGTCCTAGTACAAAATTGAAACTTTGTAAGTCAGCAATGTAAATATTTGTAGCAATCCACTTCATGGAACCAGAAAAGATGATGGCCTACAGGTTAAGTTATGAACAGACTAGATATGAAGATTCTCTTCATATCTGCTCTGGGTGACAATTACATTTAACATTGTTGCCTCATCTTCACAGGTTACATACAATAAAATGGTAAAATAGTCATGAAGTGAGAAAGTTGTGCAAGTGCTGAATGGACAAGAAAAACCCACTGAAAATGTCAGACAGAGTGGCAGCTGGAAATCTCATATACAACAGGTGCTAACCACTTGATCATGACATGTAGTTTCATACCTGTTGAAATATGCCTAGAACAATTACACATTTCCTTGAACATATGTCCAGCCCAAAAAATAATGAAAAACTTCATGGTGCTCACACATTTCAGTCAGAGAGGACTCAAACTTTTGGGCATGTTATCGTCAACAACTGAAAAGCATATCAGCAACACAGGCCTTATAACTATATAGTAATCACAGTGTCTGCCAGACAGTTTCACATGCCTAGCCATAGAAAATGTGACTTAAACAAGTGTTTCAGTCTTGCAGGGGAACACAAATATTAGAAGTACCAGGCCTTTCCTTCAAATCTTTGGAACCATAATGGCAGTTCCCTTCATTGATATACTACACATAACACATACGGTATGTACCCAGGCAAATGAAGCTTACATAATAAAAATGTGCTCTCCTCCACTGCATTTTGATAACTTAATTTTTTGGCCAAAACACACATACTAGTTTTGGGATATCCATCACACTTGCCCAATTTGGACAAATGTGACTTTTCCATATTTCTGTAACTGAAAATCTTCCATTCTGAAGACATTTAGAGCACTACAGTGATACTGCTGAAAGGATTTCCTCAATCAAGCAGTGTATAGACATTGAAGTATGTGTTTAAATTTTCCTATAAAAATTATGTATACATACATACTAATAAAACTACATACAAAAGTCACATAACTGCAATCTGCTTTTGGCATCAGTGTAACAATTCACCTTTCATAGCCTTTTGAGCATTGATAAGGCTGTTTCGGATACATGTCAGCAAGACATTGTACCGTCCCATCTCTTGAACCAGCACAGTGTTCATGGACTGATTGTACAGTGTGGGGTACTTTGCCAGGGCCTTATCCAGGTCATAGTTCCTGGGAAGCTTCTGCAGGATATCAGCTGACACTTCTAGCACCACTTCATCCGGTGACTTCCCCAAGTTCTGGTCTAAAATGACATCCTGAACCGGGAGAGATCATTAACACAACACACGCATTTGTGCATACAAACAGATAAGCATTAAAAGGTTACTGCATTGTCAAGTTCATGAAAGGAAATTTGTGAAAACTTGAAGAGGAGGCATCAGAGGCATTTTTAAGCAGTTGCAGCAGTAAATGTATAACTGCAATCCATTTAAGATTTTCATACATATGCCATTATTGGAACTACAATAATCAAATTACAATTCTGGTTTTTAAAAAATAATGAAAACAAAGATAGGCCTATTAACAAGTACAAAAACTGATTTAGGCCTTCGAATAAAGTGTTAGTCTGGCTTGGGTGTTATGTCCTGAAAGTGATCACCAAGCTTCTATTTTAGTTGGATTTCTCTAACAAAACACAAGTCAAATCCATTCAAAAAGGTTTTCTCACAGTATGTCACAGGCAATACTATCCTACCAGTCATTACACACTTTGCCACATTCAACTTTCACTTCCCAGTGAGACAGTGTGTGAATTCAGCGCATAAGGAATTAAACATGGATTCATTTTAGCTAGTAATTGAAAAGTCATAAATTTTAATGCTTCTGAACCTACATTTTTATATAATGTTGTATATTAATCACCTTCATAGTAAAATTTAGTTATAGCTAAAACAAGAGTACATAGTCAAACAAATCTTTTCTGTCATACAAAAAATTACAGACTGTACTGCCCTGCACAGATACTTAGATTTAATACATGTATTTTTATTGAGAAGCCATTAATTATTTGCACAATTTATAATACTGTTACCTGCTCTAAACAGCGCACCAGCCCTGGTCTTTGAGAAGAAGATACAACAGTTAATGCTGTGGCAGCTTCATATATGCCTACAGGGCTCAGGCCAAAACACCACAGTTGTGATCTAGATTGTTCTGTGTATTATTCTATGCTTTAGGTTCAGTGTATACTCATGATGTAAATTCTAATTACCACCAAGTGCAAAGAGTAGCAAAGTGTGAATTTCAGACATTGAAGTCAATGTTGCCATTTCATTCTTGAAAATTTATGTGGGAAATATGAGAAGGAATGCAAAGCACTGCTTACTGATTCAAGTTAGTAAATTCATGGTGCTGGCAATTGTGTTTATGAATGTCCACAATAACAGAGAACCAAGTACCCAACACAACACTGTTTATCAACACTGGCAAAAACTAGTGAAGAATGGACAGGTGGTTGAAAGCACACATGAATTAAAACAGGCCTCCATTTGGTACATATAAGCAAGTAAGACCCCAACAAAGTTTGTAAAATAAATTTTACGCACACTGAATGTCAAGTCCTAAAGATGCAGCATTGTGAATCAGTGCAATACAGTATATTATTAAAACACACAGTCAAGCACAAACATAATAAAGATGTATGTGTGCAAATAATATTAATCTGCTTTTACCTGTGAGCATTACATTAAGGCCACTAAGAAAAATGAAGCTTTTAAGTTGGAAAACACCAGAAAGGGTGAGAAGGATGGGGAGGAACTCAGCTATCTGTGGAGGAGGTCATGATTACTTCAGTTATATACCCCTGAACAATCAGTTATTCATTCCAAGAACAATGTTTCTTTAGGAAGTATCTGCCACATATACTTACAGTTCTGTCCTAAGCAGCAGAGAAAAATAAACAGAACTGTATTAACAGAATTACCATGTGATTTACAAATGGAGTACAGTCAATTCACATACATTAAATTCACCTCACAGAAAGACAATGCACAACATAACCGTGGAACAATAAATTTATTAGTGTATTTTTCGGAATTATTTAATATTGCACAATTAACCATGCACATCAGACAAATAAATCATAGAATATCAATAAGGTGCAAACAAATTGTAAAAATAACGGATATTCATTTCCTCTCAAACATGTTTCGACATTTTATAAGGTCCTCTTCAAGGAGAGTTGTTGAGAAAACATAGATACAAATTATCAAGGTTTACATTGGTATGTTTAAAATATTCTTTATATACATTGATACCAAACCATGTACATCCATGTATACAAATAATCTCCATTTAATATGTGAGTGTACCTGTGTTAATGTAAATGTACATACAGTAACTAGCCACTTTAGATTTATCAGTGTAAACCTGTGTACTTCACATGTATGTCTTCTGAACAAGTCTTCCTGAAGCTGAGGTTATAAAAGGTTGAAACGTGTTGGGGAGGAAAGAAACCGATGTTACTTTTTAAACTTTTTCAATGTTGTTAGTTTCTTTATGATTATTGTCACCGTGAACACAATGGACTGATCACCCTGAAAGATACCTGTGTCAACAGCACAGTGTTAAACAGCTGCTCAGTCTCCTGTTGGTTCTTCAAGATGTCAGCGTTTTCATGCATGCCAAACACCTCAGGGTGAGTGCTGAGGGGAAGTTTGTGTGTGTAATTCATGAACAAATCATGTTCCTTCCCAGTTGGAACATAGAAAAGACCTACGTCAAACAAAACACACTCCACAAGCTTCTTGAAAGATTTGTCAGTCTACAAAGTGTTACAAAACCTGGTAAAGAACTATAACTTGAAAAGAAAGTCTGACTTTGAACCATACTATTCTGTCATTGTGCCTATGGCCCAAATATGCAGTCCATTCCAACATTTTCTCGGCTTCTGAAATATTTATTTGTCCCACGGGAATGTCTCTGAAGGGGACAATACTGACTAAAAGGCAAGTATTGTTGTTATGGAGGAATAATTTCAGTCTGGAAACTATTTTATCACACCACATATAACTGTGGATTGCAGGTGTAGAAAAAACGTTAGTGCATACTGCCTGCCCACTGTGTGTTGTTTGTGTCAGTAGTGTCCTGTTCTTCATTACTCTGAGAAGGATAACTATTGTCATCTGCAGACAAATGCACATCAGCATCAGTGTCAAATATGCTGCGTGCTGTGTCAAATTTTTTGGCTCATCTCCAAAGTCAGCCTTTGTATGTCTTGCATTTGGAAGAAATAACTGTTGCACATCGGACATTGTGAAATTAGGACAACCATAGCCTCATGCAGAGAGTAAATTTACCTCCTGTAAGCCAAATTGCACCACATGAAAAGAAAGTTAACTGCTGAGTTGAAGATGGAACTAACCATGAATGTACACACAAAATACATGTAATTAAAATAAAAACAAAATTAAAATATTCACTGTGATCAGTTTCTGCTGATTCCTTCTTCTGAATATCAAAGACAAACCCCCCCCCCCCAAAAAAAAAAATTACAGTATTTCATGTAGTTGTTTGCACAGCATGGATTCTGACAACAGTAACCAAGGATCATAACAGTGGTGTATTTTATAGCACCCTCTAACCCACCAGTAAGCTATTTAGATGCTGCAATAGTAAACTGCATTTCAACACACAAACAAAAAACATGGTATATAAAGCAACAGTCAAGGTCTGCTAGGTACAGTCTATCCTAAATCCTGTACCACATGTTTCTGACGATTATTGTAAGAAATGCAACACAAACATGAAAATAAATAAACCAAAACGAAGGTTCATTAACTAAAGTGTGTATAAACAAGAGGAGCATTTAAAAACTTTGCACATTGGTGAATTACTCCAGTCTTGACAATCTACTTTTTTTCTTAACAGTCTACTTTTATGTGAAGCTTCTGACCATAAAAGTATTAAAAGCAACTTATAAAACCAGAATCAGGGTTGGTCATTTAAATTGCACCAGCTGTGAGTAATGTGAGTAAAGTGCATAAAACACAGGGTAAACATACCAGAAGGAGAGAAGTAGTATATGTCCTTTTCCACAAGATCGACACAGTAGAACTTCGCCAAGATGGTGTTCAATGTACGGCGATCCCAATCATCAGTCACTCGCCCACCATAGTTACATTCTCCAATAAGGTACCTCAATGCTTCAAACTGAATGTCCTGCAACCCCAAATATACACCAAGTGACAAAATCAGAGTAGAAATTTCTACTTAAATATGAAGCAAAATTTCTTTTAAAATGTATTCTTTGTACCTCTGTATATGTCACTGTTTCTATGTTCATTTATTGTACTGATAAATTTAATTCTGCAAGGTAAAGCATGCTGCACAGTTATAAGTTCCTTTGTGGTTTATTATCATAATCATTTATTTAGTATTCCAGATATCCACCAGATTGGATATAGAACTTGTCATTAGATAACAACAGGCATAGTACAAAATGAGTTTCGACAGTACGATACATATAATAATGATTTGTGATTATAATACATAAATAAGATAAATCAAGTTTATACAAAGAAATGTGATCAGTTCAGAATATCCAGTCAATGAATACATACATAATGTACCTAGACAGAACTTAAAAACAATTCAAGAGTACTTACATAATACACATAGACAGAATCTTAAATCAGTATCACACTATAATAAAAATCTTGTGAGACAGTACTTACTTCATGATTGACTAAGGTACTCTTCCATTGTGTAAAATGAATAAGTGTATAAAAATCTTTTCAGAGCAGTTTTAAATTTTTTTGGTTACCAGCAACATTCTTAATCTCTAAGGGTAAATTATTAAAAATTTTTATTCCTGAATAGTAAGCTTCTTTTTTGGTAAATGGTTAAGTTTGCTTAAGGAAGGTATAAATTATTTCTTTGTCTAGTATCTAAATTGTGATTTTCATTGTTCATTAAAAAAAAATTTATTTTGAACTACAAACATTAATAAAGATAGCATATATTGTGATGTCACAGGCAAAATTTGTACTTTCTTAAATAAATTTCTACACGAAACTTTATTCCCATAGCCTTCAATAATTCTAATTGCCTTTGTATTCTAAAAATTATGGAGCTATGCGATGAGTTCCCCCCAAAATATAATTCCATACCTCATAACCGAGTGAAAAAAGCATAATAAATTACTTTTCGTGACGAGGCAGACACGAATGGTTTGGCATTTCTAATTATACAACAAGCTTTACTGAACTTTTTCATTAGTAAATCAATATGATTATTCTAAGAAAAAATATTATTCATTGTCACCCCCAGGAATTTTGTGTAAGAGCTGTTGGTGATAAAATTATTGTTAAAGCCTATTTTTAAGTTACTGACATATTTCTCTTGGTTGCAAAGTGTATATAATTAGTTTTTTTTATAGTTTAAAGACAATTGGTTTGCTCTTAGCCATTTATTTAAAGTTATAAAAACTATGTGAATGTTTTTGTTAATATTATTAGATTAGAGTGAGCAAATAAGATACTAGTATCATCAGGAAAAATTTTAGGTGCTGAAGTTTTATTTATATTCTTGTGTAAGTCATTTACATATAAAAGAAAAAGTAGAGGTCCCAAAATAGAACCTTGTGGGACTCCGTGTCTTACTTTAGCTCAGTCTGAAACTTTACCGCTCTTCTTGCCGTCATTGTATATTGCTGTTCTACAATATCTGTTACCCAGATAAGATTGATAAAGTTGAAGGTCCTTGTCACCGATTCCATAAAATTTCAATTTAGGTAATAGAATATAATGATTAACACAATCAAATGCTTTCTCTACATCACAAAAAATCCCTCCTACTAGCAGTTAATTGTTCATAGCATTTAAAATCTCAGTTGTTAGTTTATAAGTTGCATTATCAGTCCTCAGCCCTAATCTGAAACCATATTGTTCGTGGTTTAATATGTTATAATTGGTGAGTTGTTTTAAATCCTTCTCTTCATTACCGTTTCAAATACTCGTATTTTTGAAAATGATGTTAAGAGTGATAGAGGTCTATAGTTTAACACTTCATACTTATCATTTTTATGTATTGGGTTTATTATTGCGCATTTTCATCTATCAGGGAATACACCGCAAAACAGATATTATTACATATGTAATTTATTGGAGAGCTTATGAAAGGGCAGCTTATTTTTAGGATCTTTGTAGATATC
>Ga0131853_10013142_pt1 | contig 15169 bp, 13 predicted proteins | sample TergutLab28metaG_FD_92764 | JGI IMG/M metagenome (GOLD analysis project Ga0131853, IMG submission 92764) | Labiotermes labralis P1 segment gut microbial communities from Petit-Saut dam, French Guiana - Lab288 P1 (version 2) (version 2) | ecosystem: Host-associated > Arthropoda: Insects >...
AGACCGTCACTACTTTTCAATTTTGCTTTGAAATAGTGACGGTTTTAAAGGTGAATGTGAGAGAAACCTTCACTATTTTGTGAGTTTTCGTTGAAAAAGTGAGGATTGTGTGGGCGTACACAAGAGAAACCTTCACTATTTTGCGAATTTCTTTAAAAAAGTGAAGGTTAGCATTTAAACAGATCCTTTATCACGTTTAAAACACGATATTACCATGTAGTTCATGGAATACCGTGTTTTAGATGCTTATTTTTTAGAAAGAGAAATCGCTATTTTCATTACTCAGTCGCTGACAAGGCAGCCATTGTGATGTAATTGTAAGGCTGGTTGAAGTGCGGTAAGAAGAAGATATCCAGCAACTGTAAATCTTCGATCGTTGCTTGCTTCGCCACAGCTAGTGAGAACATGTGGATTCCCATTGAAATATCTTCAAATGAAGCGAGTTGTGCACCTAAGATACGACGCGATGTTTTATCGTAAACAATGCGGATTTTAACGTTGTGATTCCCTTCGGTAAAGAACGCTGGTTTTTGCAGGTCTTCAAAATCAGTGTGCGCCGCATCAAAACCAGCAGCTTTAGCACCCTTGAACGTTAGACCGGTTGAAACCATGTTGTAACCGTAAATCGAGATACCGTTAGAACCTTGAACACCTGCAGACTCAAGCGGCGTACCACCGACGTTATGAGCAGCCACGATACCGCTTCGTACAGCGTTGGTTGCTAATGCGATATAAGCCGTGTCTTGTAAAGCATTGCTGTACACCACTGCACAATCACCAACAGCGTAAACATCAGGCACATTCGTTTCTTGCTTTAAGTTCACTTTATAAGCGCCTTTTGGTGTCGTTTCAATGACGCCTTCGCCAAGTTGTGTGTTTGCTGTAAAACCAACACAGACAATCACCATGTCAACGTCATAAGTGCCTTTACTCGTCACAAGACCAGTTACTGTGCTATCTCCCTTAATCTGTTCGATTTTCTCATCAACGCGAATATCCACGCCTTTTTCTGCCATGTGCTTTTGCATCTCAGCAGTAAAAGCATCATCGTAATAACCCGGTAAAATGGTTGAAGCCGCTTCAAACATATACGTCTTCTTCCCGCGCAACTGAATCGCTTCAGCCATTTCAACACCAATATACCCAGCACCGATAACAGCCACTGATTTCACATCGTCACTCTTTAAGGCTTCGTGAATATCGCCACCATCGTGGAACGTTTTCACGTAATGAACGTTATTCAAATCAATGCCTGGAATGCTCGGTGGAATTGGACGTGAGCCAGTTGCTAAAATTAACTTATCATAAGCTTGCTCAAATTCAGTGCCATCTTTAGCAACGGCCTTTACAACCTTTTTATCAAAGTCAACGTTTTTAACTTCTGTTTCCATGTGTATCTTTGCGCCTGCTTCTGCTAATGCATCACCAGAACTATAAAACAGTTGATCTGGACCTGGCAATTGCCCGCCTACCCATAGAGCCGTTCCACACCCGAGATAACTAATATAAGAATTACGCTCAATCACCGTTACTTCGTGATCCTTATAGGTACCCAAAATCGTGTTCGTTGCTGCGATCCCCGCATGGTTACTACCGATAATAATAACTTTACTCATAACATGAAGCCTCCTTAATAATGTTAAGTATTAATAATAGCTATATATAAATTAATACTTTTTTCTATTAAAGTATACAACAATCCACACCCGATGTAAAGCGCTATTCATAAAAATATATAAAAAAGCATTCAATTGAATGCTTTTTTCAAAATATAAAGGTTTAATGATTAGTTCTGTTCACTTGGTTTCTCAATCAAATCATCGTATCCAAAGGCATCTTCACGCGGCACGTACTTCTCTTTGTTAAAATACCCTTCAAGAAGTTTCACAGCGGTGCCGCTTAACACAAGGGCAGAAAGAATGTTTGGTATCGCCATAAACGCGTTCATCACATCCGCAATCGCCCAAATCAACGAAACACCACCAGCCGCACCGAAAACAGTGGCAGGCAAAATTAACAGACGGTAGTAAATGCGCAACTTCATGCCCCAAACAGGCCCAAGTAAATACTCAAAACATTTCTCACCGACATAAGCCCAGCCAATCACGGTTGTAAACCCAAACGTCGCCATTAGAAAGGCTGCCATCCAGCCACCTACGTTATGACCAAAGAACGAGTTTTGAATCGACTGAATAAATAAAGGCGATCCCGTCAGCCCTGGATCAACAGCGCTTGGCTGGATAACTTCCATCGGCACCTGAGTTAAAATAACCAATGCCACTAACGTACATAACACATGCGTATCCAGAAAAACTTCAAAGAATCCCCAGAAAGCAGGCTTTGCAGGGTGATCTGTTTTAGACGGCGCATACGCAATCGGGCTTGATCCAAGTCCGGCTTCGTTGGAGAAAATACCGCGTTGCAAACCGAGTCGCACCGCTTGCATCACCGCAACACCACCAACACCACCGACCAAGCTTCGACCAGAAAAAGCACCTCTGAAAATCAAGCTAAACGCATAAGGAACATCAACAATGTTAGCCACGACAATCGCAAAAGACGAGGTGATTGTAATGACTGCTAAAAGTGGAATGATCTTATCAACGGTATGAGCAATGCTTTTAATACCACCAATGATCACCAGTCCGATAAAAAAGGCAGCGATAAGCCCAACAATGGTGCGATTAATCCCTGGAAAAACATGAGCTAGTGCCGTTGCACCAGAATTAGCTTGCACCATGTTCCCAATCCCAAACGCCCCTAGCATCCCAAAGAAAGCAAATACCAAAGCGAGCCATCTTTTATTCAAGCCTTTTTCCATATAAGCAAACGGGCCAGATAACACTTCACCTTTGCTGTTTTTACTACGGAAATGAAGCGTCAGGATGATCTCATTAACTTTCGTTGCCATTCCGAAGAACCCAACCACCCACATCCAAAAGATCGCACCAGGTCCACCCCACCCAATGGCAGTTGCTGTTCCGGCCAACGTACCAACGCCCATCGTGCCTGAAAAAGAAGTCATCACGGCTTGCCAAGGTGTGACATCACCCTGACCGATCATCGGATTCTTTTTCTTCTCAGGTTTCCGGAACATGTCGACAATCGTGACGTCCATGATGTGCACAAACCGCGTAAACTGAAAACCTTTAAACCTAATCGTTAAAATGATTCCGGCTCCCAATAAAACGGCCCATGCTGGCGGCCCCCATACCCAGTCTTGTATTGTTCTGATAAAATCTTCAACTGCTTGCATATGTGTTCCTCCTCATTTTTGATAAATTTTGTCCATTCTACCATAAGGCCTTTCCATTTGCAATTTGATTTTCTCTTCGCAGGACGCAAAAAAACATGAAAACGCTCGCCTATTGTGACGGTTGTCACATCTGACTTTCACATTGCCTCACTCAACGGCAAAACAACATCAGCCTCATGCTTTCAAAACTACACATCGTTCTTCGAAATTTGATACGCGATCCACAAATTCCCCAGCGCCAGCACCGCGGAAAACATAAAGACGTACCACGGGCCCCAGTTGTGCCAGATCCAGCCGCCTAACAGCGCGCTACTAATCCCTACAATGTGATCCAATGTCATCCCAGCAGCCAGTGTTGGTGTCACGTCCTCATCCGTAACAGCAATCTGCCTCACATAGACACTTCTCACCATTCCCATATGCGCCACCACACGATCAAAAATGTTCACCCCAATCGCCACGATCAACACGATCCCACCAGCAAATAATTCATGCACAATCCCGAAACTAATGACACCGTAACCTAGGTAAAGCAGTAAAAACCCGATCGCTTCTGCCATTAAGACCTTCCCTGTTCCAAACTTATCAATGAGCCGACCGATAAAAGGCAATAGGAAAATCCCAAGCGCAGCACCAGCCACGATCAACAATGCGATATAATCGGCCCCAAAATCGAGGAGCTCGATCAAGACCCACGGGCCAAAAACAAACATGATTTGCTTACGCCCCCCGAATAAAAACGCCATGACGTAAAATTTCAGATAAGCTTTTCTGAACACTAACTTTGATTTGCCTTTAACGTCCTCGGTCAACCGCAGTAAATAAACGAGTAAAACGGTAATCACCATCAAAAGGATCCCTGCCACGATGAATGGCACGATACGAGGGGTTGCAAAAGAAAAGAAACCGGCATTAAAACCCCAGAATACCAATAACCCCGCAAACAATGAAAAAGCGACACGGATGCTATTAAATCGCCCAAGGATTTTCCCTGCCTCGCGCTTTGAAGCAAGCGACATCCCAATCCCATCGTATAACGGAATAAACAAGTGAATCCCCAGCGAAGTCACAAACAAATAAACGAGCATCACTTCAAAAGAAGGCTGCAACATCGCCATCGCAAAAAGACCGATGATGGTCAAAATTTGCGCAATAATCCCCAGCTTAATGTTACCAAGAAAAGCAAAGCCTGACAAAATCAGCACAGCAATCACGCCGGGCGTCTCTCGTGGCACCTCAATCAACCCGCGTTGAAAAGCATTCACGTGAAACGCATCCCTAAAATAATTCGAAAAAACATTATCCGACAACCCCATCGCAATCCCAAGCAAGGCGACAATCACCATATAAACCACAATGGCCCGCTTCGCATTGTGATCCGTTTTATTTTCGTGTTTCATTGCTGCAACCCTTCTTTCAAAAAAAATCTACATCATAAAAGTGCTAGATTATCATTATAACCTAACACGCCACATGATTCAACTGATGATGCACGTTTACCCAATCCAGCCTAGGGTAGTTAAAATCCAAGTAAACAACACAATCAGCGGTAAGCCCATTAACGTTCTCATCAAGAAGATCAAGAATAATTTCCCGATGCCTAACGGAATTTTCGAACGGATGATCAAGATGCCCGTTTCTGCCATGTAGATGATTTGCACAATCGACAGCGCACCTAGAATAAAACGGGTTTGGAAGTACGTGTCACTGCCTAGCATCAACGCTGGAATGAACATGTCAACAAACCCAACGAGCGTCGTTGAAGCGTATGCCATTGCCCCTGGGATATTGAAGATCGACAAGAACCAGCCCATTGGCGCTGAAATCCAATCAAAGATCGGCGTGTAACCCTCGATCACCATTGCCATGATCCCCCAGGCAGTGATCACGGGAATTAAATCCATAAATACCGACACGTAGAAATTCAAGCCGCTCTTCAGAATGCCCGATGCCGTTGTTTTTTCAGCTCTTGTGCTGGCTAAAGCTAAGGCTTTTTTAAAACGTGAACCGCCCTCTTCAACTTCTTCGTCAATTTGCTTCCCAACGCCTTCAACGTACGTATCCGTAATCTTATTTAACGGCCAGATTCTCGGCAAGATAATCCCTAGAATAATACACACGATGGAAATGGTTAAATACCAAAGTGGGAAACTCCCGCCTAGCCCTAACGTGTTCGCTACAACTAACGAGAACGGCAGGGAAACGAAGGCAAAGTTTACGCAAATCGCCGCGGCTTCACGTCCGGTATAAAACCCTTTTTCGTGCTGATCGGTTGTGATCATCACCGAGACCGATGACGAACCAAACCACGAGCCTGCTAAATCAACCGATGCACGCCCCGGTAATAAGAACAACGCATTAACAAACTTTTTGATTAAGATCCCGATAAACTCCATCAGACCAAAATCGGTTAAAATCGGAATCGCTAAAGCTAAGATCAAGAAGATAAACACGAGACCATTGACCAGCACGTTAATCATCAGCCCGCTTACCCAATCGGTAATAAACGCCGGCCCAAAGCCAAACAGTTCCATCGAAAGGAAGAGCAATCCTAACACACGGCTAATCGCAAACACGGGATGCGCTTTAAACACACTGTTTAACTTTTCATTTTCCGTGATAAATTTCACGTTCGCATACGCCAGCACGGTTCCGACAACCGCCACGATCGCAGTAAGAAAAGCGATGATGACCCCGATACTGATCGTCTCGAATCCCATGAAGTTATTCAAGATAAACGTATCTTCCATCCAATTAATCGCCATCCCTAATGGAATATTAAACGCCTCACCGACCGGTAATGGCGTTAAGAATAAGAACACCGCTGCCAACGACCCGATAATAAATTTAACCATCCCTTTTGAACTAACCTGAACCTCTGTCTTTGTACTCATCTTACATTTCTCCTTTAAGGCTTTAGCCTATCCAATATATTCTTTTGTCACATACTGACTGGTGAACGCCTGTAGCACCGCACCGTAATGCAGCCGAAACTTCACCACATCCCCCACTTTGTAATCCCGCGCGCTTTCCGTAAAATCAACGATCAAATGATCCGAGCTTGCCCCAATGATTTCCAACGCCTCATCATCGGGATATAGCCCGTCAAACGCCACGTCTTGCCGCCCAACTGCGAGAATGCCTTTTAACCGGTTGCCTTTGTCCTCAAACTTAGGCACCTTGCCAAACGCATCCACGTCAATTTGCCCAATGGGATACGACGGCTTCTCTTTCAACTCAATAATTTCCGCTGCCAACGTAAACACATCACCGTGCATGTCCGCGAATTTCGTACCCAACGACGATTCCCCGGTAAAGAACGCATCCCCAATCCGTAAGTTCGTAATCCCGGGCGGCAAGGTCGCATCAGAATCTTTATCGAGTAAATATAGGGAACTTGAGTTGCCACCCGAAACCATTTCCAGCTTTAGGTTAAATGCTTGTTCAACCCGTTCGCAACACGCCACCAACTTGCCAAGGTTCGCGGCGTCGGGGATAATACCCCCGTAGCACATGAGATTCACCCCGAGACCGATCAGCTTCACGTTCGTCATGTGGGTAAGTTCCGCGATGGCTGCTAGCCACTCTTCTTCTTCGAAAAAGCCTTCCCGCAAATCACCGAGGTCGATCATCAGCAGCACCCGGTGGGTTTTACCTTGCTGCTTGGCCGCTTCGTTGAGCAACCGGATCGTTGAGATTTCCGAGTTAAAGCTGATATCGGCGTACTTGATGACGTCTTCGACTTCGCTAGGCATCGGAATCCGAATGAGCACTTTCTTTTTATGCGTGTGTTGATACGTCTGTAAGTTTTTAATCCGGGAATCGCCGAAGTATTCAATTTCAGGAAACGACTCGAACACCGAGATAATCCGGGAATCAGCGCCATATAACTTTGTAATAGCGGTGATGGAAAGGTCGTGATGTTTCATTTTATTCACTAGGTAGTGCGTGTTATGCGTTAACTTGTCTAAATCGATCATTAATTTTGGATACATCTTGCATCAACTCCGTTTTCTTGTATTAAAAAAGACTGTCTATCACCTGATTAGCTAGGTCACAGTCAGTCGTTTCAAACAAGGTTTATCTTCGGGTGAGTCTCAATCACCTTTGATCAGCTACAAAAAAAGTGCACCTTGTCTCAAACGACGTCAGATACACATTTATAAATTCTCTTTTCGCATGGGAATGGTGGGCTAGGAAACATCCGGTGCGTCGTCGAAGTTATAAAAGTGCATAACTAAAACAGCCACCGACCGTCGCTGGATAGAAGTCTTGATTGTCGTTGTTGGTGTGTGTAGCTGGTTCATGTTGACTTCCTCCTTCTGGCGTTTGCCCGATTTATTTGTAGCGTATAATACCACGAATGTTTCGTAAAAGCAACCTTTTTTTTGAAAATTTTTCATTTCTTTTCTAGGAAAGCGTTTCGCGCATTCAGGGCGCTTTCCGGGTAATCCGTGATGATTGCCCGCACCCCAAGCTCAAGTAACGCATGCATTTCGGATCCCTCGTTGACCGTCCAAACGCGTAAGTTACTTGCCATTGGTCGCCAATACTCCCGGTGCGCTAACACAATCTGTTTGTCCATGTGCAACGCTTCCAAGCCTAACGTGTTCAGATAGTCCGCCGGCATCGGAATGAAATTTTCCACGAGCCAAGCTATTTTAGCCGCTTCGTTCAATCGTTGAATTCTTAAAAGCGTCGGCAAATGAAACGACGAGTAAACAATTTTTTCTTGGTCATAACCCGCTTCAGTGACCACCTTTAGCACCTTCTCTTCTATACCAGGATAATCAACCTCATACGTTTTAAGTTCAATGTTAACCATCACATCATGAACGTTCAATAACGCCAACGTTTCTGCCAAACTCGGCACTACCTCTAAATCCCAACTGACGTCGTATTGTTTAAATTCACCAAATTTAGCACCGGCACTGAATGCTTGGATTTCTGCTAATGTGCGATCTTTGATGTTGCCGGTACCAGTGGTTGTTCGGTCAAGCGTCGCGTCATGGATGACCACGATCTCACCGTCTTTTGTCAGGTGAACATCCAGTTCAATCCCGTCTACCCCTACTTCAATGGCTTTCTTAAAAGCTAGCATGGTATTTTCTGGGTAATGACCTTTACTTCCTCGATGGGCATAAACGTTAGTCTTCATGGTTGTCCCACTCCTTCTATTTGAATTACATACCAAAATCTACAAACAAAGCCAGTAAGCCATATACGATGAGACCAAGTCCTGATATGACATGACTAGCCGCGTCAGGCAATTGCTTCATGTATTTCGTTCTAACTAAATAAAACGAAATTACCGAATAACCAAAATGCGCCAATGCCACTGTGGCTGGAATCAGAATCGTTGATTCTGGTAGAAAAACAAACGTGATCCCCATCGTAATTAGCATGGCTTCCACGCTCATAATTAATCCCGCAAACACGATCGTTCTTGACTCTTGCTTATCTGCTTGTTTTTTCAGGCGCTGCGAGACAAAATGATTGATGATATACCACGATCCAAGGGCAATAAAAGCAAACCCGACCACTAAATCAGCATCAAAGGGAATTAATTCATAAATACTCTCTGCAATAAAAAAACCAAGCATGCAAAGTCCAAAAAGAAATGCGTTAATCGTCACAAGGTGAATAAATTTACATCGCTCTTGTAGACCAAGCGATAAACCGATAAAAAAAGCATCAACCGATACAATCAGACCGGATAAAATAGGTAATATCATAATAATCTCTCCAAATTCATATTATTTTGACACTTACTTTGAGTGTCCAAATAGTTTGATTCCTCAAAGTGCTTTGATTATCAAACTATTTACACTACTAGTATACGTCAGCTCATTTTGATTGTCAACACTTTTGTTTATCAAAATATTCGACGAATCAAACTATTTGGAAGAGCGTTTTAAAGCCAGGTATTACCCTGGCTTTACTCAAAAGGTTCGATAATGGCTTCCAAGAAATCTGGATTCAGGGCGGCATCTATTTCGGATAGGTCGTCGTCGTCGCTACTCGCATTCGCTTCGAACGTTAGTTTTGGTTCGGATCGTTGTTCGATAACTGGGCCTAAAATCGCCACGCGCATCTTTGTTTCACCGATCACTTCTATCCCTATTTCAAATGAGACGTCGACGGTAATCGTTCCGGCTTCAATGCCAACGTCCGTGGCAAACGGTGCGACTAGCGCTTCAACGGCGATTTCATCGCTTTCCAGTAAATGATACCTCAGCGCATCCACTAATTCAACACGCTCACTATAATCAACTTTCAGACGGACGATATCACTTTCGATTTCATCACTATTCGTGTACCAAACGTGAACGTCATAATGGCCCGCCACGTTAACTTCGTCTTTTGACTTGGTTGCCTTTAACTGATGATTCGTGATAAATGCGCCTAGTACACGCCCGATCTCGCCTTTTACCTGTGGCATTCGGACCGGAATGTCAAACGTTCTTCTTCCTTTTCCAATCACAGCCTTCGTTACAATTTCTCTGATATCATTCACCTTAAAATCGCCTCGCTTCACCGCTTTTCTACTAGTATATGTGACAAGCGCCTAAAGTGTGCTAAGATCAATGCGCCATTCCCCCAAGCACCTTCTAGCTAGGGCAGTCTGGGGTGATTTTCCCTAGACACCTCTCTCACAGCGCAATATAGGGAAATTTTTCCCTACATGACTCTCTCACAGCGTAGTATAGGGAAATTTTTCCCTACATGACTCTCCCACAACGCAATATAGGGAAATCGCATCACCGCGAGTGAGCCTCTAAGCCATAGAAAAAAGACCTTGCGGCCTTTTTCGTCTGTCTGTTAAGCTATTTCATCGTCGTTGGATCGAAATCCATCTCTGCGCCGTTTGAGGCGATGACTTTCTCGTACCAGTAGTAAGAGTCTTTTTTAAAGCGGTTCAGTGTGCCGCTGCCTTCTTCCTCTTCGCGGTCAACGTAAACAAAGCCGTAACGCTTTTGATACCCGTTTAACCAGCTGAGCAAGTCAGTAAACGACCAGGTGCAATACGCCCACACTTCACTACCTTCGTCAATCGCGATCTTAAGCTCTTCGATGTGCGCTTTCAGATAAGCGATGCGGTACGGGTCGTGAATGCGGCCATTTTCTTCTTGTTTGTCGAATGCGCCGAGTCCATTTTCAGAAATAACAATCGGCAGGTCGTAGCGGCTTGTAATATCGCGGCAACATACGCGCAAACCAACCGGGTCAATCGTCCAGTCCCAGTCCGTCGTCTCAAGGTGCGGATTCGCAGGGCGCTTAAACATACCAGGCACACCGCTAACCTCTTTCGTTGAACCTTTCTTCCCTGAATTATTCATCTTTTCTTTCGCTGCACCAACACCGTCAATCGGATTGTGCTCAGCAACGCCCGTCTGGTAATAGTTAACGCCCATAAAGTCAACCTTCGCAGCCGCGGCTTTCATGATGTCTTCATCACCAGCTTCAAACTGTGGCGCCACACCCATCTCCGTCAAATATTTCATCGTACGTTTTGGGTAACGCCCATAAGCATAAACATCCATCCACCAGTAGTTCCCCATATCGTTGCTATTCATTTGTGCCACGTGATTTTCAGGCTTGCAATCAAGGGCATAAGCAGGTCCAAAAGCATGACTTGCGCCAACCTTACTTTCCGGGAATAATTCTTTTAACGCAAGGACTGCTTTAGCGTGAGCCATGTTCGCGTGATGATTAACCTGATAGAACATCTTGTTGTTCGCAACATCACCAGGAGGGTGCATCCCAGCCATCCAACCTAGCATCGTGAAAACATTCTGCTCGTTCATCGTGATCCAGTGCTTAACGCGATCACCATAACGCTTAAATAATACTGTCGCATACGCCACATAGTCATCCACGATTCGACGATGCTCCCAGCCGTCGTAATCGTCAACGAGCGCTTGCGGTAAATCCCAGTGATAAACCGTCACCATTGGCACAATATCATTTTTGATACATGCGTTAATGATGTTATCGTAAAACTGTAAACCAGCTTCGTTAACTTCACCTGTTCCATCTGGAATGACGCGTGGCCATGAAATTGAAAAACGATACGTTTTTAATCCCATCTCTGCCATTAAACGAATGTCTTCAGCAAAACGGTGGTAATGATCCACGGCAACATCACCTGTTGTTTCTTTAAAGGTTTTTCCTGGAATACGCACAAAATGATCCCAGTTGCTTAACCCTTTACCGTCTAAATCGTGTGCCCCTTCAATTTGATAAGCAGCGGATGCACTGCCCCATAAAAAGCCTTCTGGAAATTGTTTGTTAGCCATTTTTCTCAACTCCTATTTTTATAACACTGCTCTTTATTATAGCTTAAAAAAACTTTTTTCACAACATGAAATTTTACCTTTAAAAACGACAAGCGTTTGTGAAGCTTGAATAAATGTGTTATACTTTACAAAAATTAATGTAAAACTACGTTTTACAACTATAAGGGATGGTGCCATAACATGATCCGAGTCTCGCAACTGAAAATTGACATTAAGCAAAGCAAAGACGAGCTGAAATCGCTGGTCGCCAAAAAATTAAAAATCAACGAAAGCGATATTCAAGAATTTCGTATTTTTAAAGAATCCACTGATGCGCGGCGTGGCACGATCACGTTTGTTTATACCGTTGATATCACCGTGCCAAATGAGGCGAAACTCCTAGCTAAAAATGTGACAAACGTCATTAAAACACCCAATTTAAGTTATAACATGCCTGACTCATGTGCGCAGCCACCTGCGAAACGTCCCGTTGTCATTGGGTTTGGTCCAGCAGGGATGTACGCGGCTTTGCTGCTTGCGCAATGCGGGTATCAACCGATTGTGTTAGAGCGCGGTGGTTGCGTGGATGAGCGTGCTAACACCATCGAAAACTTTTGGCAGAATGGCGTTTTAGACCCTGAGTCAAACGTTCAATTTGGCGAAGGCGGTGCCGGTACTTTTTCAGATGGTAAATTAACGACCCGGGTGAAAGATTTACGGGGTCGCAAGGTATTAGAGGAACTAGTGAAGGCCGGTGCCCCGGATGACATTTTATACGTGTCTCACCCGCATGTGGGGACCGATCTCTTACGCGGTATCATCAAACGGATCCGTGAAGAAATCATTCGTTTAGGTGGTGACGTTCGCTTTCATACAAAAGTAGACGATTTTATCATTCAAGATAACCAGATCCAGGGGGTTGTGACAAGTGAAAAAGAAATCATCGAAAGCCATGATGTGATTTTGGCCATTGGGCACAGTGCGCGAGACACGTTTGAGAAGCTTTATGAGCGTCAGATCGCGATGATGAGTAAGCCGTTTGCTGTTGGTGCGCGCATTGAACACCCGCAATCGGTGATTGATAAGGCTCAATATAAGGAGTTTGCGGGGCATGAGCGGTTAGGTGCCGCGGAGTATCGGTTAACGCATCAGGCGAGTAACGGACGCGGGGTTTATACGTTTTGTATGTGTCCCGGAGGCTTTGTGGTACCTTCTTCGTCTGAGCCGAACATGGTGGTAACGAATGGGATGAGCGAGCACGCACGTGCGGAGCAAAATGCGAACAGTGCGGTGCTGGTTCAGGTTGATGTCCGTGATTTTGGCAGTGATCATCCGCTTGCTGGTATTGCGTTGCAGCGCGATCTTGAAACCCGTGCGTTTGAGCTGGGCGGTTCGAATTATCGTGCGCCAGTTCAACGTGTTGCCGACTTCTTAGCTAATCGGCCAACGACTAAGGTGGGCACCGTTAAACCTAGCTACCACGTTGGGGCGACCCCTGCCAATCTGCACGCTCTTTTTCCTAAGGATATTTGCGACGCTTTGAAAGAAGGTTTGCTGGCTTTTGATAAAAAATTAGCCGGCTTTGCGATGGACGATGCCGTTTTAACCGCCGTCGAATCGCGTTCGTCATCACCAGTGAGGATCACAAGAGACGATGAATCGCTGCAATCGACGACTGTTGCAGGGTTATACCCCGCTGGTGAAGGGGCTGGCTTTGCAGGTGGGATTGTCTCATCCGCCATTGATGGCTTAAAGGCCGCTGAAAAATTAATTGAACACTTTGCTGGGAGGTTGTAACACAAATGGAACTTGCTTTTATTGCGTTTAGACAAATATTTATGATGCTGATGCTCATGGGGATTGGGGTGTTGTGTGCCAAGACCGGCTTGATTGATGAAGCGGCAAACGGCAAATTATCGGCTGTTCTGCTGTATATTATTACACCGGCGATTATTTTTGTGTCGTTTTTGCGTCCGCTTGAGGCTGAATTGGTGACGGGGTTAATGATGGCTTTCGGTTTGTCATTGCTTTCTTTTGTCATTAAGCTTGGCGTGACGACCTTGATCTATCTGAAAAATACGGATGATAACCGCGGCATTGAGAAATACGCTTGTATTTATTCCAACGCTGGTTTCATCGGAATTCCGTTAATCTTTGGTGTTTTTGGTTCTGAAGGCGTCTTTTATTTAACGGCTTATTTATTCTTTGCTAATTTTTTACAGTGGACACACGGGATTATGGCGATCAGTGGGCAGATGTCTTTCAGCTTTTTTACCAGAGCGCTTCGCTCCCCAGCGATCATTGCGAGTGTGATCGGCTTTATCGTGTTCTTTTTGCAAGTTGACATGCCAGATTTAATCATAGACCCGATCCGCATGTTAAGCGATGCCAACGCCCCGCTTGCGATGATTGTGGCGGGCTTTGCGTTATCAAAAGCAGATATTAGAAAAATTTTGATTAACCCAAACATTTATAAAGTGGCGTTTATTCGACTGTTGTTGCTACCGTTACTTGTCATTGGCTTGTTCTCTTTTTTTAACGTGCCGATGATCATTATTGGTACCGTTGTGATTCTAACCGCCTGTCCGGTGGCAATTAATATCGTCATGTTTGCTTACCAATATGAAAAAAACGATACGTTTGCCACTGAATTAATGATCTTTACAACCATCCTTTCCATTGTCACCATTCCGCTGTTGTTGCTCTTTATCTAATCGTATCTATCGCTTGAATTTTGCCGCTATTTCGAGTATAATATGAGAGTAATAAAGTATTTTTAATGAAAGGTTTGATTTTTATTATGCCTAGCTTAAATAGTTTAATTTTTATTTTAATCGCCTATTTAATTGGATCCTTCCCATCGGGATTAGTGATTGGTAAAGTTTTTTTCAAAACCGATATTAGAGAGCACGGTTCTGGAAATCTTGGCGGATCAAATGCCATGCGTGTGCTTGGTAAGACCGGTGGTGTTATTGTTTACCTCCTTGATATTTTAAAAGGTGGGCTGGCTGTTTTTGTTGCCATGAACTTCCAAACTGAGATGCACCCCTTAATCATTGCAATTTTTTCATTAATTGGTCATATCTATCCGATCTTTGCTGGTTTTAAAGGCGGCAAGGCTGTGGCTAGTTCTTCTGGTATCATTTTGTTTTATGCCCCGTTAATGTTCTTGACGCTAGCCGCCATCTTTTTTGGGTCGTTAGCTATTACGAAGATCATCTCTTTATCTTCGGTTATTGCAACGGTTTCCATGTTTTTAATTGTTTGGATTAACCCGCTTAACAATGACAATTTTGCTGATGCGGTGCCACGTGTTATCTTTGCCCTTTTTATGATCTTGATTGTCGTCAAACACATTCCAAATTTCAAACGTATTGCAAACGGCACTGAGCCAAAAGTTGGACAAAAAAAACACCAAGAAGCTAAGGTTTAGCCTTTGGTTCTTTCCTTGGTAAAACTTGCTACATAAAAAGCTGTTGTTTTCTCAACAGCTTTTTATGTGCGCTATTTTTAAATAATTTTATTAATTTGCTTCCCATCTAACCAGCTGTTTAAGCTATCAAACACAATGTCAGCTCTTCTTTCCATTGACTCATCTGAAGCATAAGCAATGTGAGGCGTTACAATTGTGTTC
>Ga0131853_10013146_pt1 | contig 15169 bp, 6 predicted proteins | sample TergutLab28metaG_FD_92764 | JGI IMG/M metagenome (GOLD analysis project Ga0131853, IMG submission 92764) | Labiotermes labralis P1 segment gut microbial communities from Petit-Saut dam, French Guiana - Lab288 P1 (version 2) (version 2) | ecosystem: Host-associated > Arthropoda: Insects >...
CACGACACGACACGACACGACACAACACAATCCACATATTTATTCCTTAGTCTCAGATCTTAGAAATCTTATCCTTTTCGAAAAGGGTGCTCGGGAAAGGGACAGTCGGCGGGCGCTTTTGAATGAGGTAATGTACCTTCGGGTTCCATAAAATGAGAGCAAATTGTTCATCAGCTGAGAACTTGTAGGTTTCTCAGGAAGGACTCTGCTCCCTGAAGATAGTTTCCGAAAAGGGTATTGCAACTGAAGGCCTATGTTCTTCACAGGGTGTCCGTAAAGTTGATCGCATGTTTAGCGAAATGTATTTACAATTCAGTGCCTCTCTTACAAATACGAAAAACCAAAATTGGCTTTTCTGATAGGTATAAAAGATTAAGAATAATCATTGTGACAAACCTTGCTACAACGTCTTATAATTCGTCTGTAGCCTGTTCTACATGATCGCCCTTTGTAACTTCGTTGTTCCGACGCGCTCAGTCTGGTAGGTGATCATCTTTTGGGAAAAGGATAGGTTCACCGAATCACATTTAGTTTTAGTTATTGTCTTTTCACTTATGTTTTATTTATTCATTTTATTCTTGATATAACAAATGGAGCGCTATATCCAGTAAAACAACTAGATCATTTCTAGGAAAATAACACCGTCACTTCTCTGTACTCCCACCTACACCACACTCGTACGCGACTGACTCCCTTACTGGACTGCTAGCGTCCGTTATCAGCTCCTAACCGTTTCGGCATTTAAATCTCTCCCCTTCTACCTATTACCAAATGGTCCTGAATATACATTGACAGATTAACCTATAACGCATGGTCATGAACCATCCGTAACCGACGCCATTAATCCTAAGAAACAAATATATTAAAAATGATCGCCTACATTGTACAGATGAGCGTAAACCATTCGGTTAGTATAGCGGCGCAATAAATTTTTTCTGACCTATTCCGAAGTCACCAAACTCTGAAATGTTATAACGGAACAAGAAGTTTGCTCTAATCCATCCCAAAATCAACGAGCTCTGAAATTTTCTCTACACACGTCACTTGTCTTTGGCAGTATTGATGATAACTAGACAAGAACAACAGAGAAGGAAAACTATGGAATCAACCTTAACTGCTGTAACAGCCCAAGACAAATTCCTTACAATCCAAAACTACACCTAATTCGAGGGAAGCATAGGACACTGCAGTTGTTTATGGTTAAACGGAACAACTGTGCTTTTCTCGACCATTTTGCTAAGTGATTCATTTGGGTTACGCAGAGCCTGTGAGAAGTAATTTAGACAGAGAGAGCACACGCTACGGAGATAGGTAGCAATATCTTATGAAGCTGCATAACAAACAAAGGGAAGCTGATGTCATTCTGTGTGGGTATCCCCTCTAGCCTCTCCACCCTAAGCTGGCGCCTCTACATATCAAATATTTAAATGACATTAAATTACAAACAAGTTATAGCAAGGTCAGATTAAGCCTACGGTTTATTTTATACGCCTTCCGCTTCTTTGGATTAGGCTTCAGTATTCATTTGGTATTGTAACTGTACATACAGTAGTAATTAATGTCTGCAATATGCAGTATCAATTTTACCCCAGAATACACAAGTAAGATAACGACTTTTTCACAAAACCAGGGACAAAAACTTGAAGTGGGAACACACTCCATAAAAGTTTGATATGGGAACCTACTGCTGTCATGGGTTGATTTAGGGCAAGGGTTGCCCAAAGCGGCGAATATTCAAGTGTTGATCACAAAAGATTACAAGGATAACCCAAAAAAGTGACCCAAGAACAAAACGCGAGTCGGTGAAATACAAGCTATTTGTGCAGCGCAATAGAGCTCCTGTGTTCTGCTTTATAGCATTCGGGGTTCCCGCCCAATAAGATACCATCAGCAGCATAGTCTACTTTGTTACTGCCTTTCTCACATTTCTGTACTTTACAGAGCTCAGAAGGATCCTTCCTGCATGAAGGTATGACTAACCATCTGCACTAACTTGAGTGAAGGTCGCGAGGAAACGTACTGGAGGTTGGATATAACTGCAGTCACTGTGGGAGCTGCATGCGATTATATTAAGAAGAATAACTCGCTACAGGAAGTTATGTATACAGAAAAGACCTACATTGTCATATCCTTGTTAAGGTGCAGGCAACCTTTAGAGGGAACTTTTATGTGGCTAATATTACGGAATGTTAAAAGAGGAGGTGGGTGATGGCACAGATGTTTTTTAAGGTTTGATATAATGTGATGATTTGGTACAAAAGGTTTTTTTTATTATTCTTTTCCCCACCACGTGGCAGCTATGTGGTTGCTGTTATTGGATGTCTGCAGGCGTTCATAACGACAACGGCGTCCAATAACTGGGAGACAGATGTGGCGGATGGGTTCCAGGCAAACCAATAAGCGGTCAAAAGTTCTTGCCCCAAGCGGTAATACCACAGAAGATCGTAACACACGCCGAGTTTCCCAGACAAGTGCAAGAAGGCACCAAGTAATGCGCCAAACCGGAAACAAATTCCTTTGTTTTGTAAACGCAACTTCCGTTTCCATATTTCCGGGCAAAAAAATTGCGGTATTGAAAAAGGAGCCCTAATATTTAATAGTAGAAATGTGTTCAAAACTAACAAAATTATATGAGTAAGGAAAAATATGAATTATTTGTTGAAAATTAGAGGGGTAATTATCAGCCAGCAAACGTTACACTAATACACAGTCTGTTTTTTTTTGTAAGATACCAAAACCAGCAATTTCACATAAGTGTATAAAAGTATATTATACACCGTGTACCTCTAACAAAGAAACTGGGTGCATTGGATTTATTGCCATCGTCAAATGGAGAAGGCATCAGGTAATGCCTACGTCACTAGGCCTCTCGGTAAACCCCAACTTCATATTACACTTTAGGGTAGGGATCCAATAGGGCAGGTATTCCCTTATTCGCTCTGCAACTACAAGTGTGAAACAGATCCCGCTTCCAAAATTTTGTGCCTTCTAGAGTCGTTCGCAAAGCAGTTGTGAATAGCGACTTCTAAACTCGTCATTTCTTTTCGTCCGTCTGTCTGTCCGCACGGAAAAAGCGACTATCATGGATGAATTTTCTTTAAACTTCATATTGGGCATTTTACTCAAGTTGGTCGACATATTCCGATTGTGGTTAAGGTCGGAGAAAAGTAACAAACGCTTCAAATGAAGACCTACGTGTAAGCACGGGATTGACAATTTTTATTGGAGATGTATAATGTTATTTGTCATGTGGACTGACAGCATTTCCTGAGGTAAGACGTAAGAAGCGAAAACCTGTTGAAAATCTACACACAACAATCGAGCATGATCGATTGTACAAGTCCCCGTTTACAGTATCACGACGTTTACGAGATATCGATCATTATCGATTTTAAATCTGAAGAAATCTTGTTGGACCCCTGACCCTTCAAGACGAGGGCGCTAATTTCTTTATAAACGTGGGACACCCCTTATACAGCGACAAGTGTCACATCACAGACGGTCTGAATCCTCAAAGATAATAGCAGGCAGATAGTAATTTTTCTAAGCAGGTGTGCTACACAAACTAAAATGTAGGCCTACATACATACATACATACATACACGCATACATACATACATACACGCATACATACATACATACATACATACACACCTACACACACACACACACACACACACACACACATATATATATATATGCATAAATACATTTGCTGCTTACATACATACATACATACATGCATGCATGCATGCATACATACATACATACATACATACATACATACATACATAATACATAAATACATACCTACATATACACACACACACATATGTATATATATATATGCTGCATAAATACATTTGATGCTTACATACATACATACACACATAACACATACATACAAACATATATAATACATACACACATACATAAGCCTATTTTTCAGACAAACTAACTGGACTGATCACATCTAGCGTAGGGACAGCTTTATAAAGCACGTTATTGAAGGGAAGATAAGAAGGGACCGGGAGTCGAGGAAGAAGACGCAAGCAGCTAATGGATGACGTTAAGGAAAAAGGATATAACTGGAATTTTTAAGTGGAAGCACTAGATCAAACTCTGTAAAGAACTCACTTTGAAGGACGCCGTGCACCTGTCTCAAGACACTGCGTAATGCATTAATGATTACCATACATATGCAGGCCTATGTAATTAAACTCATACATACATATATACATGCGTAAATACGAAATTATAGGAAAAGCTTCGGCCCTACGGGAGAGAGAAGAAGGAAAGATTATATAAAATACCCTTTTTCTGTTACGGATTTCTTCCACAGAATATCAGAGAAGGCACCTTCTTTGGTCTAGAAAGAAGGAAGCAGCAACCAGAAAGCGCTGGAATGCTCACAGTCCGCCTGCTGCTGTCATCGAAGTAAATATGGAGAATTCCAAAGTGACTCTGTGATGGAGGCAAATATATTTGAAAAAATGAAGGGATCAGTGACCCAGTGGATCATGGGGCAGAATTTCGTAATTGAAGGTTCTGCGTAAAAGTGGCTCAACTCTTGCCGGGGAAACATTTCATCTCATTTCTAACGAATAATCAATAAATAATTCTGCATTTTACGTGTGCCGACATTGGATAAATTACTAGAGTGACGAATCAGTTTTTAGTGTACTACCTCAAATACGTCAAAATTTCACTCGCCACAACAGAACACTGGTTCGTTTCCCCTCATTTAAAGGGTGGCTATAATTTCCATGCTAGTATAAGCCCAATGTATTAATTCCATTTCGACTCATTACAATTGGTACCGGGTCTTTCCTGGGGGTAAAGTGCGGCCGGGGCGTGCCGCTGACTATTCACCTCCTTCTAGTGCCGTAGTCATGTAAGAGTAGAGCTATACCTCTACCCACCCTCCAGGCCACACCGGGCCTGCAACGGGATCACGTTTCGACTGATGAAAACACTGTGCAGTTACAGTCAACTGCCTGCCTTCGCGATCTCTTCTAAAACGGAAGTCACATCAGCAGTCGAAGGCACTGAATACTTGGGAAACTGAAGAAAACATGTAAGTCGGTAGAAATATGAAACGACCGGCCTTCTATATGTGAAAACTGCAAACAAGGACGGTACCAAAGAAATGGTGACAAGCGGTATTTCAAACTAAGTTCTTGACACAATTCAAATTATACTGATTACGTGAAGGCATAATACAGAGGTGACATGTCTAGTTGCCTGCATTTTTAACCTTTCATATCATTTACTCTAAAATTTGAAGAATTTAATTTCGGTTCCATAGCTTAACTCGTTAACCAATACTCTATACGAAGTTCACAGAGAACTCGATCAAATTTCTCAGCACTGGATTATCGTAAAATATAGTCAGTATTACATTACATTTGCTTCTCTTTTGTAAAGGAATAAATTCTCGAACTCTTTGAAGACGGATCTTCGTTTTAAATGTATTTTAAAATGCAGTTCCTACCTCACAGAAAACAGATTGCGCCTCTTTATAAAGACCAATCTGTTAAAACTGTTCAAGAAAATAATCGGCATACACTGAACGAAACACATAAGAATACTATGGTAAAAGGAAAATATCCTTAACATTACAGCAGATGGTACATATATTTACCATTGCGCTTTAACGGTTAAGTATTTTCTGAAAGGATATATTAAGGAAAGAGGCCCTCTACAAAAACAAATATTATACACCATTACACTCGATATACCCTTTGTTTGAAACGTGCAAAATTTAAGGCCTTTCCCACTTTTGATGGGTACAACTAACGACAACCAGTGGCAATCATAGGGGTAAAGGGTCGGCACTGCAACCCACGGTAAGCCATGGCTTTCTTGCTTAACCTTCGACTCCAAGAGAGAAGTACGAAAAGTGGTTAGTGTTATAACTCTAAGGCGAAAGCCGTTGATAGCCACTGGATAAGCCCCAAAGCCAGAATGGACACGATGACGAAAAGAAAATTATCTGCTCCTTCGGGATTCGAACCCAGATCCTCTGATCAACCAGCCCATAACATACTTATTATAATGAGCTGACCGGTTCATCAACAGCTCATGTGAAACAGCAAGAAAACAACTGAAATATGTTTTTAATTTCACGTAGGAGTAGTTGGCCCATTTGGAGGAACTTGCTTTGTACTGTGTATCAGAGCTGCACATTTTGAACCTGCTTTATATTTGGCGTTAAAGTATTACATTTGGAACCTGCCACTTCGCGTCACAATAGTATACGATGGAGCCTCTGTTTACTTCATTTCGGAGTAGTATGTTGGAAATCAGTTTTTGCTTTATACCGGAGAAATAATCTGGCAACCTCTTACCATACAGCCTACAGAAGCATTATATCTGAGACACATTTTTCGCTCTACACTGGAGTATCAGTATAGGCTGATACAGTCTACACATTTCTATCGTTTTAAGTAAAAAATTCAGTTAGAACCTAAGTTTATCAGAGACCAATAACTGGCGTCGTATAGTAAGGTAAAGCCAACGTCAACAAACAAAGTACTGAATGAAACATCATGTAGATGGTGTCACGACGGTGAAAAAAGACACAATTTATCGAACTCATCATCCACCGCAGCAAATTAGTGGCCGTCAATTCTCTCCACGTGGCTGCTCGAATCGTTAGAAGTGTTCTGGCTGCCTATTCTGCAGAAATTGCAGAATTACAGGAGACGACGCATGTATTTTATTACCAGTTTCAAACAGATGGCACCATCAAGAGCAAGCAAGAAAAGACAATAAGTGAAAATTGAGGGTTTTCTGATGTTCGCCGTAACCTCCCTCTTCGCCATATCTTACATTCTCTTCTTCCAATAAGTCATCCTTGCTTCTTCTTGCTTATTTATTCTCTTTCTTATTTTCCTTTCCGTCTTTTACTTCTTATGTTTCTCCTCCTCCTACTCCTCCTCCTCCTTCTTCTTCTTCCTCTTCCTCTTCCTCTTCTTCTTCTTCTTCTTCTTCTTCTTCTTCTTCTTCTTCTTCTTCTTCTTCTTCTTCTTGGCCTCCTTCCAAGACCGTACCTAATCTGTCAATACTGTTCACATTCATCACGGATCCTACGTTGGACAGTAAGTTAGGCCATGTATACGAAACATTGACGGATCCTGCAGTCGTCTGTCCTTTTTTGATATGTCTCATATTCAACAGATCCGTTTGTTGGAACATTTCACGGATAGTACATCACTAAGTAAGTTGGCTGGCGAGCTAACTTTTCGGAATATTTTCGGGACGTGTCGGTTCCAGTTCCGGTAGAAGAACAGAATACATGGTTCCTCTTTAAACATACCAAAGAAATGCACAACTTCAAAATAACAGAATACAAGGATTCATTCCTTTCGTGGTTTTTCTCAGTACCGTCAGGAAAAGACAGAAATAGAGCCTTCAGTCAGGTCGCAGTAACTTTCTACCATATCCTTAGGCATCCACCGTTTATTGTTATCCAGATATCTGACATTATGGCTAGTCTGAGCTACTGATAGTTCCGCTAGATAAAATGCAAATAGGCCTAAGTATAAAATGAATATTCAAACAAACCTTAAGAGCCGTATCCATAAATACTGCAGTGCGAATTTCTAAAATCAGAAATATGTAAAATTCAAAAGTGACATAATTTTCCATGTAACTACAGCATGCTATGTTCCTTCTGGTCAGTACTGTTGCCTATTGCTTCTACATGATGTTCTGCAACACCACTTACATGTAACCACATGTCAGCCTGTCTATTTCTTACCTCCATCTACCTAATTATGTCAGGTGTAGAGGGTTATTATTGCATCTGATCACACTCAAAGACACACCCTTACTCGGTAAAATTCCTCTGGACGAGGGATTGGACCGTCACAGGGACCTCTATCTGAACAAACACAACACTCACATGACACAGACATCCATACTTCCGGTGAGATTCGAACCCACAATCCAAGCAAGCGAGCGGCCGCTGACCCACGCCTTAGACCGTGCGGCCACCGCGATCGGCTAGCCTGTCTATATACGACCACACAAATACGTCGATCCAGTCTTGGACAAGACGCTCCGTTATATATGCAACAACTACAATTACATTTCCGCTCTCCATATTTAAGGTGCTTTTCTTGTGAGGCAGATGTAAACCAACAGCAAATCCTATAAATCTGCACATGTAATTTCATTGTCTTATGAGAAATGTCAAACTGTATAAAGTTTCAGATTTTCGGCGGTAAAGAAAATTCACTGGTCTGACGAGCTATAACAACGGAGAGCTATCAAGATTTCAGACGGATATACTGAAGACGAAGGCGACAGTGCCTCCGAAGTTTGATACAAATCTATCACACTACACGCTCTTGTAACCTAGTAGACCGTAATATGGATATGCATCACTTACAGAGGCACACTGTGTCTTACATTGCAGTTAATTCACTGCGTTAATCCTGTTACATTGCTTCACTAAAACGGAAAGCTACGGTCCATGGGTCAGCACCCGTGCTTCGAATTCGGTGAATCCGACGTTTTATACGGGTTTTCTCAGTAACCGTAAACAAATGCCGGGGAGTATCTTCAAACAGACTACACCCACTTCCTTCCACATCCCTTCCCACCTCATTCTTCATTCGGCTCTCGCCCTATTATTCGACGCAATTTAATCTGAGCTAGCTGGCAGTATGATAATACGAATAATAGACGCGTTGCACATTTCAAACTCGGAACTTATTAACCACAAAGCTTCTTTCTTTCATCGCTTTCTTCAGCACTGCAGCTGTCACGACAATAAAGTTGTCACACTCAGTGTGACGTTACAACAAACACCACGTATTTCCCACTAACTGATTCTGTAATGTTTGTATTACTTCCATTCTAATTCTCTTTTTTCACACGGAAAGTTACTAACACAGACGATACCTGTATAATCATTGGGACAAGCTAAGCAAAATAAAAATCTTCGAGCTGAGCTTGTGTCCAGGTTAGCAGTGGCAAGAAATAAGCACAGAAGTTATGCGGAGAAGCAAAATGTCATTCTGGAGCAGGCCCACACATTAGGGTCCCTCTCGGCCTTTTCCACCTGACCAGTAGGTAATCAGCTGGACTAATTATTAATGCTATACAAAACCGATGTCGATACATGTGAACTACCTAGGGGAGGTCGCCTGCAGTGCAAAGTTAAATGGGGTGTCAAATTCGAAAGGAAACATCGAATTGAAAACAAACTTACTTTAGTGATGAATTTTCAATGACTAACAATCCTTCTGGCCACACTATCTCCTTGGCGTCGATTTAGTCTCTAGCAGAAATGAGTACCAGGGGTATCTCCTGGGGGTACAGGCTGCCGGTGCGTAGGGATGAATCCCTTGCCATCTTCATGTGTCCAATGTCTATGGCTGTAAGACTCCACCTCCTGAAGACCCAATGACCTGTCCAGGCTTGCAGAGGGATTGCTTTATATTTCAGTCCCGCGACGATCAGTATTTGTAACAAGGAACATCTCAAAACATTTTATCTAAAATCTGTTCTGCTCTTGTGTTTTGGGGGCCGAGTATCATTCGGGGGCCCCAGTTTTTAGCATCTAGCCTAGGACTGCCTTATTGTATATGTACTTTGTTTTTGATGGTAAAAACACAAAGAAAAGCGTCACTTATTTCGATGTTACGGTTTACCCTCTCCAATGCATTCGTTAAACTAATATCAGCCACAAGCTGTTTCTTAACATTGAAGGAAACCAAACTGAAACTATGCCAAATTTTGTAACTTTGAGGAGATTCATCCCGTTTCCTTACAATAACAATATAAGCCAATATTTGTCCATCAGATGCAACTACTTGAACATATTTAAAAGCCTGGAAATGAACTACATATAGACGTTGCGGCTTGTAATCAAGATATCAACAGACTTGAAGGTTATTTGGCCGTGCATCTTCCTCATGACAGAACTTGAAATGTCAACTTAATGCAACAAGGTAATTTTATTAACGTATTCTTAGCTCGACATGTTTCGGGTACATACGCCCATCATCAGGAGCATTAGATGTTGAGTTGCAGCATACGGTTTTCTGCACTGAGTTTTTGGAAGGGTGGTGGTCTTGAGAGCCGCTACGTGGGTTGTGGGTGCAGAAAACCATACGCTGCAACTCAACATCTAATGCTTCTGATGATGGGCGTATGTACCCGAAACACGTCGAGCTAAGAATACATTAATAACATTACCTTGTTGCATCAAGTTGGCATTTCAAGTTATTTCGTACCAACAGACTGTTTATAAGAACCAAAAGATAACATTTTACAACTGTAATTACCGATTATTCCAGATGAATAATCAGCGATTACAGTTGTTCAATATTATCTTTCAATTCTCATATACAGCCTGACGATGATAAGATCATAAGCTGCAGCGTGTGGACCTGGTATCCAGACTTTTAAATGTATAGTTGTGTTTGAGGGACAAGTGATTGTTTTTATGACGCATTTTATTTATTTTTGTTTTCGTTACTGAGCAAATGCACTGCATGCATACCTGTGCTTGGCTGATCAGGCAACACTTTTCGATTTAGCACGACGAAGCAGACTAGGAAGAAGACACAGACTGTGGACAAGTGTACTGTGCCGCTGTAACGTAGTGTCCTGCACTTCTCTTCTGTGACTCACACACCTCCACTGAAACACTTGTGACTGTACTTCAGGTCATGTCCTATCGGTATGATACCAGTACTAACTTAGTCGCCAAAATATCCGTTCAGTAGCGAGACAGGTACACAGGTGGGGAACTGGAGGTCCTCACAGCGGTGCTGAAAAAAATTAAAGTCTTCTTAGAAGTTGCTCCGTGTCGATTGGCAAGTAGTAAGCAACGTTTGGGTAGATCATACTGCCTTTATTTTCCTGGGCTGTTTGAACATAAGTCGAAGGCACTGCGACCCTTCGAAACGTGGGTAAATGTTCGCCAGTCGACACTGCGTTGTATCTCAGAAGACTTAAATCGCCAGGTATTTAGGAAATAAAAGTTACTGTGCCTTCCCCCACCACCACCACTTTTTCACCCACCGTGTCCCCGGCGCGATGAATCCGAAATGCAGTGGCGGTGGCCCGAAACAACCGACACAAAATGAGCATTTCTTATAAATAATGTAATGAAATAAACAACAAATTCTTGGTAAATTTAGTCGCCAGTATTATTTTAACGACATATCGATATTCCGTGATTTTGGTATTCGTGTACTTATAGTCCAGGGTAATAAAATAAGAAATGAACACATTCAAAAATTTATTTTTCAGTAACTGGTGCCACCTGGTGATGGAAATGTGTACAACTCTCAAGCAGTGAAATCTGGAAAAAAAAATTAAAGTTAGCTATCTTTATGGAAGGCAACCCATTGTGTTTATTACTAAACAAATCACACGTATTCAGTCCAACAAAACACATATTTACTTTAATTCAATTAATTGCCCTTATATGTCAGCTACATGTTTCGGCTGTACTCAGACCACCCTCAGGCATGTCAATACAACCTTTATATGATTTTAGTATTGACATGCTTGAGGATGGTCAAAGTACAGGCCGAAACATATAGCACACATGTAAAGGCTCAATTTGAATCAAAATAAACCTGCGTTGTGTTCGACTGAATAATTGTAGTTTGTTAAAGGGTAGCTCTAAAATGTGGTACATACCAGATGTCCATATGAGTTACTGCGTAATACATTTTTGAAAGTGTTCAATTTTTTTAATCACCCTGTACATGAGCGCTGTTCCTGGTGATGTATGAATGCCGAATCCCTGTTGTCTGGTCCTAGGGCATTCATATGTAGACGACTACGCCCCACAGTTGCTATCGCACACAAAATTATAGAATGTAAATGCGATATGAAAATACTAGGATTGAAAACACATCGAGCTGTGTAATTTGAATACGTATGAGAGACGAAAAGCACTTAAGCACTTGGCTACACACGGTCCGGTTTTCCGTCCATGTGCGAATAAAAAAGCCAAATTTCCTGTGACCTCAATCCAGCCCTGGCTACTTGTATTTACGTTTGTAAGTGAGCAAACTGCTAACAATTCAAAGTCTATCCCTATTCGTCGGCCAAGACAGTCATTTTCCTGGTATTCGTTTATTAAAGGCCTGCAGGTCTACAATTCTAAAGATTGGCTGGATTTCCCATTAGCCTACACGGATATCACAAGTTTCATCATTAATTATTCCCAGCTCTAGGCCCACAAATCTCACACGATACACAATTTTGGGCACAAGAAACAACACAAGTTCTTAAATTTAAACAGCCTACCACACGCATATGCCGACCTTCACACAGACTAAAACAGAGGAATAATTCCATTGCCAACAAGTATACGTTAACATGAGAACATAATTAATCATTTTCGCTTAAAAACCAGTTTTATAAAATAAGAAAATGTCTCAATAAGTAAGATCCCTGTAAGCGTAATGAAGACATATGGAGTAAAGGCGGTATAGCTCCACGTATTTTTAACCTTAGCATCCGACTGGTCAGTTTCACGCCCCGGACTTTCTATCCTCGTTGAAACCGTGCAAGGTACTAACTGAATAGGACCCTGGGTGGGCCCCAGAGTTAGTCTGGACGTTTTGAGAAAGTGAAAAATCTTTTGCCCCTGCCGTCAATCCAACCACGATTCCAGCCGGTAACCCAGACATTAATAAAAGAGAGCAATTTTATTGGTCTGAAAGGCTTATTTGGAAGATCACCAACAGAGGGACTTCACAACACAGCTGTCGGCCTGACCAAAATCTGTCTGCGAAAAGAACAACTTACGACTTTCCGCGACCAAATAGGTCGAAATCGGTTATAACGTCATGAAGAGGACTGAATATTTTGTGTCGATATCCATGAGTGTTGTTATAACCGAGGAGTATAACGTTATGGTTAACAGTGAGGAAATAATTGGTACCACAGGACATCTGACAATATAGACGAGATGTCGCATAAATCGATGTCGTTATAACCGGGTTCCTCTGTAACTGTACTATACACACGAGGAGCACGCTTCTGTATTCACGACTAGCTCACGTACTTATTCTTGGACACGGTCTTTCTTGTTTTAAACAGATCTCACCAAACAATGAAATTCCTTATATCGTACAGGTGTGCCACATATATTGAATAAACCTTACAAATTATTATCAACTTCAAGCTCTAACAGGACAGGCAATGTACGTGTAACGTAATACTGAGGCGCGTTCGTGGAAGCATTGTTACAGTGGAAAAGCAATAAATATTATATATGCTGAGTGTGTGTCTGTGGCCTTAGGTGTACAGCATGCAATGCACACGCGCCATATTGTCATCTGTGGCCTGTCTAGTAATACCATATTTGTCCACATTATCTCATAAACGGCACGACTTTCGAGAAAAAAAAACTGAATATAATATGTGTGTGTTTTGATTTTTTCTACACATTTTATCTGAAACATTTCTCATTCTGAGAAAAACTGATCCGAAATATGATCAAAAATATATATTTGTCTTCATGCAAAGTACCCGTTATTATTGTCATATTTTAAGGAAACTTGAACTTTCTCGACAGATATTCGAATAATACTCAAACATAAAATTTCACAAAATCCGTTCAGTGGCAGCCGAGTTGTTCCGTGCGGACACACGGAAGGACGGATGGACAGAAAGACAGAAACGACGAAGCTGAGAATCGCTTTTCGCAATTTTGCGAACGCGCCTAAAAAAAAAAGATCTGGTATCACATATCTTCCGTATTACTGCACCGCAATGGTTCTGCACAGCTGCAAAGCTTGCAAACATTGCAGTGTTGATACAACATACATTACGAAGATGGCAGGTGAGAGCAGGCACAGAAAACTGTTTTATTTAACGATATCAGTTGCCAAGTTGATATAGCGTAGGTGGTGGATGAACGAGCGAATACGGAGGAGAGGCGCAATAACAGAAAAGAGAAGCACCAAGTGCTTGGATAGAAGTTTGTCCCAGGGCCACTTTATCCACCACAAATCGGACATGGACCGATTCAAGATCGAACCCGTGCCGTACATGATGTGGCCCTAGGATAGTTTTTTGTTTTCTCCCAGAAGGCTACTTCGCTTTTCCCCAAAAGCATCATTCCATCAATGCCCCATATTCATATGTAATTTACCTACCTCCCAACGACGATAAGGCATCGCCCAAATCATGGGTCGACAACCCGCAGCCCGCGGCCACTTTTGTAAATTGTTTACACACCATAAAAAAATTACAAAATAATTTAGGTGGTCAGGTATACCAGTTACTGTTATTTTTCCACATAGGGCCCGCCAACCAGCGCACAACAATGGGCGTTGTCCTTTGCCCAAAAGTTGGAAGCCCATGGTCTAAATGGTACCATGTGCATACCGACTGAACAGAGTCTGACTGCTTGATTCAAACAAGGAATCAAAGCAGACGTTACGGAACCATGCATATGCCCCTCTTACGCTAAAGGACAACGTGGAAAGGTAACATAGCCAAATAATATTAACGTCTTCAAAAAACGTTTTTAGGTTTCAGCACCGGGAACCACAAATCCCCACAAATGGAGGCGAAAGTACTGCAGTTCAGCCAGGTATCAACAGACACATCCGAAATGCTGTATAATAGCGTCCTCCCATTCATATCGATCTTAAAAGCTTCCATATGCCGGCGGGGTTTTCCGCCAACAGTCTTCCCGCAATTCGTTTTTATATCCGAACTACACGTGACACTAATGGCTTACAGCTCGCATTCCTCTCCACTCTGCTTCGCGTGACGGCAACCAGCGTAACGCTCGCCGTTCTTCCATTCTGCCGTAAGTCATGGTCCACGCGTAACACTTCAATGTACCGCAATTAATGTGAGGTTTTTACCCACCACATTTAAAGAAGACGTCGCAAATTTTTATCCTTCGGCTTGCGAACACACGCCACGACTAGTTAACACACTGTTCGTTGCACGTCATTTTTTAAGTCATTCCAGCCGACGAGAAATAACTACCTATAGTATATTTATCTCAGTATTTAACCAACTTGATGCACAAAATTTGTTTCACAATAAGTTTTATTTCATGCCTCTACACGTTTCGAGCACATGTGCTCGAAACATGTAGAGGCATGAAATAAAACTTATTGTGAAACAAATTTTGTGCATCAAGTTGGTTAAATACTGAGATAAA
>Ga0131853_10013152_pt1 | contig 15167 bp, 10 predicted proteins | sample TergutLab28metaG_FD_92764 | JGI IMG/M metagenome (GOLD analysis project Ga0131853, IMG submission 92764) | Labiotermes labralis P1 segment gut microbial communities from Petit-Saut dam, French Guiana - Lab288 P1 (version 2) (version 2) | ecosystem: Host-associated > Arthropoda: Insects >...
AAATTTAATAAAAAAAAAAAAAAAAAAATTGTGGACCAAACAACCCCCTTAAAAGTGCCCCCCAATCCCCCCCCCCCCCCAATCACCCCACTTAGTATCCCTTTGGGCACGTCATATGCGTTTCTGATAATTTTGTGGAATTTGTGACAATCTTAAAAAAAAATACGCTTTCACTGTTTCAGTGATTTCAGTCCATGGCTTTACTATATGCACACTGCGTCGGCTAAGTGCATGCGTGGCTCATTGGCTATTCCATTGCACGTGGCTTGTATAATTAGCCGCCATGTCTCCCTCGATGGTTGGACCACGAAAGGGGAGATGCTGTCGTCATGGTAACGTGATGGTTCGATCAGCGTGAGGGTTGGAGAACCCCTATCAAGGCACTTCAAGTGAACCTTCTTCCATATTGGCTTCTCTTTAATCATTGAAGGCACAGTGGTTACTGCTTGTACCACTGCTCAGCATTTAAAAACTGCATTTTGCTCACACAGTGTTTGTGCGTTTGGTGTTATTCTGACAGGTCACAGCGATCATTTCAGGTCCGTTAGAAGCATGGGGACAGGCGACTGTTGGCTTCGTCATGTGTGTTCGTCCGTCCATAAGCATGGAGCTCTACTCCAACAGGAGGGATTTTAATGAAATTTGATATTGATTACTTTTCAAAAATCGGTCTAGAAAATTCAAGTATCATTAAAATCTGACAAGAGTAACGGATACTTTACACGAAGAGCTGTGAACATTAATGATAGCATCTCGCTTAATTCTTCTTAGAATGAGAAATATTTCAGACAGACCTTGTAGAGAATTTTGATGTTTTGCTGACCGTGCATCTCAGTATAATCTTAGTAATTAACCAACTTAATGCACAAAATCTTGTTTTATAAAATGTTTATTATATGCCTCTACATGTTTCGAGCACCATGTGCTCATCATCAGGAGGTTAGAATTGTATTATACAGCATCTGGTATCGTCACACTGAAACAAGTGAGTGGTCTAAAATTACTAAAATGTGCATTTCGTTGGTTTGTATTGTATAACTGTTTTACAGAACGTTGGCAGTGAGGGATCCGGACGCATCACCACAAACTCATCCGCGGTACTGGCACATGCCATAGCCGTTGATGGCGCTCATACTGGTAAACAGGAAACAGGACTGCTACATCGATACGTATTTCGGACGACAGGACGCGTGCATTCCTCATTCTGCATTTTCATTCACTTTTCTGGTGGCAATGAAAAAAATACTGTCGTATTGCAACTACATGGTGTAGAGGCGAGAGTATGATAGTCCTGCAGTTGTTCAAGAAATTTCTCTCCTTGTATGGAACCCAAAAGTTCCTTACCTTTTTCGCAAAATCCCGAAACCGGCCCCTATGCTGAAGTATTTTTTCAATACGAACCCATGCTTGCTCTCAGACGTGTTTTTATATTATCTTACCGTTAATGCCTTGTTCTCCCAAGTAGGCTTTTATGTTATGGTTTTCCGACTAAGGTTTTGTGTTCAAAATCTTACCAGTGCGTGCTACGTGTTCCGACAGTCTGAACCTCCTTGATCTGATCACGCCAACATCTCTTGAAGGGTACGAACCATGAGCTCCTCATTACACAGTTCTCTCCATGCTCCTGTTACTGCCAGCTCGTAACTGCAGATATCCCTTCCGCGCCCTGTTCATTGACTTCCACAGTCCGTGTTCTTCCCTTAGACCGGTTACCACGTTGTCACAGGTGTGTGAGGTTAAGAGTTTGGATTCACATTACGAAATTATTGTGGAGTAACCGCGAAACGTTGGGGGCCGGGATAGCTCAGTCATTATAGCGACTTGCAACGGGCTGGACGGTCCGGGGATCGAATTCCGGTGGAGGCGAGATTTTCCGCACCCGTCCAGACCGGCCCTGGGCCTACCCAGCCTCCTATACAATGGGTACCGGGTCTTTCCGGGGGTAAAGCGGCCGGCTCGTGGCGTTGACCACCCCATCTAGCGTCGAGGTTGGAGGAAGAGTAGAGCTATACATCTGCCCCCCCCCCCTCTGGGCCTTCGTGGCGTGTTCTAGGGTGAACTACACCTTTACCTTTACCTTTGCTTTAACCGCGAAACGTTACGTGTCTTCGGCTGGATCTGTAGAACCTTCTAAAACTTGAACTTCAGCAACATGCGATATAAATCCGGTTTTGCGTCACAGGAAGTACACAGAGTCTCAGTTGGAAATATGAAAATTAGTGTTGTGTAGGAGAAATTAGTGTATATTTGTACTGTCATACGGAACACACAAATACACTATGTGGGCAAAATTCAAAACTTTTTTTTGTTATAAATTGCGGTGTATGTGCTCGTAATAACCATTGTAGTTGGAAGGTTTCACAGGCAACGCATTCACTGCCGTTTTTATTTGTTCATTGGCTCCTAAGTTCGGCATTACGTCATTTCCTTGTTTTCATTGCCCACGATAAGCACTGCCTCTGTAAGTGGGTGCGTTGCCCGCGCGAGGTGAGTGATTCTACGGTACGGGCAGACGAACCGAGCAAGTGCGGTTAACAGGCAACTGAACGACCGGAAATAGCGCGGGCTGTGTTAGGAGTCAATGTTGAGAATTTTGTGTACTCTTGTTTACTTCCTAGTGGTGGAGGACCGAGGTTTGATGCGCAACGGCAGTAAAAGAAGCTAAAGTTTTAGCTTGGGCCCGCATAGCGTATTTCGTACACGACTCGCTCGCTACGGGTTGGACGGTCCGGGGATCGAATCCAGGTGGGGGGCGAGATATTCCGTACGCATTCAGAACAGCCCCGAGGCCCACCCAGCCTCCTGTACAATGGGTACCGGATTATTCCCAACGGTAAAGCGGCTGGAGCGTGGCGTTGACCACCCACCCGCATCTAATTCCGACGTCAAAGAAAGAGTATAGCTATACTACTCTCCGTCTGGGCCTTCATGGCCTGTCACAGGTTGCACTTTACGTTTATTAAGCGCCACGTAATGCAGACGTATGGGGACGTGGAGATACAGCTGCACGTGTTTTGAACCTTACCTGTTAGTGGTCAGGGTCACAACCCGGCAGCTTTACCCTTGGCCCTAAGGGCTCAGGAATCAAACGCTGGTTTCCCGATCTTCCTTCATGCTGCCTAGTTCCTACTGCGTGGAACATCCAGCAAGGCAGCTGTGGTTGGAGGTAGGCGTGCACCTTCGGGTTTGGCGTGTATCAGGCTTCCATTTGTTCCCTAGACTGTCGTGTCGTTACGAGCACAATGATTTACCCAGACCATGTCCCAAGGGGTGCTTTCAGGCATCGGGAAATCAGAATCAAAATTCTGCGGCTTTACTGTTTGGGGGAACGTGGGGCTCTTTGTCCTTCCATTCACATGGGCGGACATGTACGACGGCTGCCGGCGAGTATCCAGCCATTTTGAATATCTCGAGAACCGGTCACGTGGTCTTGATGTATCGTGGCAGCCAGTCAGAGGAGACCTTACTGCGCATCCGTGAACAGTCACTCTCCCGTGGGGCTAGTCAGTCGGCAGTGAGACGTTGACTGAGCTTGTGTACTGTGTGACCGTCGCATTCACAAATCTCCTCCCTTTCAACGGAGATTTTAGCTTTGGGAAAAGCCAGAAGTCGCAGGGAACCAAATCTGGGCTGTAGGGGGGCTGACAGACTTGGGTAATGTGATGTTTTGACCCCCCCCCCCAAAAAAAAAGCCTGCACGAGAGCTGTAAAATGTGCAGGCGCATTGTCGTGATGAAACTGTTCTTCTCGCTCGGTCTTTGTGAAAACAAGCCACAGATGGCTACATAATACGGCGCATGCGCTTTCTATGCTGGATAACTCAGGCTACGCAGTTGTAGCTCAGTTGGTATAGCGACGCTCTATGGGCTGGACGGTACGGGAATAGAACCCTGGAGGAGGTGCACCCGTCCAGACCGGCCCTGGCTCCCACGCAGCCTCATGCACAGGGTCTCTTTCCCGGTGTTAAAGCGGCCGGGGCGTGGCGTTGACCACCCACCTCATCTAGTGCCGAAGTTAAAGAAAGAGTGGAGCTATTCCTCTACTCCCCCTATGGACTTCCATGGCAGGGTATAGGGTGAACTTCACGTTTACATTTACAGACACACACTCAGAATATGTACTTAAATAACTTTTCCGAGGATGGCGATTTATCACAGAAACATGTAGGAAACATTTAGTAAACAGTACAATAATTCAATTTAGCTGGAAAGTTAAAGAAGTAATTGCTACATGAAAATACATGGAATGGAGAGCGTCACGATAATTGTGTGCCTATGTCGCTATGTATAAATGATCACTTGCTGTGTGGGGTTGCATTCCTGTGTAGGGGCCGTGATATGAAGATGCTTTACGTCACTTCCGTTCCAATGGGCCACAGGCTTGCTTGTTTAACTACAGTACGATTACACCCAAGAACCCCCCCCCCCCCCGATCTAAAATTATATACCTTTCCATAGTACTTTTGTTAGAAGTTGTCGGGTGTGGTGGGGGGCCTGTTTTGAGGTCTAGCAGGTGGGGGGTTCTTGAAACCTGTAAGGGACGCGGAGACAGGCCTGTTCTACCTGCGATCAGACGGGACTGCAGGATGTGGTTTGGAGCGTTTTGCTAGCTGGACACAAAGGTCTACCTTTTCTCTGCGACTGACTGGTCGATCTGGAACAGGGGTGGACAAGCCACGTCGTTTAAGAAAGTTACGTGACTTTCTTCCTCTTGCGGCCCGTGGAGGCTGTATTGTCTGAATTTATATGTTCCTGTCAGTCTGTTTCGTTTCCCAGAACAGAAGAGCTCCAGACATGCCGTCCAATTTTTACCGCCTGTTGTTAAAGAACCCTCCATTTCACCGTTAAATTATAATTCACACAACCATTAGTGGTTACTTCCGTACACCACATTAATTGGCTGGTCTCTGTAACAGAGAGAAGGGTGTTTACTGTGAGGTAGGAACTGAGTTCTACATCCGGTAGAACTCCACTTTATCCGGACTAATTGTGACGGCGAGCCATCCAGATATGCAGAAAATTCAGGTAATTGGATTTTTCTTTGAAAATGGGCTACATTGGCAGTTTGAAGTGGAAAAATGGTTCTGAAAACGCATATTTTAGGCAACGTATTTATTTACATACAAATAAAACATTAATACACAATTCCTTATATGTATTTGACAATTGGGGGAGGAAAACTTTAAGCCATAAAGAGATGCAGTACAGTTACAGTTAGAAAATGTTTAGCGGAAGGGCCAAGCCGATCCGGATAACTTGTCGTAGCCAGGACTCGAACTTGGCCATCTAGTGACCGGTCGCTGATGTCGGCGCTGTTGAGTTAGTGACGTCAGTCATTGGCATAATTCTAGCTGTTATGTTCACATGCAGAACAAATTGCAGCCTTTGCTATAGAAACCCTGTAATATCTCACCCATTTATGTTCGAAGCATAGGCTGATGGTTGCTTACCTGGCACCCAGAGATTCATCACCGCATGAATACGAGCTCGCCGCAGTACTGTATCCTGAGCCACTTCAATCAGTGCTTACTTTTGTGTCGTATGTATAACAGTCCATTTTAATATTGTCTTCTGTGTTTTAGGGGGATATCCAAGACAGTTTCCTTTATTATTAGTATTATTATTAAAATTATTAAACTACATATCGGCGCTTAATTAGCAATAACACCTAGTCTTAAGGCTACAAACTATTTTGCCCTGACTTAAATTGCTAAATGAATATTAACATATGGTGTAGCCCAGCGGTTCTACCTGTTTAGTTTTGTTTGTCTTTTCCTTTGTTGGCAGTGATTACTGCACTAACACTGTGCCCTGTGTTTATCACACACTAGTAGTGTTTATGGTGCACTTCACTGTGCTCTGCTTTCAATGATCACTACAGCAGCTCAAGAGGGTTTTCTTTAAGCCTTCGCACTAGTTCACTGTTGTCGAGCAGCTGGATCGCTTCGATGGTGACATGATGGAGAAGCCTTTCTTCGTGCTTCTTAGTGAACTTTCCAATTTCAATCTAACCATCTCCATTTGAAGGTCCCTCTGGAGGTCGGCATTTCTGATATACCAAGGTGCATCAATGCTATTCCTAAGTACTTGTTTCGAAATCGCTGAATGATGCCATTGTTGCTCTGTTTCGTGCATCCTCACAGCTGGATGCCGCAGGTTGTGTATCGACAGGGCCGATCTTCTTCCCATGAGCCATTACATTTTCTTGTATTTTATTCCAAGCTCTTCGCGTTTTTTATTGACATGTACCTTCAGCGCAAATTGTCATCCAGCGTCGTGCCAAGGTGGTTTCTTTTTGTTTGCTGGCAGAAACTGTGTATGGGTTTACAATTTGCCCTTCATTACACCCGTATCATTGTTCGCCATTTGCGGAGCCCAATGATATTTGGTGAAAAATGGAAATTATGTTTTTTTTTACTCCATCTTCCCGTCACTTGCCTCCGTCGTGGACTCGAATATTTCATTCGACACCCCCAGCCATTGTTCTTCCATCAGGAAGTGAGAGAGAGAGCGCGCTTCACACGCGCACAAAACAATAGGTCAAAGTGTAATTTTGTTTCTTTACGATTTTTGGACACGCCAGATGACAAAATGATGTGAACATATGACAACAAAACACCTTTTATCCGTCGAACACAAACACATTTTTTTTCTTTTCTTCATTTAAACACAGCAAAATGTTTCGGTAGATGAACGACCGTCATCGTGCAGCCGTGTGCGTGTCACACTGTTTACGTGACAGATTCTGCGTGTTCGTTGTGTGTCACGTGGTTCGTCCAAATGCCTGGTACTTTAAAAATATTTAACCCTGTGAAGTACTGTTGTTAGTGTCTACCACGTGCCTTATCACAGTAAACAGCCATAATTTCCATAAACAGCACTAAGCGGTTGGGTTTTTAATGTAAACGCAGTGCTTTTACTGTGAAGTTGGAACTGTATCTATATACAGGGCGATTTAGGGAAAAAAGACTAATTTGGAAGGTGATAATATCGAGAAAAAGTTCATATGAACACTGAATGTTTACCGGAGTAGAGCTGTTGGAATATACAAATACAGAAGCATTGTGAATGGTAGGGAAGGGAAATTATTTATTGTTAATTAGCTTTAATTTTAATTTAATATGTAAATGACATATTTCTTAAACAGAAATTACAGAATTGTTACAGCTCACAAATTTTCAAAAATCGCACCGTCAAACTCATTGCGCTTTATAAATCATTTGCGAAGATCGCGTGCTGTTCGTCTGAGTTGATCTTAACGTTTCTATATGCAGGCACCAACATCCAAAATGCGAGCGAGTAATTCGTCTGGTGTGTCCAACTTTCTTTTGTAAACTTCGCTCTTCATCCAACCCCACAAACAAAAATCTAACGGAGTCAGGTCTGGAGAACCAAAGGGTTCTCTCTCAGTAATCATTCAGACTTAGACCCAGTTTCATACGAACTTCATTCTCACAATGACCGATACTGTCACCTTCCAATATACTGACCATTCCTCATAGATCACCCTGTATATATATTATAATGTACTTCGTACTTCAAAAGGGTAAAAGTTTTCTGGTTTCCGAGTGGTTTCCCCTAATCTTATATAAATTAGAAGAAATCCTGTATTTTATATTGTCGATTTCGGTAGCTGACGTACTCATTGTGACGCTGGTGTGGCAATTGAGTCCCCTTCGCGACAGCCTCCCCTCTGTCGCCTTCCTGTAGGCCCGGATCCCTTCCCCATGGAACTGTGCAGTCGATATGCTGTACATATAGCAGTCCAACGGCAGACATTAACACACTGCTCATATATTGGAACGTCAGCGCGTCCGATGAACTAGTAGTGTAGTGATTAGGCTGCGGTCTTAAGAGACTGGAAAATGTGAGTTTGATTACCGGCTGGGGTAGAAAGTCTTCTTTTCCCAGCGTTCAGACCGAATTTGGGCTTCCACCCTTTTTTCTGTCTGTGGTTGCCGGAGGATCTTTGTTTTTCCCCTCGGGTAAGGCTACTACCGTGTGAGGGGAATCATTCACGTCTAAAGAGCCGAGGTGTAGAATGGGTAGAGCCATATATCTGCCTTTCCGTACTTCTCTTGCTGTGTCGCTTAACTGAGGCAAGGAAAGGCTCCCTGCAAACTACTGTGATACACCCTGTGTGCAGAAAAGAGAGATGTGTTTTTAGGTTTAACGTATGGTTTCTAGGTGCGTTCGCAGAATTGCGAAAAGCGATTATTACCTTCGACATGTCTGTCTGTCCGTCCGTCCGTCCGCATGGAACAACTCGGCTCCTACTGGACGGGTTATCATTAAACTTGATATTTGAGGCTTCTTCGAAAGTCTGTCGAGAATATTCAAGTTTCATTAAAATCTGACAAGAATAACGGGTACTTTACATGTAGTCCTGTGTACATTTATGATAATACCTCGCTCACTTCTTCGTAGAATGAGAAATGTTTCAGACCAAGGTCGTAGACGAAATAAAACACCCACATTTTATGTTCAATAACGTCTATTTTTCTCGAAAATCATGCCGATAATGTGAAAAAATATGGTAGAGCCGGACAGGACACAGATGATAGTATAATACGGCTCATGCGCTTTGCATGCTGAATAATTAAGGTACAGGTACACTCTCAGAATATATAATACGTACATCTTTTCCACTGCAGCAGTGGTTACCCGAACGCGCCTAAGTGTTACATTATACGTACATTGCCTGTGTTCTTGCTTTTACCCTTCCTCTGTGGTAATTAGGCTGCGAGTGCGAAAGAAGGACACTACGTCACAATGTCCTCAGCGTGTAGATCTTTTTTTTTAAGACCAACACTTGCACATACAGTGTGCGTAGTGATACAATTAACTTAACTGCTGGTACATGAGGGACCGCGGTTGCACAGTGGTTAAGGTGCTATGCTACAAATAGGAAGGTCGCTGGTTTGATCCCAGCTGGTGTCAGTGGATTTTTCATTGATATAAAATCCTTCCAATCGCACTATGGCCCTGGGGTTGACTCAGCCTCTAACAGAAATGAGTACCAGGAGTATTTCCTGGGGGTAAAGGCGGCCGGTGCGTAAGGCTGACAACCTGTGCCGTTGTCACGAAATGTGGGAACCTTAACTTCCTGGAACCCTCTGGGCCTGTCCAGGCCTGTAATGGGACTGCTGGTACATGTTTCGTGATCCATCCGCAATTATCACGCGGTATACACACCAGTATATGAAAAACGTAACAAAATATTGTACAAATACAATAATGATATCCATGGTATCGTATCAGTTTTCCAGCTATATTCGCAGGATGTAGAAACACATAATGTGAAGGTAAAGGTAAATTTCGCCCTAAAACAGGCCACGAAGGCCTAAAGTGGGAGTAGATTATAGCTCTACTCTTTTTTTAACCTCGGCGTTGGATGGGTGTGGGTGGTTAGCGCCACGCCCCGGCCACTTTGCCCCCCCCGGCAAAGACCGCGTACCCACTGTATAGGAGTCTGGGTGGGAACCAGAGCCGGTCTAAACGGGTGCGGAAATCTCGCCCCTACCGATATTCAATCCTCGGACCGTCCATCCCATACCGACTGAGCTATCCCGCCCCACCAACAAAATATATGCGTAGTTACAAATCCTTATGTGTTTGGTATGTTTTTAGTTACTCGGTGTGGGTACAGCTGTGAAAAATATGATATGATACAATGAATATCGTTGTTCTGTTTTTGTTATAGCGCACTGCTTAGAATTTAAGACGCTTGCCTCTTTTAAAAAGGGTTTTCAGGGGGGATAATTTTTTTTATAATTAGCAAGGAGTAAATACCTTTCAAAGGATAAATGTTTATTATTATACCAACATATGCACAAATAAATAGTGTAAAATTAATATTAAAATTACTCCGATATGTTTCGGTGTTAATACACCATCTTCAGGGAGTTTACAGTTGTGTCAGCTAAAGTTATGAATTATTAAAATGATAAGATACAACATAATAGTGTGTTGTTATGATAAAATCTTGGTAAATGTGGCCGCATATGTAATTCTGCAATGAATAATATAAAATATAATAAGAATATAACATTGTAAGGAAAATGATGAATTATATCGATTGATTCCTTAATAAACTCCTTTTAAAGGAGTTTATTAAGGAATTAAAAATAAGGACAATTTTTGATTGCAAATTCATTTCGCTACCCTTAAAATTAACTACTCATTTAGCAAGGTCACTTGTTCTTCAAGGAGAATCATGTTCGCGAAACTTCATAAGGGTGCAAAATTATACTTCGAAACTAAGACGCACTCTTATTTTCAGTTAAGAAAAATGCGAGAAAAGGTACGTCTTAAATTCGAGATAATACGATATTTTATTGTTCGAGACATGCTGTTGATGGCAGATGGGCGCTGAAATATGTGGGAGGAATTAGGAAATTGTATCTCTTTATGTGTGGGCCGGGTAGCTCAGTCGGTATAGCGACTGAGCTACGGGCTGGACGGTCCGGGATCGAATCTCGGTGGGGACGAGATTTTCCGCCCGTCCAGACCGGCCCTGGGGCCCACCCAGCCTCCTATAAAATGGGTACCGAGTCTTTCCCGGGGGTAAAGTGCGGCCGGAGCGTGGGACTGACCGCTCACCCCCTTCTAGTGCCGCAGTCATGGAAGAGTAGAGCTATACCTCTACCCACCCTCTGGGCCACACCGGACGTGTAACGGGATCACTTTACCTTTACCTCTTTATGTACTGTTATGTGCAAAAATTTGTTGAAAGACGTATTGCCCATTGCTCGGAATGACCAATAAGCACTGATGTTTGTATTGGTGCTTGTTTAGTACCCCGTCAGTATATCAGGTCGTTAATGGCTTCTAACTGTTGCAAGAGCAGCAAATGACAAGGATGTGGAAGGAAACGTTCATGGCCTAAATGTGTGAACGAGTTCGACTGAGGTAACCCGTGAAAATCACCTGTCAGGTTCCGTTGCGAGACTTGAACCCGGATCGCTATGTGCAAAGCAGCACAGCGGCTGTTACCGGATGTGCCGGCGGATAAAGTTCCTGTCCTCGGGGGAAGAGATGAAAGAAACACCCCGTTTTGCGGAAGCCGATAACATCTCAGGCCCCGGAAATGTCCTCTTTAAGTGGAACCCGTAGGTTCATTGCTACTACTCGTATATACACAGCATTCCGCCACCGATCATGTTCTAAACCAACCGAGTCCATTCCGCATTCTCTCATTCCCACACTATCCACTTTAATATTATCATTGCAGCTTTGTCTTGTCTGTGCGTGGTTTCTGTCTAGAGTGTTGTGTATTTTTCATATCATCCACCCGTTCTGCATCTTTTTAAATGGAACAAAAATTACCCCCTCCCCCTCCCGTAGTTATCAATAATCTAATGTATCCGAGTGCGTCAAACACCAGGTGGACTTATCTTTGGCCCAGTGGGTGGATAACACAGTGCCGACTCCCAAATCGGATGTGCACCATACCTGTTAGCCGACGACCATAATGTGACATGCGTTTAAATTGACTGTTTTATGACACTGTACTTCACCGAGGCAATGAAAATGAAACACTTGGCCTTCGACGAGACGGGACACTGTTATTAACAGAACTAGTTACACGTGTTGTTTTTGTGGGTGTGGAACTTGGTTGGTGTGTTTGTGAAGCGGTACTCTTGCACACAGTGTTTGTCGGGGACCTATATGTAAATGTGAAGATAATTTTAATATTATCCTACATGAAGAGAGTGTAAGGATTTGGATTTGATTTGTCTTTCGGAATAGTGGCCAATGGTGGGCTTTTGTCAGCGCGGTTATGAACTGAGGATTTTATAAAACGCGGGGTTTTTATTCGCTAGTTGAACAACTATCAGATTCTCAAAAAAGGTCTCTGCTTCATGAGGTCGATTCGTCTCATTTTTCTTTGTTCGGATGCCCCTGATGCACGTCGCAGTGCGTAGCTGTCTGCTGGTGTCAGGAGAAAGCGATGTTCTCTTACACTGCCTAATCAACGAGTGTTTAAGCGAAGGGTTGTTAGGGAGTTGTAAAGCCAGACATCGCTGGGGTGTGAAGGTGCTGACTGTCCGTAGGCCAGAGTTCTTCTGGAAAGCTTACTTCTGCACTTCAAATCACATACTAGAGTAAAAGATTCCCTAACAAACAGTTAAATGGTGCAGTCTAACAGAAGGTACTGTTATTGTTTTACTGTTCATTGTAAACAAAAAATTTAAAAACTTGTGGGATCCCGCAAAATAAAAGAAAATGTGTTGTACGTTTTTTACATTTTTCTTAAATATTGCTTTTGTGGCTTTATGGTAGTCGATTTCGACGAAACATGTAGTTTTTTTAAATAAAACCACGTTTATGTTAGACTGAACCACATAATTGTTTGTTACGGAACATTTGAAACACAACGGGATGATTTATGTTATGTTAATAGGATTTCCTGCAGCTTTTGATACGGGAAGGTTCGTTACCGTGTTCACATCAGCCTTAACCCGAACTCTCCTGATCCTGCTGACTGCAGTGCCTCTCCCAAACCCTATTTCATTAAGGCCTATTTTAACATTACTACTCCATCTACTCTTACCTCTTGCTTGTGTTTTCTTCCATTCACGTTTGTCACCAACATTTTATCTACGCTGTACGTAGATTTCGTAAATTGTTTGAATTCATTTTGTAGTTTTAAAGCAATAAGTAAGGCAGCATCGGAGTTAGTTGTGAGATTTAGCGTGGAGATCATGACTGTGATCTCCACACGTTATGTATACAACATTGTTGCAGTCAGCAGGTGCAAACATGGCGGTGGTGCGAAATTCTTGAGGTTATGTTCGGTACGGTTAATGTTAGATGGGACCCGGGATAGCTCAGTCGGTATATCGACTCGCTACGGGCTGGATGGTCCGGGGATCGAATCCCGGCGGGGACATGATTTTCCGCACCCGTCCAGACCGGCCCGGGGGCCCATCTAGCCTCTTATACAATGAGTACCTGGTCTTTCCCTGGGGAAAAGACGCGATGTGCCGTTGACCACCCACCCCCCATCTAGAGCCGAGGTTAAAGAAAGAGTAGAGCTATACCTCTACTCCCCTTCTGGGTCTTCGTGGCCTTTTCTAGGGCGAACTTTACCTTTACCTTTACGGTTAATGTTAGTAATACGTTCATCGAAAAGAAGAAAATTCTGGTGATGATGATTATGATGATAACTGAAAGAGAAACGGCAGCCCCGCTTACTAGTTGCGACCGGAACTGCCTGTAACGTAAGCACGTAGATCAGGACAAACATCTGGAGTGCTGGAGCCTGTTGCTGACGGTGCTGTTTAGCTCAGTATGCATCCTGATTTGTACCCTTCATAAGAAGCTGCTAGATGGTCCCATCAGGGATTCAGGGACTGTGACACCCATGGGAACACTTGAAGACAAGAAACCGTTTCGTAGACCTAGGAGTAGATATGAGGATAATATTAAAACGGGCTTAAATAAATAGTTATGTGGTGGCTGGATTCAGGTGGCTCGTCACAGGGTCCAGTGGCTTGATCGTGTAAACAAGACACCGCAGCGTCATGTTTCTTACAAGGAGGGGAAGTTCGTGCCCCGATGAGTGACAGGGAGTTTCCCGGAAAGGCTTTGTTTCAAGCAGTTGATTTGTGTGCTGGTGCTTGTGTGTGCTTACGTCACAGATACCTGATAGACGCATACCGCATTGTGTGAGTGTTGAAAGGGTTGGAGGCGTCGGGGGGGGGGGGGGGGGCAATCCGGGCTAGCCCGGCAGAAAAAGTAAAGGGTATGGGGGGATTGTGAAGGGGGGGGGGGGGGGGGGGGGGGGGGGGGGGGGGACATCCGGGCTAGCTCAGCCAGTAAAGTTACTGGTCTTGGGTGATTGGAGTTCGAATACCAAGAAAAGGGATTTTTGCTCTCCGTGGCCGCTTACAGGCCGCTAGAAATCTGCCTTTGATGCTGATAATTGAGTGACGCATAAAATGTTAGGTGGAGGTAAGCCGAAGACATGCCCACAGTTTCCGCGTGGAATATAGTTGACATTGATCAGGTATTGACTTCAGCGAAAGAGAGTATGGGTCTGCACGAATTGAAGCAGAATAAGCCCTGGCTTGGTGAAGAATGTTTAGGTTTTTTGGATCGAAGGAAGCAGACTAAAATGCAGTGGGTACAGGATCCAAACCAAAGCAATGTAGATAATCTGAACAATGCAAGACGTGAAGTTAACAAACATTTCAGGAACAAAAAGAAGGCATATATGAGAACTAAAATTGAGGAACTTGAAACTAACAGTAAGATCAAAAACATTAGGGACTTGTATAGGGGCATCAATGACTTTAAGAAGGGGTACCAGCCTAGATGTAATATGGTAAAGGATGAAAAAGTTGATTTGGTTGCAGACTCCCACGGTATTGTGGCCAGGTGGAGGAGCTATTTCTCCCAGCTCTTCAACGTGTATGGAGTTAAGGATGTTGGCCAGACAGAAATGCACACGGCAGAACCACTAGTACCTGAGCCAAGTGCCTCTCAGGTTGAGGTGGCTATTGACAAGCTAAAAAGTCACAAATCGTCAGGTATCGATCAAATACCGGCAGAACTGATTAAAGCAGGGGGTAGAAAAATTTGCTTGGAGATTCATAAACTTATTACTTCTATTTGGAAGAAGGAGAAACTGCCTGAAGAGTGGAAGGAGTCGCTCGTAGTACCTATTCATAAGAATGGGGATAAAACAGATTGTAATAATTATAGGGGCATATCACTTTTGCCAGCCACTTACAAAATTTTATCCAGCATCCTGCTCTCAAGGTTAACTCCATATGCGAAGGAAATTATCGGGGAACATCAGTGTGGCTTTCGACGTAACAGGTCGACTATTTATCATATATTCTGCATTCGCCAAATACTTGAGAAAAAAATGGGAATACAATGAGGAATTTCATCAGCTCTTTATAGACTTCCAGAAAGTTTATGATTCAGTTAGGAGGGAGGTCTTATATAAGATTCTCATTGAGTTTGGTATCCCTAGGAAACTTGTAAAGTTAATAAAGATGAGTATGACTGAAATATATAGCAGAGTCCGGGTAGGCAAGAATGTGTCTGACAAGTTCCCTATTAGGAATGGTTTGAAACAAGGAGACGCTCTATCACCAATGCTTTTTAACTTTGCTTTAGAGTACGCCATTAGGAGGGTTCAGGTAAACCAGG
>Ga0131853_10013154_pt1 | contig 15165 bp, 4 predicted proteins | sample TergutLab28metaG_FD_92764 | JGI IMG/M metagenome (GOLD analysis project Ga0131853, IMG submission 92764) | Labiotermes labralis P1 segment gut microbial communities from Petit-Saut dam, French Guiana - Lab288 P1 (version 2) (version 2) | ecosystem: Host-associated > Arthropoda: Insects >...
AAGTACAATAGATGCAACACTGGAACTAACGATATAAGCACCATGAATAGTAACAACAGAATAGCTGCAACACTGTATTCCCTAGGGACATAGTTTGTCTCAGGAATATAAGTATAAATACCCCGCATAAAGGAGATGATGATAATGACGATGATGATGATAATAATAATAATAATAATACAGCTGAATATGTAGGAACCTTACCTTCTGCAATGGGAAACATAGCTTAATGAGCTCTGCTTGTAAATTCTTCTCAAATTATCATGTGAATAGTACTTCTGATGACATTTAGCGGCGATTCTGAAGTTGGTGTAGCTGTAAGCTACAGAAGAAATATAACTGTCAGCACGTGTCATTAGTGGATAGAAATACGTCAGTACATAGTTTACTAGAAAACTTTGGCTTCGGAAAATACTGACAATATGCCACAGTAGTATAGTTACATTACAAATTTACAAATTAACGTTTAATTTAATTAGAGTTAGTGTCAATGGAAAATTTAAGTGAACTTCTCATGTTGCAACTAAATATACACTACATAAACGTTCAGTTGTCACTGGTATGCACACTTTTTTGTTTTTCCAATATTCCTGCTACATGGTTTGGTTGTAAACAACTATCTTCATACGGTCCACTAAATTATGTGTAAGTCGCTTTGTTTTTCGAGAGGTCCTTTGTTATTGCACAGAATTTATATAAAACATATCATTCCTAATATACGTGTACAATTTAAAAGACATTCCAAATTTTGTATTACTTTGTAATAAGCTTCAACATAGTTTAAATCGTCCAGTTTTTGCTTTTCCATGCTATTTGTCTACGGAGTTATTAAGCAGCTAATTACGTTTTTGTTATGCTGAGTTAATTTTTCTGTGCTTCCTTCTGTTTCCGTTTAGTACCTTCTGCTGTGTTTAATGAGAATTTCTCATTAAATGCTTTTCTGTGTGACTGAGAAGCGTGGGTTCGGAGCACACTATCGTTTTCTCCTTTCTTTTTCTTTGTGCTGCGTTTACAGGCTTCTTGAACTGGAGACTTCTTGACGTCGTAGCTGGCATAATACACCCAGATATAAAATTGCGTTATTGCAGAACTTGTGACGTAACAACGCAGTGACAGTGGTAAATTGCAGCCGAAATGTGTGACAGAAATTTCGGAAATAAAATGTACAGTTACACCAACTGAAATTGTTTGTTTATGTTTTGTCTATTGTTGTAGTTAACATCTTTCAGTAAGAAATGGAAACGTCGCGTATGGGGTGGGTAATTACAAGTGGCTGAAAAGAGCATAGAATCATAACGGTTTATGTTTAAGAGGAAACAAATTTAATCAGAATTCGAATTAAGGTTTTCGGGGCTGAAACGAAGTTCGTAATCTTTAAAGGCAAGGGAATTCGTATTTTGGAAACCTGAATAGTAATTTGAAGTCAGACATTAAATTTGATGATTTTATTTAGCTCATTGTATTCTGAAATAAGAGAAATATTCATTCGAATAGCTAGCTAGATAGCTAACTAACTAACTTAATCTCAGACTGACTGACTGAATGACCAACTAACTGACTGACTAACTAACTAGCTGACTGGTTGACCAAATGTCTGACTGGTTAACTCAATAAGTAACCACCTACCTGAGTCACTGGCTGACTCACAGACTAACCAACTAACTAACTTACTTAATAACTAAAAGCAAACTCAATTAAGCAGAATTCTTCTTGCGAAACTGACAGTTATTTAGTTAGTCAAGAACCCCCCCCCCCCAAATTGTGTGAAACTCCATGTTTCTCACCATGTTCGCAAGACCCCATCATCTCTCTCTAACCTGAAACATATTATCCAGTCTATGCCCATCCATTTCATTATTATGCAGTTTCGTTATGTCACCCTCTTCTCCTCGACCTTGCGGCCAGGTACCATGTTTCCAGTTGCCTTTTTCATTTTATTCGTAATGTAGATTTATGAACCATGATGCGAATGAAATTAAATTTCCACCGAAGCGGAACAAAATTATTCAATTATGTATGCTGACAAAGCTAACAGCTGTGTACCAGAACTGTTCGACGGATTAAGCGCGAATTTGCGAATTTTTTTTTTATATTTCGTGTTTGTAGAAAGCGAGCGGACGGTGTTCATCAGTAGAATATCTAATACTTAAAAGAGTTTCTATCAATGTTATCTTAAAAGGTTCAGTATATTTATGGTTGATTCACTGTTTAATTAAGAATGCAACTTTCTTCGGCCACTCCAGTAACACATGTCAACTCTTGCCAAGACCTGAAATAGAACCAAAATTTTGTGTGAATTCTTTTTTGTTCCCTTAACCCGTGGTAGTTTTAAGGGAAGGAGTAATGATGACATCACGATTATCTAAGCAAAATTGAAGGACTGGAAATTTGCCGCGTATGGAGAACGTACTTCACAAAGTGCTTCGACAGTTAGTGCAATCTTTACAGATCATTTTGAAGGGGCAGTATCAATTTGACGGGTAACTGTCGTTACTGGTATATACATTCAGTCCTGAAGCTATCTGATTGCACCAGGTATAGTTTGATAGAATGCCCTGGATTCCAACCGATCTCATTATATCGCAGTCTTTTGTCAACATTCTCACATTATGTGTAGCCTCCTTTCCAGAACCCTACTCCAGCTGTACAGGTTAGGAAATGGACATGTAGGTTCATGTCACGCAATGCATACACGAAGCAAACTAGAAGAATTTGTGGTTGTAGACTTTCTTTGCTAGGCCCATAAGAGCGCTATTACTATGGCGTCTGAATGCGTTGGCTATTTGTCTTTGTCGAACAGGCGGATGAAAACGAACTACTCTTAGGTCCTGGGAGTACTCGCTACGAAATCGTGAAAGGTTGTTAGGCAAAGAAAACCTATTCCAGAAGACTGACGGACATTGCGGTTTTTCTTCCGAAACTGCGATCACGTGGGCGAGATATAAATCATTCGAATGCTAAAGGCGTGACATTGGACGTTAAGCGAGGCTGTTTGAACAGTGGTCTTGGAACTGTAAATGTCTGGGGCACTCCTGGGTCTAAGTCTGAACTTTGTGGAACGCCTTTGCGAAAGCTATAGTGAAATGCTTTAAATTAAAAACCTTTATTTAAAAATAAAATATTTACACATCTATGAAAAGCAAATCTGCTTTGTTTGAATATGTAATCGCTATATCATTCTCAACACTACTCCCTTCATTAGGTGGGCCGGACAGCTCAGTCGGCACAGTGACTGACTACGGGCTGGACGGTCCGGGATCGAATCCCGGTGGGGACGAGATTTTCCGCCCGTCTATACCGGCCCTGGGGCCCACCCAGCCTCCTGTACAATGGGTACCGGCTCTTTCCCGGGAGTAAAGTGCGGCCGGAGCGTGCTACTGACCACTCACCCCCTTCTAGTGCCGCTGTCATGGAAGAGTAGAGCTATACTTCTACCCACCCTCTGGGCCACACTGGGCCTGTAACGGGGTCACTTTACCTTTACCTTTACTATCTTCATTAGACAATAAATTATATTTGCATATATTCTGTTGAAATTTGACTTTTTAAGGGAGATGTAGTGAGAATGTTTATTGCTGGCAAACAACATATCGTAGAAAAAAAGGCATGTCACACTTGAAATCTCTGTCATTTGTAATTGAAGGTACTCCTAGATTGTCAATGATATTGCGCAATAATTAACACTGCACAATGTTACTGACCCTCTAGGGGTAATACTGAAGGTTTGCACAATACAGTGGACAGTCTGTGGACAGTACTGCGCTTTATTCATCCACTTAGACCGTCTGTCTGGTAAGCAGTAAACGCACTCCAGCACAATAATTCCAGCTGATTTAGGTGTTATTCTTACGAATTTCAGGTCTTAAAAATTATTTCTAATGGTCAAATATTTTAGCATAATGGATAAACACTAACTTGAGTGAATGCTTTTTGCATAAGATTATTTCTTTAGCGATTGCTGGGGTAAGACTCTTAAGTATCCCACAAATGATAGACCGTCGAATAAATAAAAATTCTTTTGGTCACTCAGCATTAAGTCTGTCATGAATTTTTTTTTGCTTATTGTGGCCTTCGTTTATGCCATTCTTTGACCAGCAGCGATTCTTTTTCTGTTTTAGAAACACGGCTATAACAGTGACCACACAAGCAGTATGAAGTCGTTTGGAATATCTACTCGTTGCAACCCACTATCAAAACGAAATATTGCACAATAATATTGGGTCGTCTAGGGAATAAGCATATTGTGCAATATTCATTCGAGACAACAATATGAAGCAATATCCCTCACAGTCTGGGGGCCACTTTACTCCTAAATGTAAACCAGTGCCAAACATAAACAGGAATGGGGAGGTAGACGAAAAAAATTTAATAAAACTAAACGAAAAAGTTTTGTTCCTGAAGTAATGTTCTTGCGGAAAACATTAATGGCCTTCGGGGAAATCTATGATTCCGCAGAACAGGTTTTGAATAACTCGGGCTTATAATTTATTTTCTTCGTACCTCAAAGGAATACGCCATGTTTATATTCTGTTTTGTCTACAATAAAACTTGATGGTTGGGAACAATTTTAAGATATTTAATGCTCCAGGGTTATGTTGTTACAAAGTGCTCTAATGGAGCAAGAAGTGAAGGGGAGAAATATGATTTACTGTTCCATTATTGTTTGTTGCACTGGCTTCAGGGAGGTTAATGCTGTTGTGCCAGATATCACGTCTGGGTTTTATAATTGGCAGGATTTTATAGTTGCAGTTAAAAGTTGCCTTAACTTACACCAATAACAGTACAACGTGCTGTATTTGGTTACTTTCGTACAAAAATACGGAGGAAATTATGCAAAACGTTAAGCACATTTAAACATAGCAGACTTTTGAAGGTTTTCAAAATGGAAATAAATCTGTTACTTGCAAGTTGTAATTAAAAACTAATTTTTAAAAATATTCTTGATCATTTATTGTTGGTGTGCCAATTGTTTCTTTGCTACAGTGGAAAATATTGAAACTCCAAGTACCGGACGAAACTCCGTCATATGGCAACATTAAATATAATCTGAATAATTGTTTCAGTTGGTATTATTATCTGGCTGTCTCTACACAACTTGAAGGCGGTGAAGCTCAGTTTTTCAAAGTTTAATGTGCGTTTAGAGGACATAAAGTAAATTAAAGAGTATTAAAGGGATCTAAATTCTTTGGGGATTTTACGCAGTGTAGAATGGTAATAACTTACCTATGTTTCAGAAAGACATATCGGCGCCATCTTCAAGATAGATCTTGAAGATGGCGCCGATAAGTTGTCCAGAAACGTCAGTACGCTGAGTACAATCTTAAAATAACATAATTCTCATTTACACTTCGACGGAAACCTGAGGTGACGCATAAAACAAGATTAAATCATAACGAACGGAAGAGCAGTGTATTTTTGCAGAAGAGGGATATTTATGCTATATTATTATTATTATTGTTATTATCGAATTTCTCACTTCTCAGATTTGGCTGGGAAATATTCACCTATCCTGGAACGTAGTAATCTACAAGATTAGGCTTGGTGGTCTTATTTGTAGTTTAAAAATTTCTTACAATTGAACGTATGCCAAGACTTACAGATTTTTGCAGTTGTATATATGAATTCGGTTGAAGGTTAAGTCTTGTTAGACTTTGTGTTAGTGACTTTGGAATTACTCCCGTAGATGATATTACTATCGGGATCATTTGTGCTGCCTTTTGCTTCCACATATTATTATTATTAGTTTTCTATAAGTGTCTTTCTAAAGAATTAAGTTCCCAACTTGTGTATTCAACGAATTCGTAATGAACAAATGGACCCTTTCAGGAGTAATTTATGTATGGAAAATAGAGTTGGGATTTGTTGAAAATTACTTCTGAATTTTCAACAGGTATTCCACAAAAACACTTTGTTTGACCTTCTACAAATGTTGTCCCCCTTTTTCTCATAATGCAGGCACATTCAACATTCTGTGTTAAAATGTAAAAAATATCGCATCTAGCAGACAGTCTTTAGAACGTATGGTAGACTTGCTTCGAAAAATTTGCCTGTCACATTTCAGAATATATTTCCAGGTCCAATGGTTTGTTATTCATAACTTATTACACAAAAAAACAGCTGATGTGTTTCATTGGAATATTTATTTGCACTTGCAGAGAAAACAAACCTCAGGGAAGACGTTTCGAACATACACGACGTATATTCCGTTCAAAGGAACCCCATTTGTTATCATATGGTGAATGGTGTAAGTGTTAGCCTGTGTGAATTATTTCACAACACGTGACATCGAAAAATTGAATATATCTTCGAGCGATATATATGTAAATTTCATTCACGTATCACGTAAAGTGGAAAAAAGCTGGGATATGATTTACGAAGGGACGAATAAATATTAAGGATGAAAAAGAATATAACAACTACGGGGAAGAGGGTGGGATGAATGAAAGGAAAACCCTAGGCGAGTGATTAATATGGGAAAGAATTGATTTGCTTCTGGATGCCGAACTAGCACATGCGCGAACATTCTAGACCAAATGGTAGGTTTTCGTAGTTCTTCTTCTTGTACGAAATAAGGACGTAGGAGGAGAAGTGCTTATTCAAAGACGCTTTCTGATGCGAAGACTATGTTGCGTCAGTGGCAGATGAATTAAATACATACACGGAAACACTAGCGGAATGATTATAACTGACGAACTAAGTACTTGAAGAAAAACCAGTCTACGTGGTACTTTGTTTACTACATATTCCACTGGACCGGTCTGGAATTAAGCTCGGGATTCGTCGGTAAAAAGCCGGGGACTAACCGCATTGGTCATGGCACGGCCAAGAAACGAAGAAGTTTCGAAATTTAGAGGGCGCAGTAACAGAGATGTATTAAAGTAGTAGGTAAGTCAGTCCCGTTACAGGCCTGGAGTGGCCCAGAGGGTTCCGGGAATTAAGGTTCCTTTCCTAGATTACATGACAACGGCCCAGGGTGGTGGTAAGGTTGTCAGCCTTAAGCACCGGCCGCCTTTACCCCCAGAAAATGCTCCTGGTACTCATTTCTCTTAGAGTCTGATTCGGCCCCAGGGCCATAGTGCGATCGAAAGGATTTTATATCAATGAAAAATTCCAATGACACCATCTGGGATCGAACCAGCGACCTTCTGATTTGTAGTACAGTAACTTAACCACTGTGCTACCGCGATACCTGTCTTAAAATAATAAGTTGTGTAATTCGTACTGTTAGAAGTCGCTCCATTGTTTGTTGTAACAACAAGCGTATTTGTGTGTTATAAAGAACAGACTGAATGCTGCAGTATAGTGCACTGGTGCTTGTAGACGTCACTTCTACAATGTTATTTATAGCAATTCTAAATGGCGAGAAAGCTACAAAAAATTGGAGCTTGTATTTTCCCAGTGTGTGTTCTAAATGATTATTTGTACTAGAAGAATAATTATGAATACTGTTATAAACCCTCAAATTTATGGTTGCTTTCCGAATAAGATATGAAATCGACTTCCACAGAAATGGCAGCTGAAACCCTTTTGATACACCTCTATGCAGTTAAAATGTATATTTCGACAAGGTACCTATATGCGTTGTGTATAGGAAAGTTCTTCCACTGATGCTCGATATAGGCAGTTTGATTAACTCTTTAGTATAAAGTCCACTCTTTTTTTCTCCGTTTAGGATAGGCGAGGTATAAGAAAAGTAACTTCGGGATTTACGCTTTTTAGAATTAATTGACGCAAATTCCACATATATCGGATTGGTGTCATTTATTCTCATGATGCCTGTGCGTCTGCATTAATAATTAATCAAAGTACAAAAATTTATTTCACTTCAACATTTAAAAGTAAGTAAATTTGACAATGAAGAGTGCAAACTTACACTTACAGGTATATATATATGAATGTGTAATGTTTCAAAACGCAGCACTAATTTTGAACGATTTTTTAAAAGTTCTCTTTTGAAAATATATAACGTAAAAATGGTAAATTTTTGCGGGAAAAATTTAAAAAAAATTAAAAGTTTATGCAGAATTTAATCTCGTTATGAATTTCATTCAATTCGTAACATGGAAGAAACGCTTATTCTACATATATATATATAATTTAGCATTAAGATATTTTAATATGTTTATATAAAAACGAACACAACGATCAGTCTGTTTTTCACAAAACCCTGGCTATTGATGACATATTCCACTCAACTTCTTCATGGCTTCAGTTTTAATTCTGAGGTGCTGACGAAGGTTAATTTAATTGTCTAAGTCGTAGGATCAAATATCATTTATAGAACATGTTTATTAATGAATCTTTTTTTTCGCTTACAAACGTTCTCACTACTTGAGGGTTGTTTGACCATGCATCTTCCTCATGAAATAATGTGAAATGCCAACTTCATGCAAGTACGCAATTTTATTAATGTATTCTTAGCTCGACATGTTTCGGGCACATAACGCCCATCATCAGGAGTATTAGATGTTGAGTTGCAGCATATGGTTTTCTGCACCGAGTTTTTGGATGGATGGTGGGCTTGAGAGTCGCTGCGTAGGTCGTGTGTACGGTGCGGATGGTGCCGCACGGGTTACCTATACATCTATACTGGTTTGCTTTTTGTTATATACCTACTAACTTTTGTTTACCTGTGCAAAGCATTTATTACTGTTGTTGTTGTTGTTTTACAGACCTATCTTACTTTGATTTGCAGTGTTGGTGTTTCGTTTCTTGTTGCTTTGTCTGTTTTGTGATCGTAACTTAACCTCTTTTGCGAAAATTACGTAATTTGGTATATTAATATGAGGGTCAAGATTACTGAGAATTTCCTTCTTTCGATCTGCTACTAAGTGCCACAAAATTAAAGTCATTTTCACCTACGTGTTAAAAACCCTTAAACTTGGTCTCACAAATCATTCCCCTGTGGGGACACCCACATTGCAGCTCTCCTTCCTCTGTCTGTACATCAATCCACACATCGACCTAGTCAACAGCAGCTTAACCACCACAGCAAACCACTCTCTCACTCCCTCCTTCTCTGTCTACTCCCACGAACAAAGAAAACGGCCCTTGACAAGCGGTGCTACCTTCTGGATGCCACGCCCATCAGCTCTGCCAACCAGCCAATGGCAGAGCAGGCTGACCAGAAGTGACCTGTATAAAAAGAAGTCATCTGACCAGCGAAAGGCATTGAAATTCTGTACACGTTAGTGCGCGGGATTTTACGAACCGCGAAAAATCTACAACTGATGGGCGACCGGGTGGGGGGGGGGGGGGGGGGGTTCACGCGAATGAAACTATTGGCGTCTTTTTGCCCTCGGCGTCAGTAGGTTGTGGTGCTAACGTGTAGAGAATATTCAAATTAACCTGTCGCCTGACGCCAAAGGCGGCAGGGGACAGCAGGCCAGTCGAGGCTATCGCCCACGATGGCCAAGTCGACAAAACGAATCGCGCTCGGCGCTGAACAGCCGAGGGCCATTCGGTTACCCTGACTGATATTTTCCGTGATTTTCCTCAGTTATAGGGCAAATGCCAGGGTATTCGATGCAAAGTCGGGGCACGGTCCACACTCCCCTCCCCCAGGCGCGACGGCTTCACCTAAGCGCCTGACAAACGTCGCATTCCTCCAGTATGCGACAGAGCCAGTCTGGGCTCGGAACCCAGACAGCCACAAACCAAAGTTTATCCCTCCCATACTTAGTCCAGGGCAACCTAGGCCCTAGTCTTTTTTATGATCAGTCAAGGCCCTGAGCCTGACTTCAAAATCGTTAGCGTTAGCGTATTACCATGTTAGAGTTTAGGAATCTGTTACTGAGCCAAGCATTGCGGTCAAACGCAGGAATGTATAACAGAGACGGGGGAAGTCGACTTGCGCAAAGCGCAAGTCTCCTCCCCCAGTCAACACATTGGCTTGGCTAGCGAAAAGCAGTTCAATTCTGAAAGGTGTAACTGTCCACAACACATCGAGAAGGAAGCTCTGCAAGACTACATCAAGACAGGAGACACGACGCCCGACTGATCGGCCTCGATGCGTCGTGGACCGGGCACACCACCGCTCATCCTGGCATACAGCAAGCAGCCCTCGGCCAGCAGCAACACCGGCCACCAACCTGCCGAAGTGCGCCGTGGCCCTCAGGTCAAGCCCAGCCGTAAATCAAGCGGTACACCGTCACCCGCGGCTGACCGGACGCTTCTCCACGACATCACACGGCAAAAACGCCGATCGAGTGGACCAGTCTCTACTCCCACGACAGACGATGTGTTCACTACGGGATGTTACTACAAGTGTAACTCACTGTACAAGCAAACGATGACAATAAATTTTGTTACTTGTTGGGGTGTTGTGTTAGTTAATCAGAGATAACTTACGGTACCCCACACCCTTTAACTAATTTCCAGATAATTTAACTTTTTATTTGTATCAGTAATTTAAATAAAGCCACGGAGTAAAGTGTCCTTGCAAAGCTGATATTCATTCTGCCAATTAATAAAGGCATTTTAGAGAACCGCTATTTAAAGAGCTGTGTTTACAATTGACTGTCACTTAGCTTGTCCAGAGCATTTAAATTAATTTACATCTTCACATCGTATTTCTCTGGTATGATTTAATTACACTTCTCAGTCCTTTGTACTATAGACTACTGACAAATGGATCTTCAGATTCAACGTAAACAGTTGATACATCAGAATTGGTTGTTATAAATTTTCTGCTAAATTTTATTCTGTTCAGTACTGGTATTTTGAGGGCTATGTACCAAAAGTCGGCGACTGTTTCTAAGTGAAAAGTTACAGTAGACATGAGACTTAAATTGGCGATTTTGTTTGCATGGGTTATTTAAGATATCTATCTTGCGAGAAATTTAACGTAGAGTGGATAAATGAAAACTTTCGCCATCATTATATCTTACAAGGTTTAAGGCAATTGGTGTGCCGATGTGAATCTGTAAGATGTGTTTGGTGGTGTATGAATACTTCGAACCTGCCTTGGCCTCCTAAAACGCTCTTTTCCTACCACAATATTATAAGAATTTATCACTTCCACCACGCGTGCCATATGTCCAACCCATATTATCCTTTGTTATATTTAACTCTAATTAATACCATGGAAATTGTCCGTTTTGAAGGCACTCATTATGTATTGTTCTCCTTGCTCCGATCACTTCCAAATTCTTAGGTCAAACGGTCACATTCCTTTCATCATTTATCCATGATCATCTGTATGCGATCTTTGTTTGGAGTCATAAACACAGGTCTATAGACTCTATGAAACAGGTCAGATCGTAGTGATTAGCAAGAAAGAGAGTAGAAGTTGCGAAAGAATTTTGTGTGTGTGTTTTTTTTTTTCGATATCTCCCCTTGGTTTTGTATTACTTGAGCTCTTGAATCGAGACTTTAAATTCCATCTTCGATGTCAGTGCAGTTGGCGTTCTTCTGTTTTGCTCTATCCTGTGCATAGAGAGACACGAAATGCGTCCAACCATCTACCAAATAACACCGACAATTGTCAGAAAGAGCAATTATGTCAGAAAAACTTGGGAATTGAAACAGTCCAAAATAAGCTGAAGACAAGGAGCCTAAAATGAATTGAAACTGTGCTATATGGACGGCCTGGACGGGTGCAGAAAATCTCGTCCCCACCGGAATTGGATCCCCGGACCTTCCAGCCAGTAGCGAGTCTCTATACCAACTAAGCTCTCCCTGACTCGGGCAAAAGATCGATTGAAATTTTTTTATTGTGTCAGACAGAGATGAAATAAGAGTAGACACTGAAAGTTTAATCGTTAGTTATGCTGATGATCATATTTCGGAGTACCGGATGATATTGCTGTCATGGCAAGTATCTGTCAGTAGCCGTATAACCTCCAGTGTATTCATGCGTGGAACGAGTAAGTGCGCAATTGAATTCCGTGTAAGTACACAGGTTTCACAAATGAATTTACAGAAATTTTATTTATTGCATTTTCTTTCTGCTAAAAACTCAAACACATTACGTATTCGCACTGTCTAAATTTGAGATCAGGTTTATTTGTATTTCCTTAAATATTCACCACCACCGAAATATTGGTCAAAAAATTTTGGACATACAGGTTGTTAAATGATAGTTTATGTAACACGTTTTTACGATGAACCGATTTCTAGGAAACTAAAAGGTTTTTTGAGCTATATATAATATAGGGTAGTGGGGTACCTTCAGCTTATATTTTATCTTTGAGATTTGCTTAGATTCTGCAGTTAACATTGTTATATTTGTGTGAGATAAAGATTTGTACAGATCAGCGTGCGGAATTTAGGTATATGGGAACGTATAAATCTTATTGTAGCACCGTGCAATTTTGTAGAATCACTAAAATTTATCATATAATGTAACACAAAACACTTTCAAAATATTTTAAAACACTCCGACATGTTTCGATCTTGTCTGATCGTCATCAGGGAGCTTAGTTCCTTGCTAAAGTTATATTATATTATTCACAATTCAATTGGCATACGCTGCCACAACACCTCGTTTGCAAATACCAATTGAATTGTAAATACTATAATAAAACTTTAGCAAGGAACTAAGCTCCCTGATGACGATCTGACAAGATCGAAACATGTCGGAGTGTTTTAAAATATTTTGAAAATGTTTTATGTGAAATTATATGTGCATTCGTTGGTTGATAAATTTTAGTGATATGGGAACATATTTATGAATATACTAATTTACAAACACTAATGAATGAAAAGTCATTGTGTGTGAGTGGGGCAATGAAGATTTACAGGCGAGTAGATGTTGTGTTCCGCTTGTTCTGAACCTCATCAGTAACTGAGGTCAGTTGTCAGTCATGTTAACAGCCCCATCCCCACCCAAAAGTAGATGTGAATTCGTGTAAACAAAACAGATTATAATTCAATATTAAAACGAAATAAAATATGTACACCGTCTGTCACATCTATCTTGTTGTGATAGACGGTGTATATATTTTATTTCATTTTAATATTATACTTTTAATACAATGAGATGTCCTGTACCAAGATGATAATTCAATTACTGAGCTTAATTTTAAAAGGAGACAAATAAATAATTAGATAACAAAGAGTAATAGTATTTCTAACCAAATAATTAAATCGAATCACTAGCCAGTTGAATTTTTCATTCACTGTGAAGTAAATTAATACAAAATCGAGGTAGATTCGCCCCCGGCAGCAGCTCTGATATTGCGTAATAGGAATGCCGCAGATTCTGACTATTGGTGTGGAAATTTCAGTGCAGGAAATAATCTTTGTCTTTGCCGGGAAACCTAATACCCATTTTTGAGTCCGTAGCCTGCATTGTCCCTAATGACTCAGTTATGCCGTTTCTTAGAGACTAAACGTTAAATTGCACGGTCTAAGGCGTGGGTCTACGGCCGCTTGCTTGCTTGGATTGTTGGTTCGAATCCCGCCGGGGGCATGGATGTCAGTCTGTCTGTGTTCGGTGTTGTGTGTTGTCAGGTAGAGGTCTCTGCGACGGGCTGATCACTCGTCCAGAGGAGTCCTACCGACTGTGATGCGTCGTTGTCTGTGATATAGAAACCTTAAGAATGAGGAGGCCATGGCCCGCGTTGGACCGCAGAGCCACAGGGGAAAAAAAAGGTTAAATTAATTGTAATTTACTTGGATGCTACATATTGTATTATTGGCTCTTGGCTTTAAGAAATTTTATTCCAAATGAACCTGCAGTTGATTGCGTTGGTTTACGTTGATTCTGAATTATGAACTTAATAAAAAGTATAAGGACATTTTTTAAATATTTGGAAGTTATTGATTTCAAAATAAAGTGGAGCATGTTATGTAGTTAGATATATGTTTCAGATTAACAGCTTTGACACTCTCAAAAGAAATTTTTGTTTATTATCAGTATATAATAAAATACGGACTATTTTTCAGGGACGGGAAATATTATGAAGTTAGAGAGACAACCAACAAGATGCAACAGTTAGATCTTTATTATCAACACTTTCTCAAATTATTTCGGGCAGCATTATGTCCATCTTCAGGAGAACAAGACGTGTGTTACTGCACGTGGTGTGCTGCGCTGGTTCTGTTGGATGTGGTTGGTAGCGGTTGTGGGGCGCTGTGTTGTGGGGTGCGAGCACGGTGAAGGTAGCGGTTGTGGGGCGCTGCGTTGTGGGGTGCGAGCACCCTACAACGCAGCGCCCCACAACCGCTACCAACCACATCCAGCAGAACCAGCTCAGCACACCACGTGCAGTAACACACGTCTTGTTCTCCTGAAGATGGACATAATGCTGCCCGAAATATGTTGAGAAAGTGTTGATATTAAACATCTAACTGTTGCATCTTATTGGTTGTCTTTCTCACTTCACAATTTGCTCACGATGCACGGTCACAGAAACCTAAAACGGGAAATATGTTTTGAAGTCAACACAAATTTACCCCAAAATGTTTTGGGATTATGATTGGTGCAAAACCTAGAACTTTATGTAAACATTTAGAGATATTACGTCATACACCGAAAATATATTTGTATTTAAGAAATTCATTACAAATAACCAACTAAAAATTTAAACTATTCAGCAGTGCATCCTATTTATACAGGGAATGAACACGTCCTTATTGACCAAACTTGCGTGTATTCTGAGAAGTAAATATTATACTGGCATAAACATATCCAACAGTTTACCACGCCGACTCACACGTGTGATAGATACAAGCGTAATTTAAATTCTCATTATGTTTATAGATCTGATCATTTTCTAGCTCTCAAAATTGACTCATAACCAATTTATCAGCCTTATATAATAATTATGATGTAAAATGTGAAATTATATGTAAAATGCTTATAGTTTTTTGTATTGTATATTGTATTGTATTGTATATTGTATTTTACTACTTTTCCACATTCTCCCGTCGCTTTAATTTTTCATCCACGTAATACATTACCTACGCGAGATATATGCATATGCGTATATATGCATGTACGTATGTAAGTAAGTAAGTAAGTGAGTGAGTGAGTGAGTGAGTATGTATATATGTACGCATGTAAGTATGTATGTATGTATGCATGTAAGTATGTATGTATGTACGTATGTATGTATGCATGTATGTATGCATGTACGTACGTATGTATGTATGTATATATGTACGTATGTATGTATGCATGTATGTATGTATGTACGTACGTATGTATGTATGTATATA
>Ga0131853_10013155_pt1 | contig 15165 bp, 10 predicted proteins | sample TergutLab28metaG_FD_92764 | JGI IMG/M metagenome (GOLD analysis project Ga0131853, IMG submission 92764) | Labiotermes labralis P1 segment gut microbial communities from Petit-Saut dam, French Guiana - Lab288 P1 (version 2) (version 2) | ecosystem: Host-associated > Arthropoda: Insects >...
GCCTGGAAGTGTCGCAGAATAGGCGGCTCCCAAGTGATTTTATACCCCTTGATATCTTTGGCGCGCTTGCTGACGGCTATAAGCGCGTCGGCAACCAAGTCAAAATGCGCTTGGGTGTATACACGGCGCGGCACGGCTAGGCGGGCAAATTCAAACTCCGATTTAAGCTGCTCTCCTGTGTCGGGGTTGTTGCCGAGCATGTACGAGCCGATATCGCAACCGCGAATGCCCGCCTCTTTATACAGCTCAACCACAAGGGCCTGGGCAGGGAACTCGTTGTATGGGATGTGTGGCAACATTGCCGCGGCGTCAATGAAAAGCCCGTGACCGCCGACCGGCGACTGGTATGCTATACCGGCGTCGTCTAGGCGAGCGCCCAGGTATTCCATCTGCCCTATGCGGTACCTTAAGAAGTTCTCATCGATCCCTTCATAAAGACCGACAGCCAGAGCTTCCATTTCGCGCCCCGCGAGGCCGCCATATGTGTAAAAGCCCTCGTAGTTGATACACTGTGCCTTTATGTCGGTTACCAGCGAGGACTTCGCGTCTTTTACGCCCAGCAGCCCGCCCATATTAACGATGCCGTCTTTCTTTGCGGACATGGTGAACATATCGCCGTAACTGAACGTCTCGCGCATAATTTCTTTTATCGACTTGTTCTCGTACCCGGGTTCATCCCGCTTTATGAAGAATGAATTTTCGGCGCAGCGAGCAGCGTCAATGCAATATGGAATGTTATATTTTTTGCAAACAGCAGCGGTCTCGCGGATATTCTGCATCGAGACCGGCTGGCCTCCCGCCGAGTTGTTTGTAATGGTGATTATGATGATGCCGATTTTATCCGCGCCTTTTTCTTTGATGATCTCTTCGAGTTTAGCTACGTCCATATTACCTTTGAAGGGGGCGCGTACAGCGGGCTGTTTGGCCTCGGGAACCACACAGTCGATAGCGCGCGCGCCAGAAAGAATTACATGAGCACGAGTGGTGTCGAAGAACATGTTGGATATAGCAAACTTACCTTCGCATAGTAGGAGGGGAAGCAGCACTTTTTCGGCAGCGCGGCCTTGATGCACCGGCTGAATATACTCGTAGCCAAAGATATCTTGGCCTGCCGCAAGTAAGTTGAAATAGCTGTTGGCACCCGCATACGCTTCGTCTCCGCGCATGATGCCAGCCCACTGGTCGTGGCTCATAGCGCCTGTGCCGGAATCTGTGAGAAGGTCGATGTAGCAGTCCTCGCCCCTTAGCTTGAACACGTTGTACTGCGCTTCTTTAATTTTAGCTTCCCTTTCTTCACGGGTAAGCACTTTAATGGTCTCAACCATTTTAATGCGGAACGGCTCAGGAATATAACGCATTGCCATAACAATTTCGCTCCTTATCCAGTGTTTTTGGGTAATAGAAAACCTCTCCGGAAATCAAGCCAGATATCAGCAAGGTATCCATTTAATCATGCGGATAAATGGAGATTTCCGAAGAGGTCTAATTAGAACTAAACTGATGTTGTTAGATCAGAATGCCCATGGGGGAGAGTATCCACCTTTGTATCTGGCCGAAGATGAATACGAATACGATGATTATCGGCAGAACAAACGTCATGTAAAAACGCAGGGACTGCGGGAATGTCCAGCCTTCTGTACCGGAATTGGCTTCCGCGAAAAAGTTCTTCCAGCCCCAGCCTTTCTTGCTTGTACAGAACAGCACATAGAGCAGCGCGCCAATGGGCAAGATGATTTCCATAGCCAAGAATGTAAAGAACGCGCCCAAGTGCGGGAAGGGACCTGGTGAGAAGCCTGCCCAGATGTTGCGGGTAAACGCGGAAGGTCTGCAGAGAACAGTCAGCAGGACAAGATTGACTATGGCAGACTTTTTGCGTGTCCAGCCGAACTTATCCATACCGATTGCCGTGAGGTTTTCCATAACCGCGGCGGCAGTGGAAAACGCCACGAATGCCAGACCAACATAGAACAGCAGCGACCATACGTACGCGGCCGGCATAGCGTTGAAGATGTTGGGCAGCGTTATGAAGAGCAGGGCTTCGCCGGCAGTGGCGGGAATGCCAAACGCAAAGGCTGCCGGGAAGATCATCAGCAAGCAGAGAACGATAATGGTGAGGTCCAGCGCGCCTACTGTAAAGGCGTCTTTGAACAGCTTGCGGTCTCTGCCAACATAGCTGCCAAAAACAGTCATCGAGCCAATACCGACGGACAGAGAGAACAGCGACTGGCCCATTGCCATGTGCAGGATTCTGAACGTACCGTGCTCGCGCATTGCGTCAAGGCTGGGTACAAACAGGAAGCGGAGGCCTTCGCCTGCGCCCGGTAAAGTAACGGCACGGAAAAGCAGAATAACAATCAGGACAAAGAAGATAGCCATCATTATTTTGCCGATGCGCTCAATACCCTTGCGCAGACCTACGTAGGTAACAGCCATACCTGCCGCAACAATCGCGAACATCAATAGCCAGCTTTGACCCGCGTTGCCAGTCAGGGCTGTCCACGAGGCCGTAACGGCCTCTGGATCCAGGCCAATTAGCGAACCGGTAACGCCCTTCCACAAATAGGCAAGCGCAAAACCGCAAATCATAACATAGAACATCAGCAGAACATAGTTGCCTATAATGCCTATGTAACCGTTAGACTTCCAAAAACCGCCGGGAGGCAGCACTTCGAAAGCTTTGGCTCCGGACTGTCCGCTGCCGCGGCCAACTGTGTACTCGGTCAGCAGAACAGGAACCGCAAACAGGAAGATAAACGCCGCAACCAAGAAGATGTACAACGCTCCGCCGTAGGTGCCTGCACGATAAGGCATTAGCCAGATATTACCAAGACCGATGGCGCAGCTTACAGACACGATGATAAACCCTAACTTGTTGCTAAAAGTCTCTCGCCCATTATTCAATGATAACACTCCTCTTCCAAGATATGGCACTCAATACATTCTGTCACTCGGCATAAACTTGAACAATACCTACTGAATATGATAACTTATCTTTGTGTCAGTTGTCAACACATCATTCATATGTTTTTAAAATTTTATTAATATTTGTGAGTTTTTTATCAAGCGGTGGACGGTGCAAGTTTTTCAGGTGCTGCCCTAGCGCGATGGTTATGAACTCGAGACCGACCTTAGAGTTTCGGCCATGATAATGCCCAGGCCACCCAGCACCGCCATAAAAATAAACACCGCGTTAAAGCCGCCAAATGCCCCATGCAGCCAACCGCCAATCGTAGCCGAGAAGGAAGCGGGGAATAGGAAGGTCGCCGCCACGCTGAAGTTGAGCGGGAAATTCTTCATCCCGTAGGTTTTGCCCATAAAGCCCGAGGCCAAAACAGGCGTAAAGCCGTAGGAGAAACCAGCGAGAATAATGCCGGGTATAAAGAGCGCCGCCTGCCCCGTCAGGCTAGAAAGTACCATAAACAGCGGGGTCAGCAGGGCCAAAACACCTACTGTGCGCATGGTAACCATACTGCCCTTTTTGTCGAAGAGCACACCCGCCACAATACGCCCAAAACCGTTGGAGATAGAGGACACACCCACAAGCATAACTGCGGTCACTTCCGCAATGCCCACATACATGCCCATCGGCCTAGCCATTGCTATCACGCAAGCACCGACGGCGGCAACAAGCGTCTCGAAGCCATAAAAACGCCAAAACGACGAAAGGCGCACAAGCTCAGATGTCTTGTAGTCTTTTGGACCTTCTGGCAACGGGCCCGCGGCTTGGCTCTCACTTTTTAGCGGCGCGGGTTTTGGCGGCGGGGCTGCCTTGACTAAGAATGAGCATATGGTGAACACCACCAAAATAGTGACGCCTATCCCGATATACATGTTGCGCCACCCTACGGCGCTCATAATAGCATTGGCTATAAACCCGAACATCAGCGTGCTTGCGCCAAAGCCCATCATTAGTATGCCGGACACGGTCGCGCGTTTATCGGGAAACCACCCCATAATCGACGAGATAAGCGCGTTGTAAACAACACCAATGCCAAGGCCGCAAAATATCGCGTAAGCTATGTACAAAACCAAAATGTTGTTCCCGCTCATTGTGCCGGTTATACTAAAGCCCGCACAAACCAAAATACCCGCCAAAATAATGATTTTGCGCAAAGACATCCTTTTGAGCAGCAACCCACCTGTTATCAGCCCGGCGCAGAACGCCCCCATCGTAAGCGTAAAGTTTAGCCCCAAAGCTGCCTGGCTCCAGCCAAACTCCGTTTGGAAAGGCGCGTTCAAAATGGACCATGCGTAAATGATGCCCGCGAGCAAAAGCACGAGCGTACCGGCTGCCACGTATATATAACGGTTGTTTCCTGCCGACATGTATTAGCCCTCTCTCAACCATTGCATAGGTGAATGCTTGGCTTGTGTTTGTTTGTGGCTGGCTTTCATCCTGGTATATGTCGGGATGAAAGCCAGCCCACACTTAGAAGCTACATTTCACTAACCGGCTCGTTGTCACGGATAATGCGCAGCCCACCCAGTGCAAGTGCTGTCATTTCATGCTCGCCGGGCAGAACTTCTACATGGCCGAGCCAGCCGGCGTATTCCTTAATCTTGTCAACGAGGAACTTGTTGTTGGCAAGACCGCCTGTAAGGATAACCGCCTCGAACTTGCCTTTTAGGGGAACAGCGAGCGTGGCGATACCCTTAGCTACCGTGTAGGCCATAGCCTCCATAACTTGGGCAGCTCGCTCGTCTCCGGCTTCCATCCTTCTGGCAATCTCTCGTCCGTCGGATGTCCCGAGCAGGTCGCGCATCCCGCCCAGACCACGAACTTTACGCTGCATTTCTTTTTTGGTAAAGTTGCCGCTAAAACACAGTTCGATGAGGTCTAGCCCTGGTACCGCGCCTGCACGCTCAGGCGAGAACGGCCCATTGTCGTCCGAGATTGTGTCGACCATTCTGCCGTTTTGGTGCGCGCTCAGGCTGCTACCGCCGCCCAAGTGAGCGACTATAACGCTGATCTCCTCGTACTTCTTGCCCTTCGACTGAGCGTACCATCTGGAGACTGCCTTGCTGTTGAGTACATGGCAAAAGCTTCTGCGCACAATTTCCTTCATGCCGGTAATTTTGGCGATATCGATGAGTTCGTCGGAGGACTCGGCATCGTAGAAGTAGGCGGAGACACCGGCTTCTTTCGCGATTTCATCCGCCAATACCGACCCTAGGTTAGAGGCATGTGGTGGGATTTTCTCGCCGAGAACCAGGTCAAGCGAAGTCTGGTTAACTTTGTAGCCGCCTGCCTTGATCGGCGGGAATAACCCGCCGCGACCCATAACGACCGAAAGCTCGCCTACCTTGCAGCCATTTTTCTCGAGAGCCGCCATAACGTGCTTTTTGCGCATGGGAATCTCTTGAATTAGACTGCTGAACTTCTCGATTTCCTCTTGAGGGTGAACGACGTTCTCGTTGAAGAGTTCCTCCTCGTTTTTGTAGAGGGCAATCTTTGTGGAGGTCGAACCCGGGTTGATTACCAGAATCTTGTAATCCATCATTACCCTCCTGTTAAACGATCTCTAGGCCGCGGGCAAGCGCTTTTTGGTTGAGCTCAATAAAGTTCTTTTTAACCTCGGCCGCGATAATCGCATTCCAGTCGATATCGGTAAGGTTCATCATCTTGACAATCGTCCCCAGCAGAACGATGTTGAGTACTTTGGGGTTGCCAAGGGCCATGGCCTCGTCAAAGGCTTTTACAAAGGTGATGTCGGCAACTTTGGCTTTGAGTTCGGCAGCGATATCGCCGGAGTAATCCGCCGTGCCGGAAACAACGGGCATCGGGTTAATCTGGTAGTCGTTAACGACAGCTTTGCCGTCTTTGCGCAGGTATTCCAGCCACCGGAGAGCTTCCATCTTTTCGAACGAGATCAGGATATCCGCGCCGCCCAGCTCGATAACTGGGGACTGCACCTTTTCACCGTAGCGCACTTGGCTGGAAACCGACCCGCCGCGCTGGCTCATGCCGTGAATTTCACTCATCTTTACATCATAGCCCGATTGCATAAGGCCGATTGTCAGCAATTTGCTGGCCAAAATGGTACCCTGACCGCCTACGCCAACTAGCAAAATACTCTTTGTCATGATTACTTGACCTCCTTTGCGATTGCTTTTTTCGGGCATATTTGCGCGCAGACGTCGCAGCCTACGCATTGAGGTGCGTCTACTTCTGCCTTGTTTGTTTCTCTGTTCATGGATATTGCCGGACAGCCGCAGCGAATACAGAGCTTACACCCTATGCACTTGTCTTGGTCGACCACGCACTTGGTGGTAAAGGGATTGCCGTAAAGCGCGAGCTCCGCCTCGTCCATTCTCTTGAGCGGGCAGGGCCAGACGGTGACGATTACAGAAGCTTCGTCCAGCGCCAAGGCGTCGGCAAAGACTTTCTTGACGGCCTTGATGTCATTGGGGTCTACCTCAAACACATGCTTGAAGCCCAGGGCCTTAACGATATCCATAATCTTCATGACAGGCGCGGGGTCACCGCCCAGAAGACGACCAGAGCCCGGGTTTTCCTGGTGGCCGGTCATGCCGGTAATGCGGTTGTCCAGAATAACGCTGATGGCTTTGCTGCCGTTGTAGGCGATTTCCATAAGGGAGTTTATGCCGGTGTGGAAGAATGTGCTGTCCCCAAGTATGCCTATCGCGCGGATATCCTGACCGCTGCCGTCGAAGGCCCATTGCATTCCGTGCGCCACGCTGAAAGCCCCACCCATGCACAGGCAGGTGTCCATAGCGTTGTAGGGCGGCGCAAAGCCCAGTGTGTAACAGCCGATATCGCCGGAGATCGCGACTTTCTTAAGCTTGCTCAGCTCGTAGAAGAACCCGCGGTGCGGGCAACCGGCGCAAAGTGTCGGCGGGCGGGGTACTAGAAGCTCTTTGTTGTAGTCGATGACTGGCAGCTGCTCGCCGCGCACCGCAAGGCGGATAACATCGGGGGTCATCTCGCCAAACGGCGGGAAGGTGTTGCTGCCTTTGCAGCTGTAACCATTGGCCTTAACCCAATTTTCGATGTAGGGGTCGTTCTCTTCGATGACGTAAACTTCATCTACCATCTCGTAGAATTTGGCAAGCATCTTTGTGGGCAGCGGGTTGGTAAAGCCCAGCTTGAGGTAGGTCACTTCATCGCCGAACACTTCTTTGGCAAAGTGATAGCACATGCCGGAAGTAATAACACCGACTTTGCTGCCCTTTTCTATTTTGTTAAAGGGGCTTACCTCGGTGTACTCGGCCAGGGCGTTCATGCGATCTTCAACCACGGCGCGACGCATCCGGGCAAACTGTGGTACCATCAGGTTTTTTTGTGGCAGCTTTTGGTAGGGCTTGGCGGCAACTTCTTTGCGATCGCCACAGTCGACAATGCTCTTGGAGTGGCAGATACGGGTGGTAACACGCATGAGCACAGGCGCGTCGTACTTCTCGCTGACATCGTAGGCTTCGGCGAGCATATCCCGGCACTCTTGGCTGTTGGAGGGCTCGAACATCGGCAGCTTGGCAGAGAGGGCGTACCAGCGGTTATCCTGCTCATTCTGGCTGGAGTGCTGGCCCGGCTCGTCGGCGGAAATAAGCACCATACCGCCGCTTACACCCATGTATGAGTATGTAAACAGGGGGTCCGCGGCCACGTTAACGCCAACGTGCTTCATGGCTGCAAGGCTGCGTACGCCGCCGATAGAAGCTCCTATTGCTGCCTCCAGGGCCACTTTCTCGTTGGGGGCCCACTCGGAGAAAATTTCTTTGTACCTTGCGACATTTGCAAGTATTTCAGAGCTGGGTGTACCTGGGTAAGCTGAAGCAAACGCAACGCCGGCCTCCCACGCGCCATGGGCGATAGCTTCGTTGCCTGTCAACAAACGCTTCATAAGACTTTCCTCGCTTTCATATATTGTTTTTGGCCTTTAGTACCTTTAATATTGCACTACCCTGCTTTTAAGCAAAGCGTGATGGAGAGCAGCTTTTCTTCCGCAGTCGCGCCGCGCGATACCAGTACGATGGGCACCTTAGCCCCCAGAACACATCCGGCCATTTTTGCGCCGCCCCAGTAAAGCAGCCCCTTGCAAAGGATGTTGCCTGTCGCGACCGCAGGCACCAGCAGAATATCGACCTCGCCGGTAATTTTGCTGGGGTGCTTCTTAATAGCTGCGGACTCTTTGCTGACGGATATATCGAAAGACAATGGGCCTTCCACCACACAATCATCCAGCTCGCCGCGTCCACACATCGCCTGTAGCTCAGCTGCTGCGATTGTTTCAGGCATCTTTTCGCTGACAGCCTCGGCGGCGGCCAGTGCCGCGACTTGTGGCCGCGCTATGCCCAGCCCCTGGAAGAAGCTGACAGCATTGCGGACAATATCGGCCTTCTGCTCGACGGTTGGGTGGGGTATCATCCCGCCGTCGGTAACAGCGACCAGCTTATGGTATCCGGGTACTTCCAGCACAGCCAAGTGGGACATGGTGCCGGTACCACGGATGCCGTTTTCTTTATCCAGCACAGCTTTAAGCAGAGTGCCGGTTTCTATCAGACCTTTCATCAGCACATTGCCGCGGCCCTCGCGTATAAGGTCGATAGACTTGCGTGCGCAGTCCGCGTCATCGGCGGTGTCTACGATATCGCTCTCGGCCGGTATTTGCCCAAGTTCGCGGGATATCTCCAGAATCTTCGCCTTGTCGCCAACCAGTATGTACTTCATCGGCAACGACTCTACGGCTTCGTACACCGCTTCCAGCGTGTGCTTGTCGTGCGCGGAGGCTACGACAAGGGTCTTCGGCTCGCTAGCCGAAAGGCTGCCTTTTAACTCTGTAAAGTTTTTGAACATACGCTCGCCCTCCTTAAATTTTCCAGAACGCGGATGTTACATCGCCGTAAATGAGCTCATTGCAGCTTCTGTATGCACTCTCGGTAGGTGTAATGCCCTGCTCTTTGGCGCGGTTTAGGTTCTTCCAAGTCTGCGTGGGCAGAACTTCTTTAACGGCTTTTACAAGGTCGTCGTTGTTCTTTTCAAACCCGTGGACGTATTCCATGGCTGCTGCCAGAACGCCCGCGCAGTTGTGCCACCAATCGGACTGGAAGAGTATGCCGCGCTCAGCCAGAAGCTTAGCCAAGCGAATTTCTTCTTCCTGGTTGGTCGCCCGCAGCTGGTTGTTGGCGCCGCCGATAATGTACTTGAACTTGACGGCCTTGATTTCCTCTTCGCCAAGGATACCGCCCATGGCGCTGGGGCTGAAAATGTCGGCTTCTACTTTGATAATCTCGTCGGTTGGCACTATTGTGATATCGCGGCCCGGGTGCGCCTTTACCAGCTTATCAAGGGACGCTTGGTTTATATCTGCTATAAACAGCTTTGTTTTCTCTTGCAGAACACACTCTGCCATTGCGTAGCCTACGGCACCAAGGCCCTGTATGGCCACCGACATGCCGTCCAAACTCTCGGAGCCTGTTTTGAACTTTACCGCTTGCTTGAGGGCAAGGTAGACGCCAAGAGCGGTCGGGATAGCCGTGTCGCCCAAAGCGGAGCCGGGACCGCCGACATACTGCATAGTAAAGTTTTGGTTCATAACCGTAACCATCTCTTTTGGGAAAGCCATATCCGGACCGGTTAAGCAGCGTGTGGTATCGCACGCATAAGCAAGGAAGCCCATGACTTCCATGTTCGTTATGTCGGGCGAATCCATTTGTATGGTAGTTTTGCAGCCGCCGAAGGGAATGTCCGCCGCAATATTTTTGAAGGCCATTGCGCGAGAGAGGTTGAGCGCGTCGATAATCGCGTCAATTTCTGGGAGCGAGAGATCCTTGCGCCGGGTAGCGCCGGCCATTGTTGCGTGGCTCTTGTTGTTTATGCCGCGTTTAGGGCTGTGTATGCCGCAGATAAACCTGATGTTAAACTTGTCGTTGTAAAGCATGTCGATGCCAAAATGCTTGCCTTGACGCACAAGATCTTGAACCCTTTTAAGGTGGTCGGTTACGCCGTGCTTCTCAAACATCGCGAGAACTTCCTGCGTGTTCATGTAAACCGCGTTGTCGGTTAGCGAACTGCGCACATTAAAAGTCTTGTTGTACTTAGAAAAATCAGTGGTAGGTTCCCACTCTTTTGCCGCCATAAAGCGGAACACGTCGGTGCGGAAGTCGTAACGAACTTGCAGTGTGGTAAGCCCTTCGGCCCCTAGAACGCTGAACAAACTTGACATCTTGCGTACCCTCCTCAAATATTTTTAGTACAGTAAATGCAGTTAGCTTATACAAAAAAATACCGCAAACAGTCTTGCTCGTGAAGCAACTTCTTAAAGAAAGGTAGATATCCTGCCAAAGTATGTATTGTGCAGTGTGCACACTTTTACTGAACCAATACATTTGATGTAATCTCAAAAACCTTTTATCCCTTTTAAAATTTTATCGCCTTATCTTCCAAAAGTCAACAAGGAAACTTCACATATTTTATACAACTAATTTATCGATTATATATAAACAGCGGAGGTTATAGCTTTGTATTCAAAGGTGTCTCTAGAAGGAGTCGCTGCGGTAGGCGGCATTGATTCGCGCCATCTGCAGCCCTTATATCCTGGAGAGTATAACATCAAAAAATACTAGGACTGGTATATGTAGACACCGTACACTACCAGAAATGGCAGCTTCGGTACACTTGTTAATTATTCTTTCGAAAATTTGTAATGACATTGTAAGAGAAAAGGTTTATAATAATAGACAAAAAGATGTGGCGGGGGCGGGAGAGTGCTTCTGATTTTCACCTTTGAGTCTGCTGGGGAACAGGATAAGTTCGAGTTCCTCTACCAAAAATACAAGAATCTATGCCTTAAGAAGGCTTACGACATCCTTGGGGACTACATGCTCGCCGAGGATGCAGTAAGCGAGGCGTACATTCGCGTATACAAAAATCTGCACAAGATTGAGGATCCGGCCTCCAACCGGAGCATTGCTTTTGTGGTTACTATTGCCAAAAACGCAGCGCTTACAATGCTTACTCGGCAGAAGTGCGCGGCGCAGGAAGAGCTGGACGAGAACTGGGAGGACGACTTCGATCTCGAAGGGGAAGCGCTCGCCCGGTTGGACACTCAGGAAGTCTTCGCGGCGATAGAAAAGCTAAGCGAAGAGCTGCGCGGCGTACTTATGCTGAAATACGCCCACGACCTTTCCCACAAGGAGATTGGCAAGTCCTTGGGTATCAGCGAAAACAACGTGACTGTCCGGCTACACCGAGCTCGTAAAAAACTTACGTCCATGCTTGAGAAGGGAGGGGATTAACGTTAACGTGAACAATGAAGAGCTGTTGTATCAGTTGGCCCGCGGCTACGCAGAAAGAGAAGGCGCCCAGCTGCGCAAAGAGTTGAAAGTAGAAAACGCCCCGACCCCAGGGCTTGACAAAAAGCTGCGCCGGGGCCTGTTTCGGCTGAAGTATAAGATACATGTTCGGGTGGCGGGGATGGCCGCTGCCTGCCTTGCCTTGGCGCTGCTGCTGCCTCTTATATTACAGCAGACCGGGCCTGGAGTACTTGCTCCCACGCCGCAAATAGCGGCTCCTGCGCCTGCTGCCGGGGAGTTCGCTGAGACTGAGGAATTTGGCGCGCTTGCTGCCGCCAGGGGAGGGGCGCTGGCGGATGATTACATCGGCATAGCGCCTACGAATGAGCCTCTGGTAGGCTTTGATGCGCAGATCGGCGACCAGTTGCCTCCGGAATTAACCCTTCCTCCGCCGGTTGGGTACGGCGAGTATGTCACGCCATTCGCGGTGACCGGTGGCTTAGACGGTGAGCTCGGTGGCGAGGGCGTTGGCTGGGCGGAGGGATACAGCGGCCTATTTTTGGAGCCGGCCCCACCATTGAACTTTGAGTTGCCGGAGGGGTTTTATCTGGACTTTAGTATGTATGGACACGAGGAATTTCTCCCTAGCTATACTTTGCTGCATGGCCAGAATGGGGTTATTAGCTTTGGCGTGGGGCACCTAGAAAATCTTGACGCCGAGCATTTGAGCATTTTTGAGGACGGTACGCTCGCCCAAATGCAGCTGGGTAGCCACGTTGTGCACTATACCTTCACAATGGAACGGCTTCCACTCGTTCTCTTTGCGAAAGAGGGTATGTTTTACCAAATATCCGGTTGCCCAAATACCACCCTAGAGGATATTTTGGTTTTGATTGAGGCGATTATTGCTGGGTAGCGCGGTATATTGCCCTGCGACCAAAGCCACACCGCAAAGTCTATTGACAACATGGGGCGGTTTGTGGTATCTTTTACAGGCATTCGAGGCGTAGCTCAGTTTGGTAGAGTGCTACGTTCGGGACGTAGAAGCCGCAGGTTCGAGTCCTGTCGCCTCGACCACAGAAAAGCCCCACAAACACGCATGGTTAAGCGGTTTGTGGGGTTTTGAATTTTAAGGGCATACCCCGAGTTTTTGCAAGAGATAGCTTGTTTTTTTAAGATTATGGGGGTGGGATGGGGGTGGGGATTTTTGGCGAGACAGTGCCGTGTTTAGAGAGTTGTTTTCCGCCGATGGGGGTAATTTATAGCTTCCCGCATTAAATATAGAAAATGGCCTCCCGCAAAACTAATAAATCCCGATTGGTTTTGACTTTACAGGGTTTGGCGCGGTTTGACGGCAAATGATACCGTACGGACACAACATAGCACAATCTGCCTTAGCTTGCGCGTCTGCTTATCTTACTACTATTACATATGAAAAGGCTAATCTGCCAAATATTGCGGGGGAATAAAAACTTTATTTCCAATTTGACAATCTATCTCATAGTAGTGTATAATGCCAGTCATATTAAAGTATAGGGGTTGATTAAGTCCGGCGCATTTGATATTGCTAAATCAGTAATATCAATGAAACGTGGAAAACACAAATAATCATTAACAGCATAATGACAAGAAAGCCTGTTGCTAGTTCAGGTCTTGTTGTTGTGGATTAAATGGTTATTTTTTGTTTTTCACAGAGCAACTGGCTTTTAAGCTGTGGAAAACAAATTCCACGGCTTTTTTGTTGTGGAAAATCAATGCAAAAAAATATGACCGTCAAAGAAAAAGGAGAAAAACAACGATGACCCACAACAGCATATGGAATAAAAATTTTCTAACATTTGTATTTGCTTTAGAACTACACTTGATAGCGAAAACATTAATTAGATTCGCTTTACCGCTCTATATCTTAATAGAAACAGGCAACCCTGCTTTGATGGGAATGGTATTATCACTTTCGGCATTACCCCTAATCATTCTCTCTCCAATCGGTGGTGCGCTCACCGATAAATTCAATAAGAAAAAAATATTGGCAACTATGAATTTACTTTCGGCAATAGTTGTTTCAGTTTATTTCATTATTAGTCCAGTTAATCATATTGTTATGGTCATTCTGCTAATAATGATGTTCGTTTCTATGTTTGAAAGCCTCATCTCGCCTACAGCGGACGCCTTTATCCCATTTTTAGTTCCTGCGGATAAATTAATTAAGGCAAATTCTGTTACTGTTTTGCTAACGAACATCTCATCAATAGGCGCACCTGTACTCGGTGGATTCATTTTACAAAGCGGCGGCTTAACCGAACTCCTAATCGCTATTGCTGTTCTTTATGTGTTGGCGTCAACGATTAACATATTTGTCAATATACCCAAGCCAGAACAGGTTGAGGGTCAAGCAGAAAATAAAGGCAATCTCGTTGCAGGGCTTTTAGGGGACATTAAAGGCGGAATTATTTTTGTAACAAAGGAAAATCGAAGCGTCGGGAAAATGATTTTCGTTGTCTTTTTCCTTGCTATTACCATGATTACCAGCATGACAATTACTGTGCCAACTTTAATGGTTACTTATTTGGAAATGTCAGAGCATCTGATTGGACTGAGCCAAGGTTTTGTAGTGTTTGGCGGCACATTAGCGGCGATTATTCTACCCATGTCAAAAGGAAAAGCAAGCCACCTCACAAGTAGGGCAATACTATTCATACCAAGTTTGATAATCGCAATAACAGGAATGCTCATGTTACTCTTTGAGAGCCAAACAGTAAGTTTTATATTATTGCTTGCATGTTTCTTTATAGCTCAAATATTCTCGACCATGTACGCAGTTATATACTTTTCCTACTTAGGAGAAAAGACACCACAAAATGTTATGGGGAAAGTCATGGGGCTTGCCGTCTCGTCTAGTGTTTTGGGCTTTGCAATTGGAGACTTTCTTCACGGTATCCTTTTCAGCGTATTTGCAACCGCTCCCGGTGTTGCACTGATTATTTTGGGCGTGATGTCTATCATCATTGCTTTGAATGCAAAAATCGTCGAACAGGAGTGATGTTAATTGGTTGAAAAATAGCTCTGCAACAGCAGAAATAAAACAAAGGGAAGCGGCGTAGCATACGCCACGCAGTTCACACCTTAAAACTTGTCTTACATCAGCTCACCTATTTCACGGTGACCTGTTTCTCTACATTGCTCGCGCTGGGATGCGCCGCACTTTCACGCATAAGCGTGACACAGCCGTCAGGCTTAATCTTGCAAAACGGCCAAAAGGGTGTCGGGTGAAACCTGACCAAGCGTGTGGTTGCTACAGCAGCTACCTTACTTGCTGGGTGGTCTGACACAGGCAAAATTGGCAGAATAGCAGTTATTGAACCGAGAGGTTAGGTTTATCCTAACTTCTCCATATCTACCACACAGCACAGGGGCGCCGGAGCCGTCAAGGGCGGCTTGTCCGTTCATCTTGACCCTTGACGGCTTCGGTGTCCCTGTGCTAACGCGAACATTCCCGGCCCCAAAATTGTCCAAGTGCTTACAACAATTATTGACAATCCTCGCTTGAGGCGTTATACTTGTTTCAAAGGCCCCGGGCAAAAAGGGGCCGCATGGCCGTTGATGGTGCGCAAACACCAACAACGGAGCAAAGGTGGACCAGTTAAGACACACACCCTCGCTACTTCCACACGGCTTTCACATTATACATCATTTGTATAATGCTTGGCAAGCGTGTGGAATTATACCGCCATTTTCGGCGCGTGTGAGGGTTTTCCACCCTCATGCGCGTTTTCTTTTTCGGGGCTTTTGAATAGGCTTGGCGGAGCGTTTTGCGTCGCTCCGCCAAGCCAAATCGAAAGCGAAAGGTGGTGTAGCATGGAAAACCAACGAACTGTAACTCGGCCAATGGACGACCTCGGACGAATCGTTATA
>Ga0131853_10013156_pt1 | contig 15164 bp, 24 predicted proteins | sample TergutLab28metaG_FD_92764 | JGI IMG/M metagenome (GOLD analysis project Ga0131853, IMG submission 92764) | Labiotermes labralis P1 segment gut microbial communities from Petit-Saut dam, French Guiana - Lab288 P1 (version 2) (version 2) | ecosystem: Host-associated > Arthropoda: Insects >...
CTTCCTTGAATTCCTTCACATTTATTCTGCTTTTGATGAACATATCCGATCTTCTTTGGATTTTGTCCTTGCTCTAGTTTAGCACTTTGGTTGACTTGGTATCACTTTCCGAATTGAAGTTTTTTTATTTTAACTCTTGATTCGCGTATTATTTTTATGTTTTAATTTTACCGTTTATCAGCGGTAATAGAAATCGTCAGAAATAAGAATGAAGGGTTTCAACTTCTTGCAAAATGCAAGAAGTTGAAACCCTTGGGATTGTTATTTTCTCATAACCATGCGGCTTATGAGCAGACAGGTGATAAAACTGTTTACTTTACAGCGTGGTGGGTGCTGATTATGCCAGGTTGATGGTGGATGGCATGGAACGTTTGTAAATTCGCTGTTAGCGCATCTGCATTGGTGTTCGGGTGGAGATGGGTTGGGTTCATATGGCCAGAATACAGTTTGTGTTTCCATTTCATCGAGAGTCGGCGGCGGTGGTATTTCAGGTTCTGACTCTGGTATAAACTCTAATTCTGGCTCGCGCTCATTTGAGATTGGTACTGGTTCTGCTTGCTGCATCTCGCTTTCTGTGGCGATATCAATGGTTGCACTGGATGGTGCTATGCTTGCTGTTGTTGCTACGCCGCCGCAGCGGCTTCGTAGGTGATTCCATGTGAGCGGGCCTACTATTCCAGCATCTGTCAAGTAAGGACTAACAAAAAACTTTAAGAAAATTTCAAGCTTGCGTTGCAATCAATTGAAGAGCCCTTTTATAATCATCATCAAAATTCCAGTCTACCGCAATATCATCTACACTTTGTATTTTTATTGCCGACACGAACTTACTTACAAGCTGTGGTGTAAGTTCATCTAACTGATGAAGCTCTTTGAAGCTATCCACAAATTGATTGTCGTAAGATTTACTGTATAAAACTTCCAGTTTAAGTTTCATCTTCTCCATACGAGCCTGCAAACAAGTTATGCTATCTTCGTTACTCTTTTTTTCTTTGATATACATATCTCTTGTCAACTTGCCTTCTTTGTAGCTCTCATACAGGGCTACCTTAGCAGATTTGGATTTATCAATCTCTGTCTGTAGCAAAGATACACGGTCTTTGATTTTCGCCATATCATCGTTTGCATTGGCTTTTAGTTGAAGCAATATGCTATCCGCACAGAGGGCAATTTCAGCATACTTTTTTATCAACCCCAAAACAAATTCGCTTAAATCATCTTCATAAACTTTGTCGGTAATACACTCAGTTTTATTAATCCTTGTGGTTTCGCAAAAGAATGATGGCCTTGCCCTGTCGTATCTGCCACGCATAGCATGACCGCAGGTTCCGCATATAATTTTACCGGCAAACAAACGCTCTATTTTCTTGTATGCTGACCTTTCAGTTCGCAAGCCTATAAGGACTTGGGCTTCATCAAAAACATCTCGTGATATTATCGGCTCGTGAGTATTAGGAACAATCACCCATTCATTTTTTGATAGCCTTGCACGTATATCGCTTCCGATTTTGGTAACTCTAGTCTTGCCAGAAATGGTAGAGCCAACATACCGTTCATCACGTAAAATTTTATGAACCATTGCTCTTGTCCAATGGTTGGTGTCGTTTACTTTTCGCCATTTACGGATGTAGCCATTGATACGCTTGTAAACCAGAGGCGTAGGTATTCCTTCGCTATTCATTATAAGAGCAATCTTGCCAGTGGTTTTCCCCTCTAAACATAATGCGAAAACTTTACGAACATACTCAGCCGCTACAGGGTCGATTTCAAGTCGGTTTTTGTTATCTGCCATTTTGCGATATCCGAATAATGCGGTGGTTGACATATAATCGCCTTTACGCATCTTGGAGTGTTTCGCACTCGTTACCTTTTTTGAAACGTCCTTACTGTAATAATCATAAATAAGGTTGGTAAAGGCAACATCTAAAGTGCCTGCCTGCATTGTATGGTCTTTACTGTCAAAGTTATTGTTGACAGATATAAACCTAACCCCAAGAAACGGAAAGATTTGCTCTATATAATCCCCAACCTCAATATGATTTCGGCCAAACCTTGAAAAGTCCTTAACTACGATACAATTTATCTCGCCGTTTTTGGCAAGGTTCAACATATCCGTTACAGCAGGGCGATTGAAGTTTGTACCGCTGTATCCATCATCAGCAAACTCCAATACTTCGCGCCCGGCAAGCTCATCATTGTTTGTGATAAAGTGATTTAGCAATCCACGCTGATTTGCGATACTTTCGCTTTCGCCATACCCATCATCAAGAGATAACCGCAGATAAAGCGCAACAACATACTTTTCATTCGTCATATGGCTTCTCCCCTTGTTGTGTATTCTTCAAGCGTTTTTAGCAATGTTTCCAGTTCATCACGGTATTTTACTGTGATTTTCACATCATCTGCTCCGCTTATATCAATCCTTTCTATAATGCTTATAATCAATTCTCGGCATAACACTTTGCCTTTATCAAAAGAGGAAAATGCCGCTGCCCACTTGTTTTGGTGGGTGAAATTGGTTTGTTTGTTTTTTTGCTCGGTTAAGGTTTCAATCTGTTGGTTAAGTTCCTTGTTTTGGGCTTCGTATTTTTCTTTCAACAGCTTATAATCATCTTTGCTCAAAAGCCCTGCCTTAAAGTCTTCATATAATCCGCTTCTAATCCCGGTCAACCTCGCCAACGCCTTTTGTGCCTTTGATAAGCTATCCTCTACCAGTTCCATTTTGTTAATATAACTGGCCTGTTTGCGCACATCTTCAATAATGCGGTTGATGCCTGTGAGTGTTTGTATCTGCACATCAATGAAAGCGTGAATTAAAGGCAGCAGTCCTGATTCGAGTAATCTTTTCTTGGTGCATTTACATCTGTCCACTTCCTCATAGGTAGGACAAAGATAGCGATAATATACCTTGCCATTTTTTAAGACAACTTGATGCCTTGAAAGATTACGCAAGCAATCACCGCAAAAAATAAGCCCCTTGAATAAATTTTCGCTAGATTTTGGGCGATTTGCTTCAATCGCCCGTTGGTTATAGTTTGCCGTGCGGTTTTGTCTTAGCTCTTGTACTGCATCAAAGGTTGCATCATCAATTATCGCAGGGTGAGTGTTTTCAGAAACAACCCAATCATCTTTCGGGGTATAAATCCTTACTCCACCACTCATTAAAGCTGTACGATACTTGCCTTGTACAAGCCTACCAAGGTACATAGGGTTTTGGGTTATCCGCTTCACAACAGACTTGTACCAGTTTACGACATTGCCATGCTTCTCGCTTTTTGACAACCCCAACTCATATCGGTGTCGGCTTGGTGGAAGGATTTTCGACTCGTTAAGAATCGCCGTAATCACATTATCGCTATGCCCTTCCAGTACAAGCTGGAAAATGCGCTTAACGACCTCTGCTGCTTGCTCGTCCACAATTAAAGCATTACCTTTTTTGATGTAACCGTATGGTGCAAACGCTCCACAAAACTCGCCCCTTTGCTTTTTCATTGCGTACTCTGAGCGAACCTTCTTTGAAATATCCTTTGCCGTTACCTCGTTCATCAAATTTTTCAAGGGTACAATCAGTTCATCGCCTGACCTTGGCGTAGAGCTGTCGTAACCATCACCAATGGCAACAAACCTCACACCCATGAAAGGAAATACGCGCTCAAGGTAGCTTCCTGTTTCAATATGATTTCTACCGAAGCGTGATAAATCCTTTACCACGATACAGTTGATTTTTTTTGCACGAATATCGTCCAGCAACTTGTTAAAGCCCGGTCGGTTAAAGTTTGTGCCTGTTTTGTCTATGTCTTGATATAGCCCAACCTCCATCATATCGGCTTGTTCGCCCACATACTGCCTAAGCAATGTTGTTTGTGTGCCAATAGAGTCGCTTTCTTCCTTCCTTATATCCTCAACGGATAATCGAGCGTACAGCCCTACTTTGTAAAGTGGCTCGTGTGTGGCTTGTGCCACGGTAGCACCCGTGTCCTTTTTACTCGTTCTTGGCATCTAAACCACCAACCTTTCGGTAGCAGCGACACTTCGCACGGTTGTTGGTTTTTTCTGTACTGATTTTGTTACTTGTGTAGCTTCTTCTTGTTGCGAAGGTCGTTGCAACTGCTCCAATATCTGCACCGTGGCGTAAAATTTATCGTCATACATAAAGGTTATATGGGTGGTACCGTCCTCATGAATGTCTATGCGTTTTATCAACGACACAACCACATTGCGGGACAATTCGGTTATATTGCGGTGAGCCTTAAACTCATCAATCCACCGCACACTTTCGCTTTTGCCACTCGCTATGATATCAATGTCAGTTTTTAACTGTACTGCAGCCTGTCGAGCATCATTCAATTTAACAGTGTAGAGGGCATTAAACTCTGCAAACTCATGTTTCTCTAAAATCCCATCTTTGAAGTCCTCATGGACTGATAATTTTAGATTTTCATATCTCTTGATTTCTTCCTCCCTTATCGTAAGCCCTGCATACAGCTTTTGGGTTTCTTTTTCAGCAGGAGTGAGTGTTGCCACATACTTTAGCAATTCCTCAATATCCAAGATGTTGGCAATATGATTCTTGATTGAAGAAAACACAATATCATTCAATTCGACCTCGCTTGTGCTATGCATAGTACAGCCTTTACCGCTCTTTTTGGTAGAGCAAACATAATAGGCATACTTCTTTCCGCCTGATGGTACGAGTTTCCTAACCATTGTGTTTTTGCAGTCTGCACAAAACAGCTTGCCCGAAAAGAGATACACGCCTTTTTCCTTTGGCGCAGCTCTAGTATCGCTTGCCAAAGTTTCAGCAACCACATCAAAGATTTCTTTACGGATAATCGGCTCGTGGTTGTTATCTACCACATTCCAATCTTCTTGCGCCTTATTTATGCGGTTTTTCAGCTTGTGGTTTGGCGTTGTTACTTTGCCTTGCTCAAGAACCCCTGTATAAATGAGATTTGATAAAATCCTACCAACTGCTTTTGGAGTCCATACCGCTTTACTGCTAACCTTGAAGGTCGTTGCGAAGTTTAAGCCACAATACCTCTTGTACTCCATTGGGGATAATTCACCCTTGGCGTTTAATCTATCTGCAATGGCTTGGCCGCTTAATCCCTCCAACTTCCACTTGAAAATATCACGCACTACGACCGCAGCGTATTCGTCAACAATTAGCTTGTTCTTGTTTTCGGGGGATTTAGCATAACCATACACAACAAAGTTCCCAATGTAATCCCCATTTTTCCGCTTCACCAACAGATTGCTTCGGATTTTCACTGACAAATCCCTTGAATAAGCATCGTTCATAAGATTTTTGAAGGGCAAGATAAGTTCTTCTACATCAGAACGCTTATTAGCACTATCAAACTGGTCGTTTACCGATATGAACCTAACTCCAAGGAATGGGAAGATGTTTTCAAGGTATTTACCAACTTCGATATAATTTCTACCAAACCTTGATAAATCCTTTACAATCACACAGTTAATCTTGCCTGCTTTAATATCTTCCATCATGGCTTCAAAGGAAGGACGCAAAAAGTCAACGCCACTAAAGCCATCATCTACTCGCTCAGAGCAGATGTGGATTTCGGGCATTGACTTTAGATAATCCTTTATGAGTTCCTTTTGGTTTACGATACTATCGCTTTCGGCTTTGTCTCCATCGTCTTTTGACAGGCGAACATAGATTGCTGCATTGTAGGTTTTTGCTGACATAACAACTCCTCCTAATCTTTTGTCATAGAATTAGCGACAAGCGACTAGGAGCTTCCAAACTTAGTCCACCAAAATTGTAACAAGTTCTATCTACAATTTCAAGACTGTTTAGTTTAAAAATTTTCCTAGCTTATAACATTTCAAAATACCCCTTCATCCTGTCCTCAAAGGTTGCTTCGGTATCAGAGAAGCTAACTCGAACCACCTTGTCGCCATATTTGAATATGTAGGGGTTTTTAATCAGGGCAATAAATTCAAGAATTTTATCATTGACGGACAACTCTTGATTTATATTGATATCCCTTATATCAACCAAATTTTCCTTGTCAAATGGTTTGGTAGCATCATTTTTCATAGCCTTCAGTTGCTCTAGCGTAATATTCAAAAAACCACCTCGCATTTTTTAGAGTACCTTTGTCCTCTTTCAAGGATATGCGTTTAGGTGGTGGTGATAGCACAGCACAGATGATTATTTCATCATCAAAAAAACCTATAATTTGCTACTCTTTAATTTATTGCATAGTGGTGTAAAATATTATTGCCCTCGCCAAAAGACGAGGGCGCGTAAAAATAATCACACTTCAAGGCTTTCGTCATCATCTGCATCAGTAGTTGTGTCTGCTACTGAATTGCCAACGTGACTTCTTTCTTCAAGTTCAGCCATATAATTTTCAAAATGCTCCGAAATCGCAGTCATGCGAGTTTCAATCTTATCCCTACGTGCAGACCCTGCACCGCTTGCGGCATTGTAATCATCATCAACAGTGGCACTACTTCCACCGTTAAAGAAAACTTTCACCCATTCAACTAGGTGTTCAATCTCAAAGCCTTCATCAGCAGCATCCATAATGATTTTGGTTAGTGCCACAAGATGAGTTCTTGTAATAATTCTGCGTGCTATGCGCTTTTCTTTGGCATCACTTAGATTTAATAAACTATGGATAAGGAAAATCGCATCGAAGCAATCTGCGAGTATCTCCATCTGCTCTTGTGTTACTTCCGCAGACTCAATTATGTTTCAAAGGAAAATTCGTCGTTCATAGCAAAACAAATTCCCCATGCCTGCATGACTAAGTTTTCGTGATTGTACTTAGCTCTGCCCTTGTCTGTTATTGCAAGTTCAACTAACTGATGTTTCGCCAATTCTTGAAACTGTACAAGTGATTTAGCTTTAACCCTTGTTAGTTCAATGGCCGTAAGGGGCTTGCCGTTGTTAAGCCTAAAGAACAAGTTATCGTATTGGTCATCTGTCAGTTCTTCAAAGTAGTAAATGGTCAGAGAGAAGTCCCTGATTGCATCCTGGGCCCATGCGGGTAAATCTTCAAACAGATGCTCTGAAAAATCATGCTCTTCACCATCTTCATCTATTACTGTGTCAAAGTTTTCGCACAATGCGTAATCGCCTTTTAAAAATGACATTATTGCCTCTGAGCGTTGCTTGCCATCTAATCCGTCATATCTGCCATCTTCACGTTTTGCAAAGTAGAATGCCGGAATTGGATACCCCTCTATCATGCTGTGTATAAGTAGACTTTTCCGTACAATATCCCATGTGTAGCCACGTTGAATGGCACAGTCAAAATTGACATTTCCCTTATCTACATGGTTTGTAAGTGTCTTTGGTGACCATTGCATATTTGCTTTTTTAATCATACGATTTCTCCCTTGCTATAAATTTTGTGGGGTTGTTTGTTGATTTCCCTGCCTATAAAACACTAAGGCGGAGATTTGTTTTTACCTCTTGTGACCATGCCGCATTTCTCTTTTAAGTCAGCAAATTCACTATGATACGCCTTACTGTACACGCCTTCTTTGTTAAAACAGCGTTTTGCGTGACCATGATAATTGCCCTTGGAATCTTCAATTGGTACAGTTGCGTTGTACTTGTTTTTTAACGCTATCTTCTCTTTGGAATACGTTTCAATTGTTTTGCTTGTAATAGTTCCATCCCTTGCATTTTTGAATAAATGGTAAAGAAAAAACATGATAAAAAAGACAATGAGGAAAATAAAAATAAACTCAGACATGGAATACTTTCATTAAAAAACCGCTACCCATATATGACTTCTCCAAACAGTGCATACTGAAAAATCATATCTACGGAAGCGGCATCAATATCATCCATATCAGCCTGTGCCTCGTTGTTTACATACTGCTCCACCCCTTTGATAAACTTTTGTAGCGTTATCTCAAAGGATTTATCCTCATCTTCTTCATCAATAAGCTTTATACCCTTATTTTCCAACAGTAATTGTGTTGCGTACTGCGACACAGGAAATTTGGGTGGTTTGTGCGCCCACTCTGCGGTTGTGTTATCCAGAGTAGCCCAGTATGCGATACCACCTTCCAGTGCAGTAATAACAATCGTTTCAATATCATCGCCTGTTAAATCAACTCGGCAAGGATATTTCTTTTCCTTTGCTTCTTGTGTCAGTTCGTAGTTTCCGTCATTTAACTCGTACATAACAAGCTCCTTTGGATTAAATTAAATTTTCATGCTCAACGATGTCTCCCTCCTTAATGTCCTCAACGACACCAACGTGACTATTTTTGAAAATTTCATGGGCTTCTTCTTTTGATATAGCTGTAACTCCACAAGTATGTCGTGTGATATATTGGATTGAATAATGCCTCTTGATTGGTGGTTCTTTATTTTTCAAACAGGCATCTGGTCTTTTGTATCGCTTTGTTCCCGTACTAAACTTTGGCGTTAAGCGATACAGCGTACACATCCACCCAAGAGTACCGCTTAGACGAAAGAATGGGCAACCATTACTTCTGCCTCCGGTGCGACAACAGTTTTCATCTTTGAGGTTGAATTTTCTCTCTGTTAAATCTCTTTTGATTTGTCCTGAAAAGTCGTCAATGTCTGCTCTCATAAGTCCTCTTCGATATATGAATCAGCAATGCTGTACATATAATTCCAACAATTGTAGTCAACGTTTTCAGCATCCCCTCTGATTTTCCAAACAGTTAGATATTCTTCAGAATAAAACAATGTTACGTCATGGGGAGTCCAGCCTGATTTTAAAAGACCAGCTTCATTTGCTTTATAGATGTATGTGTCATAGGCCCTAAGTAAATCGCACAGTTCCTCTTGTGATAAATTTTTATATACCATAAACAACACCCTTCGATTAATTTTGATTAGGCTTCATGCCTTCGGTGTGTCTTTTGTAATCTTCACTGAACTGTTTTCTCCAATGTATCCTAGCCCATTTTAGTATTTTGAAAATGTCAGCATTTACATACTTCAAATCCATGTCTATACTTCTGCGTATCAGTACCAATTCTCTCATTCGTGAAATCATAAGCACCAGATTGTCATCAATATATACATACGACCTCGAAAGTTTTGCTCCAAGCATTTCATTTTTAATTTCTTCATGTGTGGCAAACACTTTATACCACTGCCCATTGTGGTAAAATTCAAATGACTTGGGTGGTTCATCTGGATTATTTCTTGATTTGACTGAATAAAACATAAGTGTACTGTTAAACCATAGCATCCAAAAGAACTTTGCAAGTTTGTATGAGCAATAGAAAAAAAGAAGTAAAAACAACGCAACGCTTAGGCTCAAATTATCACTCTCCAATTTATATATATTATGTTGCTGCTATTGATTAGCTAACGGATTGTTTGAGTATCCTGCTACAGATTATTGCTGCACTTTTTTCGCTATTTAGAATAGCTTCTATGGCTTCTTTAGATAGAGCGTCTGCCTTTATAAGAAATTCGGGAGGCATGATTACATCGTCAAGTCCAGAATCGTAAAAAGATTTTTTCTCTCCATACAACTTGGTGAGTGTTTCTTCAACTTCAAGGATTCGTTTTTCTGAGTAATCTGCCCCTGTAAACTCAACATGAATATCATCTGTATCGTTGTCCGTTTCCATTAAATGTTCTGACGAACCAACTTTATTAATTTCAAGGACTGTTCCGATGAGATAGGAATAACCAACCCCTTCTATTGATATTACGGTATCTCCAACCCGCAACTCACCATTCACACATATTGTAGTATTCAAACCGCATTACCTCCCCATAAGTCTTTATAATCTTGATTTACAACCACTTGGCACTCTGATGGCAGTTCTGAAAATGGTACTATACTGCCACCAGGACAAAATTGATTCCGCTCTGCTTCGCCCCATTGACCATAACCTTGTGGGCTTCTCGGAGCATCGTTCATCGCCCTGTATAACACAGTTCCAGCAGGATACCCAAGTCTGTTTGCATGGGTATAAACAACGGTGATATAGTCAATTGTTGGGTTGCGTTTCATCATGTAGCATCTAATTCTCTTTGGTTCACCTGTATCCGTATACAAATTTGCTTTGCTCATGATGGCCTCCTCGCATCATGTACCCTGCTCATAATTTCGTGAAAGCGTTCATCAGTGACAAATTCCTCAATACCATGATTAGATGATATTCTTTCATACAGGATATAATCGCTTCCAAATTCGTCATCAGGCAACTGCCCAAGATGTGTCCTTAATAAGAACGTAAAATAAGCTGATAACGCTCTCTCGATTTCTTTGCCTTCAATATCTTTGAAAAAAGCTTCCTCGGTACTGGGCATAAAACAAATGAATCCAGAGTACGACTTGTAAGTTTCTTTTAGCCAATTTGCAAAAGACACATTGCCTCTAACGAACGATTTGATTTTTTGAATTTCCACATCATTAATTTCAATTTCAAAATCCAGCTCGTCCGTTTTAAAGTTATATTCTTTTGGGCTGTAGATGTCGGCTTTATCATGGAGTGTGACATGTATAACCCCGTTAATTTTTTGAAAGAAATCTGCTACAAGCTCTGTGGCATATTTAGCCACAATTTTATTGTACGCTTCCGAGTTGAAATGTTCGTAAGATGCAGACTCGCAATAACTAATCTCGTCGGTGTCCAAAGCTTCGCTAATCTCAGGTGTCAGCCAATCATTGAACACATTACTTGGAGATAACAGGCTTTCGTACATCCCAACATTTACAATGGGAAGTATGTTTGTGTTCAGCAGCACTATCATGAGATATGTCCCTCCATTGCTTGCAAATTTTATATGGCTTATCTAGCTTCATCAATTTCTGAAATAAATTTATTTTTCACATAACACGTTGCAAGTCCATCTCCGTCTATCCTGTCCAAAGTAATCAGCATCCCCTTTTTTCGAGCAGCTACGATTGTTCCGTAAGTATCAACATCAAACCACTGGTCTCCGTATTTGACTTCTCCACGCACATGAACTCTTCTATCAATTTGAAATTTAACACCCATTTTTTCAATCCTTCCTAATCGAATAAAAGCTAAGTTTTATTATGCCCTGCTTTTTAACGCCCTTTTAACAATTTCTTGAACATTATTATCAAGAAGAGCATCCATATTTCGCAATCCTTCTTCTAGCATCTCTTTGACAACTTTCCTCGCAGTAGTTTCATCAATTATTGGCTCGTTGCAACCTAAAACTTCAATGACTGTTTCAAAGGTGATGCCATCAAGCAAGCTATCTTTCTCATGCAAATCAACGCCTAGTTTCCATTGTCTATCCATCAATATCCCTCCGATATTAAATTTCTTCCTCTGGCAAGCTCATAAGCCTTATATTTTTTGAAATCCAATGTGCCTGAATTGCTAAAAGCATATACATCTATTTGATGAAGGGTGTCGTCATATTTTACTTTCACCAAATTTACTCCATTTAACAATCTCGTATCTTTAGGCAGGTCTAGTTGCTCCCATGCCTCTTTACTGATGAGATGTCTTTTCTGCTTGTAGCCAAATACAACTGTTTGATTAGGCCAGTTTCCTTTAAAAGAAACTGCTCTTAATGTTTTAAGCCATGTGTCATAGTCTTCTTGCGTGGCAAAGGCTGTTTGTGCTATTCCTCCTGAGGTTGCAAACCATCTGTACGGGCTACCATCAACAGGCTTACCAAATTCATCAACTCTATATGAAACATAAAATTTGTCCCAATCTTTTGTTGAATAGTTTCCATACAATGGATTTTCCTGTTTGTATTCCCATACATTTACCTCAGCTTCAATGCAAAATGCCCCTTGTGCGCAAGCTCCATTGTGTCCAAAGTCTGTAAACGCCTTTTTTTGCTTTCCAATATGTTTCAAGCTATTAGGCACACCACACCATGCGCCACCACTGGTTTCACAACATAATTTTTCATAGTGATTAAAATATACAAAAGGGGTATATGGTCTTTTGCAGACTGACCACCTATCAGTTTCTTCGCTATAGGTTTCAATATGTGCATTTTGATAGTAATCTCCATGGGATGTTGTGAGTTCGACTATATCCCCAACCTGTATGCGGTCAGTGACTTTACTGCGCTCTATTGCTGCTAAATATCTGTTAGCCTTATCAACATCGCTTTGGGTAACGCCATGGAGTAAATTATATTGTGGGTTTATTTTTTTCAAAGTTTCAATTGTGTACATATCAACCCTCCCGATTTTTAAAGACAGATTTTATAATGTTGCAATCTTCACAAAAAAACGTGCGGAGTTAAGTAAGCCTCTTTCGTGTATAGAAAGGCTCTCTTTATTGCCAAACTCCTCAATCCATTTGTTGCAACGCTCATAGTATTTTTCTAGCTTTTGAATTATTTCAGCAGTAGGTTTCTCCCCAAATTTTGGATGGTAGTCTATATGTTTTTGATTATCTATGCAGCTTTGCAAATTAATCTTCATCGCCAGTTCCTTCTCTTTCTTTCATTAGTTCAATTAATTCTTCTATGCTTTCAGGCAAAGGCTTTACGACATTGTCAAAACCATTAAGGTCATTATGGCGCGGTTTAATTCTCTCGCCTGTGTCGTAATATAATGAAAAAAATTCGTCGCCACAAAATCCAGGAGTTGTACAACAGATGTATGAATTATTTTCATCTTTTACAGTGATGTAACATTCTAGGCGAAGTCCAAACACACCAGATACTTCATATTCCATGTTTAGGCGCATACCGACTTCACGCACTAGGGGGAGCAGTATAAAGTCCTTCCAATGGGGATAGTCAAGTCTCTCTCCCGCACGATATTCTGACAAAAGTTTATTGTAGTCCTTAATTAAGGTACTGAGCATATTTAACGTCCTCTCATGGAAAATCTTTATATCCGACTAATTAATTCCTATTTCATTAGCCATTTCAGGGTAGAATTTTTTAAACAATTCCATGTAACGCTTAAACCCTGACTCAACTAAAGGCCCACCACACCAAAGAGAAGTAAGACTCCAAATTAACAATTCCTCTTCTTCAATGTGAAAATTGCCAACAGGAATAATTGCATTTCCGTTATAACGAATCTTTGGAGGCGATAGAATCTCTTTTAAGTCAGCTTTGGATTTTGCTTGCAAGATAAACTTTATTTTCTTTTTGCAAATATTAAGTATCAATGGATTATTAGCAAATTCCTTTTGATAGGCTCTACAGATGCCTCCGAGAGTGATTAATGCACTCATGCGTTCTGCTGGCAACTTATCGTTTCCCACTTCATTGAGTCGTAACAGTCCTAAGCAAACTTGCCATTCAATAGAATCCAGATTATTTTCAGACATTCTTCACCTCCAGTTTTTGTCAACTTGAAACAAATATTAAAGTACATTTACTGCGCAGATATAGTTCGGAAAACAAAAAAACCGACAAGCAAAATGCCTATCGGGTGCAGTATTAACGTGTTCTCACGCTGTTTAATATTAGTTTGCAGATGAAAATCCTGATAGCCCAAGAGCCATTACACCAAGTCCAGCCTCGAAGGCACTTCCGGCATTTGTTATCATGGCATTGAAGTCTTGATACCAGAGGCTGTGAAGTGTAAACCGCAAAAAGAACATGGGAAGGGCTGTTCGTTTATTAACGATGTTGAATTCATGCCTATCACCCATATGGTCAACGCTTTCTGTGTCGCCTCTGTCAAGTGCAATTTTCTTACCATAGGCTATAGCTTTTTCTCGCTCTAGTGCCATGTAAAGTGCAAAACTGTAGCAAAATGGACATACGTTCGAAAATAACTCGACTCTTATGTAAGAGCCAAGTTATCAAAAATGGGAGTGGGATAAAGCCTTTTGAGTTTTATCCGAGCATCTTCCGCAGTAAACCGCTAATTAACACCCTTTTGACGCAAATTTCTGTCAGACTCCCAGTCAGAAAGAGCTTCATTTAACAAATCAATTGACTCAATTCTGCGATTTCCTAAACACTGAATTGCGAGTGAACTCAACTCTGATTCTGCGATGTTCAACCAACTTCCATGCTTTGGAGTGTAGTGAAATTCAATTTTTTGAGCCAGTTGATACGCAATATTCGGAGGGAATGCTTCATAAAACGAAGCAGAACCATGTGTGTTTAGGTTGTCCGCTATCAAAATTATCTTCTCGACGTGCGGATAATACTTCTCACTTATCAAACTCACCATATATGCAAAATCGCCTTTTTTTGCGGGTTTGTAAGGCTTTTACATGCCGCCAACCCCCAAGGGGTTCAGTGAATATGAAAATACTTGCCGTTCCCTTTCGAACATATTCGGCATCAAGTTTTTCAACCTCGCCGGGCTTCGGAATGCCTGTGTCAGGGTCAATACGCAATGGTTTAGCGGCAATTCGTTCCCTCACTTCGCTTAAAAGCTGAATCGGTTTTTCATCCATACAGATGACGGGTATTTTGGGGTTATATTCTCGTTTGTATATACCTAAAACATCTTCCATATTCGCTACAAAGCTGGCATCGTTTGCCTTAGGAATGCACCAATACTTGCTTAAATGTGGCTTTACTTGGTTGGAATTGAGCATATCCCCAATAGCTGTGTGTGATATGGATACGATATATTTGTTTTCAACGCAATGTTCCGCCAACAACCTCAACGTCCAGTTTGCCTTGCCTTTTGGTGCTGGTGACAGTGCCGTTGCTACTACTTGAGCCTCGAAATCTCCTGTTATTTTAGTGAGATTCCCTATATCTATTCGAGTTTTTCTATTGAGTGTCGCCTCCAACCCTTCTGTAGCATAAGTTTTTCGCACTTGATTGACTGTCGTTTGTGATATCCCAAAAATCTCACCGATTTTACGGTTATCCATCTTATTTCTTGGGTCACCGTCGTTTGTTTTCAGCAGTATGTTTGCGTGCATTATCACACGAGCCGAATGTTTTGCCCCTTTATGCGTTATTGATTTCAATTACATAATTTCGTCAGTCGTGAGGGCTACTTCATAAAAATTTTTTGGCATGATTACACACCCCTTGTCATGTTTTGACAAGATAATATCACGCTCTCGAACGTATGTCCATTTTGCTACAGTTTTGCACTTTACAAGGCACTAGTGCATTAAAGCACGGAAATCAATTTTGAGAATAAATATTCACTAGGGTACATCCATTGGCTGTAAATCCAATCGAAATTACCAGACATTAGGTAATTTCATTGCAAATGTCGAGGCTTATGAATCGAATCGCC
>Ga0131853_10013157_pt1 | contig 15164 bp, 10 predicted proteins | sample TergutLab28metaG_FD_92764 | JGI IMG/M metagenome (GOLD analysis project Ga0131853, IMG submission 92764) | Labiotermes labralis P1 segment gut microbial communities from Petit-Saut dam, French Guiana - Lab288 P1 (version 2) (version 2) | ecosystem: Host-associated > Arthropoda: Insects >...
GAATCATTTTGACAACTAATTCCGCTGACTCATTTATATTTTTTTCAGCATTCGGATGTATATTCATTTTCATGTCAGCTACCCCCATTTGCCCGTTTACCGTTTTTGCCAAAATGTTGCCACAGCAATTATCGACAGGCTACAAACCCAGTAAAACCAACATTCTTTACACAGGTTTTCCTACTCCCATTCGGCCAGTCAATATAAATACTAAGCATATTAGTTTAGCATTCGATTGTTTTTCATGTGTTGTGAGTACCTATTATCCCATTTATTCGGCGTTTGCCGATTTTTTGTTATCATTTTGTTATCACGGCTCAACGTGCAAGCCACTAGAATTATCTTACCACTAGATATGGCAAAATACAATAAAAAAGCCACTCCAAAAGGAAATGGCTTTATGTTTTATTGTAGTATTGTTGTTGTGTTTGCGCCCCTACTCCCCGTTTCAGGGAGTAGGGGTATTTCGTTAAGCTGAACTAAGTGTTGCGCCGACTTACACCCCTACGCCCCATTTTAGGGCGTAGGGGTAGGCATGACTTGTCAACCTATTTTTGTGACTGGCGCATGATTTCCCCTCTGCTCTTTGGATGAGGCTGGGTGTGGGCAACGCCCACGGTCTTAACAAACTATAGCAAGCCACTACACCAGCGTAGGCGGTTGTATGGGTACAATGAGCGGAGCGAAAGCGGGGTGCAGGGTGATTTTTCCCTGCTCCCCGTTTTCGGCGTAGCCATTGCACCCATACAGCAAAAATAGTCAAGGGTTTAAGCGTAGCGTCCCTTGACTATTTTTGAGCCGTAGCGGATGGATGGGGGGAAGGTGTTAGCTTTGACTTAGTAAGCATTTACCGTCCCAAAATGGCTACACACCCCACGAAAAAGCCCAATATATAAGGCTTTGGGACGTTGGGACGGTATTTTTCACTATATACCCCCAATAAAAAACGCCTAGTATATTGTGATATACCAAGCGTTAGAATTTTACTTGCTTTACTGTATATAATCTCGATAACTACGCACATGATTGTGGGGTGTGGTATGGTTTAGTAATGCTTATTAGGCGTTATTCCACCATTAAAAGTTTATTGCCGTCCGGGTCCGTCACCATAAGCTCTTTACCGCCCCAACTGCACATTACTGGCGGGTCAAGAACAACACCCTTTTCTGTCAAATTCAGATACATTGCATCGGGGTCAGGACAATCAAACACTAAATATATCGTACCTTCGTTAAATTTACCGTGTTTATTTTCGTTCCACACCCAAAGAACAGGATTTTCATCACGACCCTTGAACCTAACACCGTCATAATCCGAGCCATTGTCTAACGCAGTCCAACCTAATATATCCCGATAAAAGAGAACGAGTCGCTTTGGGTCTTTTGAGCCAATGTGTATACCGCTAAATCCGAACATTTTGCACCATTCCTTTATATAATAATTTTCGTTATATCTTCTTGCGACATTCCTATATCTAAAGAGCCACATTTCTCCATATTTTCGGGTAAGATTTTACGGTTTGGCTTTCGTTTAATTTGCATTAAGCGAAATAAATCATCATTCATTGTTTCGTCACGCACCTCTAAGCCAATCCACATGCCATCATGCAGTATATCGGTTTCATCATAGAGTTTTCGCATTTTTTCACTAAAATTTTCTCGCTGTTCATCGAATTTATCTCGTTCCTTTTGGCCAAGCGTAATGCTGACAATGAAAAAACCTTCACGCAAACAAAGCGTAATAAGCGATTTACCCCCGCGCTTAAAACATAAAATATTATAGTGTTTATGCGTAGGTTTGCCTTCTGCCCATATTTCGTCTATCTCGTAATAAAAACGAATATGCCCGACTAATTTCTCCCAAGCACTACTTGCTACTCCCAACATTGTTTTTACTTCGTTATAAGGTTTGGTTTGTCTACTCAATACGTACTCCTTCGCCTAATATAAATTTCTCTTGCTACTGATTGCCGAGCCGCCTACACGGTCTAACTCTCGTACTGCTTTATACTTATACTATGCATCCTTTATCGCCCAAAATGCGGAAGTGAATTAGGCTATGTTACTTTATCCATCGAAGCAACATCGCTGACATTAACGTAACGATTCCCTTTATGGTGAGATTTACCACATCCCCTTCGGCTAGTCTTTCATAATCCTCATTAGGTACGCAAATCTCTATTTTTTTGCCGTCTTGAAGTTTTTCAAATGTAATTAAAGCAATTTCAATCTTTTGGATTTTGTTTTCAACAGAATAACCCATTCTTCGTTGCTTTTTACGATATGTGAATGATGCGTTGTTTCAGGTTGATTTTCGTCACATATAAATTCTCGCTTTGCGAAACAACTCGCCAATCCTCAATATCTTTAAGCACGTTTTGTACGGCGTTTTTAAGTTTATACCTACCAGCATAGTCCATCGCCGCAACCTCCGAAGCTACGGTAAGATACAAGCCTTGGCAACGCTTTAACTTTTTACTCCCACTCAATAGTCCCCGGAGGCTTATCAGTAATGTCATAAACCACCCGACTAACAGATCCAATCTCCCCCGTAATCCTCCCAGCAATCCGACTCAACACCTGATGATCCAAAGGAAAATAATCACAAGTCATAAAATCTCCCGTACTCACCGCACGAATAGCCACCACCGGATCATAAGTGCGCTTGCCATCCTTGCTGCCAACAGAATATGTATCCGTTAGTACAGCAAAATACTGATCCGGCTTCTCCGCTAATTTCCCAACTTCTTCCCGAAGGATAGCATCCGCCTTACGCAAAGTTTCCAGTTTTTCTTCGGTCACCTCGCCCATTACACGAATAGCGAGCCCGGGTCCGGGAAAAGGCTGCCGATTTAGCAAAGACTCCGGCAATTGCAATCTCCGCCCCAAAGCCCTTACATCCTCTTTATATAAACTGACCAGAGGCTCTATGACACCCTTAAACCCAAGCTTCTCCGGCAAGCCACCTACATTATGATGGCTCTTAATAACCGTCTCCGTCCCATCATTGCCACCGGATTCCGCAACATCCAAATGAACTGTCCCTTGAGCCAAAAACTTCACTTTATCCAACTTTGCCGCTTCTTCTTCAAATACCCGTATAAATTCTTCACCAATATGTTTACGCTTCGTTTCCGGATCCGCTACACCCTTCAACCGCCCGAGAAAACGCTCTTTTGCATTCACACGAATAAAGCGTAACTTGTCCTGTCCAGAAAATACAGCCTCGATTTCGTCCCCTTCTCCCATCCGCATAAAGCCATGATCCACAAATATGCAGTTAAGCTGTCCGGGTATAATCTCCGATAAAAGTGCCGCGCATACAGAAGAATCCACACCTCCTGACAATCCGAGCAACACCTGATCGCTGCCTACGGTTTGCCGTATTTCCTGTGCTTGCTGTTTCATATACTCATCCAATTTGCAATCCTCCTTTGTATTAAAAACGCGGGAAAGGCGCTCAATCTACGATAATGATGCGCCCTTGTTCAGTGGAATAAGTGTACTATAAAAGTCGATTTATCGTCAATAAATATCAGAACGCTCATCCCGGCTGTGGGCTGGACACCCATACAGCTGAGGTGAGCGTTTTGATCGATAAGATTCAGCGAAAAGTCATCTCTTTCCCAATCTTTTTTAAAGCCTTCTTTTCAATCCGGGATACGTAGCTGCGCTGTTATTGTAAACGTATCACTTCTTCCGGCGAAAACCTAAAGCGGATTAACAGCTCTCTGTCTTGCGATAACTCCACTCGATCAACTAGCGAGCATAGGAGTTCCCGATTGGTTTCCGCTGATGCGATGAACTTTTGTGCAAGGTCATTGATGTCTTTAATAAGTATGGGCTCTTTATTGCAATGGGCGGCCAGGATTTTCAGCCGCTCCTGTGCAGTGTGACGTGTCGCCTTCATGTAATTATATGCCCTCATGAAATCTAAATCCTCAATAATGCTGTTTAAGCGGTCATCGTAGAGTTTATCCATTTTGGAGGTTAAGTCATTAACCTCGGACGTAAGGCGTTTAATTTCTGCATCGGTTTTATCATGGTTGGATATTTCAGCTACCACCGATTTTACAACCTGTTGACGCATCTTAAAATCAAGATATTCCAAGCATATTTTGCGAATGTACTCTACTACAGCATCTGTTATAGCGCTGACACGAATACAGTGGCTGGTACATGCGCTGTTTTTTGTAAAACGCTGATAGGTGCGGCAAACGAAATACAGTGTTGGCGTATTCTTCGCCAGGATTCTGTTGATTACCCCCAAAGGTGCTTGACATTCTTTGCAGTAAATTAAGCCTTTAAGCAAATAGTCGTAGATTCGCACTCTCGTTTTTGCACGGCTGCTTATTAGCCTTCCCACACGTTCGAAATCCTCTTTTGTGATAATCGGCTCGTGTGTGTTCTCTACAATTACCCATTGTTCTTCGGGTAGTCTTTTGCATACCTTTGATTTGTAGCTTGCCTTTTCCATGCGCCGTTGCACCATATCTCCCACGTATACACGATTTTTCAAAATCGCTGCTATCCGCTCCGAAGACCATAGCCCCGAGTAAGGCCCTTGCCTACCGGTTTTGATCTTTGCATATACCGCAGGTGTTTGTATCCCATGCGCGTTGAGGCCAACTGCTATTTGACGGCAGGATAATCCCGAAAGTGCCAGGTCAAATATTTCACGCACCGTGGCCGCGGCCTTATCGTCTACAATTAGCTTGTTTACATTGTCTGGCTTAGTCTTGTACCCATATGGCGGTTTCCAACCAATAAAAAGCCCCTTCCTTTGTTTGTCTCGCTTAACGCTTTTAATTTTTTTTGAGATATCTTTCGCATACAAATCATTTATGATCGCACGAAAGGGCGTTATATCATTTGCGGATAAATCCTGCCCGGTATCGATGCCATCAAGTAACGATATATAGCGTACCGATTTCTCCGGAAAGTATCGCTCCATATAATGACCTGTTTGGATATAATCCCGGCCAAATCTTGACATGTCTTTGGTGATTACCATATTCACATGCTTCGATTCTATATCGGAAATCATCCGTTGGAACGAAGGCCTGTCAAAATTTCCGCCGCTCCATCCATCATCAATATACTCATCATGTATGTAAATGCGGTGTTTTGTGCAAAACTCCTGCAATATACTACGCTGATTGGCTATACTCTCACTTTCCAAACCGCTGTCATCCTCTTTAGAGAGCCGGATATACAATGCGGCAGAATACCCGACCATACTCTGATCAGGCTGAATTAAATGCATTTGTCATCCCCCGCTTCTTGGGGACGCTCATCGTGAGTATTTATAATATGAGCAAAAGATGGAGAATTGACAAGCCCTGATTCCATCTGCTTCTTTATCTCATTGCGTAAAAACAGGTGAAAGGCATCCTTTACAGCTGCATGTGTTTTTTCTCTGTCTATCACTTTTGAATGTCCCCCTTCCACAATTGGGTATAAAGCCCATATTATAAGCTTACGCTGGCTAAATTGTTTAATGCCAGATTCAGAGCAAACAATACTGCTAGCAATGCTCTTAATCAAAAATAGCATTGGTAGGTATAATCCTAGCCAATGCCATTTTTCTTAAACAAACATAAAATTAACTATGCCCCAGACAAGACTGCACACCATAAATTGTTTCACCTTAATCGCTTTTTGTGCTGAAAACACTTCTGACCGATTGTGCGTTCTCGCCAGTGTCGCCATGAATCATGTATACGGTATCCAGAACCGCCTCGCTTTCAAAAACCTGGCGAATGCGATACCTGTAGAATATGGTCTGCTGCTCTTGTCTGTTGCGGTTAAAAGAAATATACAAGTTTTGTAATTCCTGCTGTGTTCTGAAATGCACATGGTTTCCATTTGATAAGGTATACCTTCTATCGAAGTCGTAAAGTCGAGTATTGGAGGGTATCCATCCGCTGATGTCATACTGGCCGAGCGGCGCATTCCTATCAAGGAAAATCCTTAAGGTCACTTCATATGTTTTATCATCTATCGGCCGTATGCTTTTATCTATAGTCATATTGTCCGAGGGTTCGAGTCCAATTTCCGATGGCTCGCCGATGTAGTATACCGTTGCACGTATATTTTCGGGGATATAAATGAATTCAAGACTATCCAAGTCACTTCTTGACAATACAACCGTATGCATAAATCTGCCTTGGCGCCGCTCTATTGCCATTCTGCCAAATTCTATGACATACTCTTGGCCGCCCACAGTGTAAATCAGGGTTGAAGGCTCAATGACCCTGTCGAAATGCCGGACATAAACCATACATTCAAACAATGTGTTTATGCGCCAAGGCTTTCTTCCAAAATAGAGCGCGATTTCATCGGCATCCCTATGGCCAAGCAGCGTTGCCGCTATCCAAACAGCAGCAGTAGTGCGTTCGTCACGTAATCCTTCCATATATGGTACACAGTATCGATTGTAAAGTTCCAGCGCTGTTCCCATATCGCCAAGAAGAGCTATCGCCGCTATATAATGAGCTTTAACTGCCAAATCCGACGTTCTTTCAAACTCTGCTTTTAGGAACTCTACGGTTATTGTTTCATCGCCTATAAATGCCAAGCCTAAATGACAGAGCGCGGCTATCATTGGCGTAACACCGGAGGGTCGATCAAGAACGCCCCTAAAATATTCTGCCATAGCGCGAAGGTCAAATTGACCTTCTGTGCTTGCAAGCAGGACATAGGTGGTAATCATTGGGTCGGAAGCTCTGTCAATATCACTTCCTATGCCGCCATCCACATTTTGCATATCGGCGATGTTTTCACTGGTTTCGGCTATATATGATGGTACCGTCGCGCCGGGCATAGAATCACGCAAGGCCTGTTTTGCCACAATTCGACTCATACGCTGGTTGGTTTGCATACAGAAATGCCCCAACAGCGAATTTAGGCTGGTGACAAAAGGCTGAGCACTGTAATCGAAAAATGTTAGGCTTACCGGAAACCGCGTGGCTTCTATATCCAAGTTTTGGTTAAAATCAACCGCTCTGTTGATAACGAGTTCAAGGTTGTTTCTTATGACAGAGATTGGTAGCACAATCGTATCAGAGTAGGTACCGTAACTTGCTTGAAAGGTTAATGTATAGCTCCCGGAAGGCAGCTTGCCGAAGTTCAGCGCATGTGATACATAGGCCAAACCACTGAAGGCTACCGTTTCATTGACATTGTCGCCGGTTATATTTACACGGAAGCTGACATTGCTATTGCCGTTTAGCACAATACCGTGGCTTTGAACAAGCATGGCAATGTCATCACCTTCGATATATCTTGTATTCACAACCGGCCTTACAAAAAACGGCAAAGTGGAGATAAAGTTATCTCTGGCCTGGCCTGTCATCAAGTTATCTCCCACAGCTACGGTTGTAATACGCCATGATGTATTGTTGTCGGGCAGCTCGAAGCTGAGCCGGGCATAGCCGGAGCTGTCGGTAGAGGCAGATAGGAAGGCCGCAGTATCCCTAAAATTTGACCGAAAGTTGTCGTGAAAAACCAGGTTTGAGTTTCCGTCCTTGCTGTTGCCATCGCTGTCGCGGTAAACTCCGTGAGGCATGTCACGCCAAATGGTAAAATACTGCCACACTTCGTTGTTTGTAAAACGTATGTCATCGTAAAATTCGTGCCACAGGAATATGTGCTGCTCGCTTATGGCAAATACAGACTCATCCACCACCGCTATACCAATATTTGCGGGGATGCCGTTTCCGTTTTCGTCACTTGTCCGGACGGTAAGGTTAACAGTATCACCCGGGGCATATACCTCCCTGTCCGTCGTTACATCTATATTAAACTGCATACTAAGGGCATTTGCACTTATGCGGGTTTGGCTGATTGGGTGAATGCTATGCCCATCAAAATAGACAACAACCAGGTTAAGATTGGGGCCATAATCCAGTATATATTGAAAATAAAAACTATTACCTGCCACCGTTTGATATCTGATTACCCCATCCTGGATTAAAGCATACAGTATACTGCCTTCACCCGTGACAGCTTCACTATCATACATCAGATTAAACTGCAAGGTATCGCCGATATCAAGATGGATGAAATTGAAAGGGCCGGATAGGGCAGGCAAGTCGTCGTCACTGTTTAGATCATTTACAGTCATAGAATAGCCTTCGATTATGACCGGCGGCGCCTCGTCGCCCCAATCTTCACGAAAATCCAAAAGGTTGGGATAAAAACCGCGGCCGGTTAGGTTGTTGTTCCAGGAATCCCTGAAGCGGATGGTTGCTTGGGAAAATACAGGGCTATCCCAATTAACGCCTGCTTCGCCTACATAAAGTATACCGTTAATGGTAAAGGAGCCGTCTATCGTGCTGACCTCCAGCAATCTTTCGCCTGTTGTCGGGTCTGATATTAATCTGATAGGCACACCCGGGTTTCTTTCAAGTATGTATCTAAAATTATAGTTAGGCGAAAATAACATCCTACGGGATTCAAATTCTTTTTTATCTTCATTAAAATGATGTATCCAACGGTTAAAGTTATGCCGTTGGTGTTCGTCATTTTGGTCAAAAAAATTCCAGCTGAGGCTTATTTGGAGGTTGCTTACGTCAACCGGGTCGCCTTTAGCAATTTGCAGTAGGCGGTTATTGTCTATCCAGCGGTCGGCACTTTCTACTTCAGCTATCAACGCCTCAGATTCCGTATCAAGCCTAAAGGTTTCAATTAAAAGCGAAATGTTTTCATTATCCGCTTGACGCTGCATCCGTGCATCAATCAAAATGTCGCTGGGGAATATATAGTAATTTCCCGTGTGGATTATATCCTCTCCATCGCTTGCTATGCGAACTCTGTAGCTGTTTCTTGTAAGCGCGGCCGACACCTGTCCGCTGGTGTTCCATGCAGGGAATGAGAATACAGCATTACCGTTGTTGTCGGTTTCAACATCATCCAAATCGACCCAGTTTCGCGCACCGAAATCGAAATAAGACACCTCTACCATAGAATTGGGTAAGGGCGTACCATCGAAGAAAGTGATTGCCGCAGTGACTGTGACATCGTCCCCGGGAAAGTAAAAGCTGCGGTCAACTTCAGATTCGATTGTGAAGGCGGGCTTTTGAAAGTCTCTGACTGAAACATGCCTAACATCCAGTATGATATGGGTATCGCCATCAGAGTCCTCTTCATCCGACGGAAAGTGCAGCGATGCTTGTATGCTGTACTGGGCACTCCTGATACGATCAAGCTCTATTGTCCCCTTAAACACACCGTCCGGATTAAGCGGCAGTTCCTGTACAAGGTTAAGGCCGTTGGCATCGAAGGTGATACGGACAGTATCGGGCATATCTTTTACATTGTTGCGGAAAGGCTGTACTATGCCCCAAAAATTTATAGTATCTTCAGGACGGTAAATGGTTCGATCCAAGAAAAGATATGAATAGAAGCGCTCGCGCAGGCCATGCCCAGATTGCGACACACCCTCATCGAAATATACCAGTTCGCCCACTTGATTATATATACGGAAGCGGGGTTGGTTATTGAAGGGGGCGGCTTCGTGCTCATGCATTTCCGCTTCATCATCTTCTGTATCATTTGTTGGAACGTGGCTAAAAAACGCCAGACCATTGTGGTCAGTGACAGCTGTTGGCTCAGCCTCATCGTCAAAGTAGATGCTAAGGCCCTGCATCACGTCGTTTGTCTGACTGGAGGCAATCCATAGCAATGTATCGCGGTTAGAGGCCTGCATATACACTGACAGCGGCGTTATAATAAAACTTGTACGATGATGGCTCACTTCCTCGGTAAAGGGATCGGTGTAAGTGACCGCGACTATATACGCACCATCACCTTGATGCGCAAGTTCAAAAAAGTTGTTGCCATTGTCAAGTAAAATGACCTTTGTGTCGATTTGTTCAAGTAAGCTAAGCGACATATCAGGGTCTCGATATATATGCCATCGCTGCTCAAGTATTGCAATATTTGGCAGACGGTAGGTTTCGATAGTTACAGAGACTGCTTCCTCTAAATTTTGTGCTGTAAAAACGAGTGTCATATGATCACTGCTGTTTAATACATAACTGGCGGTGCTTCCTAAATACCGCACGGTTGGTAAATCTTCTTCCTCTTCCGGCGTAAGCGGAGGCTCTGTCTCGCCGTCAGCAAGGAGGCTGTATGTTGGGGGGGTACTGTTTTCATCTACGGTTTCGGGCACAAAGGTTATAAGCTCTTGCACCGACGGTGAGTTAGCCTGCGATAAAAAAAATAGGGTGAGCATAATAAGCCCTACACAGGCAAGCCCTATCCAAACACGATATTTTTTGAGTTTTTCTAATTTAAACACTTATACGTCCTCCTGTAGACTTTTAATGATAGGATAAAACACTAAAACTTGAGCGGAATCGTCATATCTGCACGAAACACGGTCTAAGTTTGCGACAATAAAGTCGGCGTTTTCTTCCAATGTCCTTGCATGAATAATACGAAGAATGTCAAACAAATGCTTTATAAAAATGTCTTTCCATATTGCGTAGACCTCCGGACTGTCAGATACCCTAAGTTCCAAAAAGACAGGCTGCGCTACTGTTGGTAAGGATTGTCTGTTTGAAATTTGTCGATAAAAAATATCCGCCATTATTTCTACCGCGTTGTAGGGTGCGTCTCCGGATACAGAGTAACCCCTACGCTCAAAGAAATCCCTAAAATTGTCACAGGGTTCGGGCATTACGGGATATTGATTTTCATCCCAATAGCGGCCTATCCGCAGCGTGTTTGTATCTATTAAAAAATTGGCGTGTTGAACATCACCAAAAGGGCCTCTGGGTCGGTTCCAGGTGACATCAACAAAATGCCATGAACCATCTAAGCGCAACGCATTCCAAGCATGAGAGACGCCACGCCTGCTCTCTCCGACAAGAAATACGCTTTCCAATCCCGCAAGCTCTGTTAAATATAGAAAAGCCGAAGCATATCCGCCACAAATGGCCGCGTTGCGTACTAACGTGCCGTAGAGATTGTCACGGTCCGGCTGAGATTCGTCATTACAATAGGGAATAAGGGCCAGCGTATCGTGGATAGCCAGTGCAGTTTCAAAAGCTGATGCGTTTCTAAGGGGTTCTAAAATTTCGGCGGCGCGTGTTTCAATAGCTTGCCGTTGTCTCTTGATTTCATCGGTTGGAATCCTGTATGTAAGTAATATATATCTACCGCGAGGAGAAAGATTTGCCCAATAATAAATGGGGTTTTCTCGGCGGAAAATAGTTATGGTGTATGCAATTTCGCTATCGGTTAGTATATTTCCCACCGAAATAGCTTTATCGTCAGTGATTGGCAATGACAAAGAAGCCCAGATTCTGTCGTAAAGCGCGGCCATCTCGCCTTCCATTAAGCTGCGACCATAACGGAAGGGCGTTAAAGGTATATAATCCGACTCATAAGCGGTAGCGTCACTATCGATGGAAAGTGTGAGGCTTTCCGATTCCGCTGACAAAGCATGCTGTGCGCAGCCAGAGAAAATTATAAGCACGCAAAGGCTTAGCGCGATAATTCGATTCATAATAAATGGCTCCTTCTTAATTAAGGGAAAACCCTGTGGATCATGCAGTAAGCGGGCATTAAGGCGCTGTTATACCAGCCCGTTAGCGTTGAGATACATGCGGGGCCGGCAATGCCACCTGATAGGGTGCAATATAACAAGGGCACAAGGTTTGGACTTTCTGCAAAAGGCTTAGGTTCAAGCCCCCTCTCCCTGTGGAGCGGCTCCATGATGTTGCGCCATAACAAAGCCGGCGGATAATGGGACCCTTCCCATGTTATCGTTTGCGGGCTGTCAAAACCAAGCCATACGCCCGACACAAAATATGGGGTAAGCCCTATAAACCAGTGATCTCTGTCGTACTGGGAAGTGCCTGTTTTGCCCGCCACCGGCATATGCCCCATAAAAGCACAGGTGCCGGTACCTATAGGCGAGGCAACCGTGCGCTGTAAAAGCATGTTCATAATGGTTGCCGTTTCAAAATCTATAAGCCTTGTAGGGGTGGTGCTTACTTGAAGGACAACATCACCCGCAGCATTCTCCACCCTTGTGTAAGCATAGGGTTGTGTAAACCAGCCTCCGTTTGCGAATATCTGGTAAGCGCCAACGATTTCAAGAGGAGAGACACCTCTACGCATACCCCCAAGGGCCATGGGTGCCAAGGAGATATCGTAAGGCTCAACAAGGGCACCAAAGCCGAAGGCGTCCCTTAAAAAATTAAAGACTCGTAAAGGGCCTATATCTTGGATGATTTTGACCGGGATCGTATTCGTTGAACGGACCATGGCCGTCTCTATCGTTATATTTCCCATGTAATAATGGTAATGGTTTAACGGAAATTGGTAAAGCCCTCCATATTGTATAGGCGAATCATCTACCATGGAAGACCAGTGTATAAGACCCATTTGAAAAGCGTGTAGATATGCGGTAAGCGGCTTTATTGTAGAACCCGGCTGGCGTCTGGCATCGGTGGCGCGATTAAAGATGCGGTCGCCGGTTTTTTCACGGTTGCCGCCAGCTAAGGCGAGTATCTTGCCATAATGGTCAAGTATAACAAATGCTCCCTGTGGATACTCATCATTGCTAAATGATGGGAATGCGGGATTATCCACAAGAAATGCCTTTTCAAGATATTGCTGCATCCAGGTATCGACTGTGGTAAATATCCTGTAGCCGCCTCGCATAATCCGCGCCTCTGCTTGGGCGAAGCATATGCCCTCCTGCAGCATAAGATCCCTTATCACACTGTCGATAACATAGTCGACAAACCAGCTGTTTGAGGTATTTAGCATACCCTCTGAACGTGTAAATACAAGCTCCTCACTAATCGCTGCCAGACGCTGCTCTTCGTTGATGAAGCCTTGCTCCAGCAGCAAGTTAATGGCGTGGGTACGCCTGCTTTGGTTTTCCGTGGGGTTTGCAAAAGGTTCGAGGCGCGAGGGTGACTGTGTTATCGAAATTATCGCAGCAGCTTCCGCTATAGTCAGTTCCTTTGCGCTTTTATTAAAATAGAGGTTGGCGGCGGCTTCAACGCCGTGAGTATTATTACCAAAGGCTATAGTGTTAAGGTAAGCTTCCATTATTTCGTCTCTTGAAAAATTTCTCGAAAGTTCCAGCGCGGTGAATATTTCTCTTATTTTGCGGTCAATGGTCACATCATTATCGCCGGTAATGTTTCTAACCAGTTGCTGGGTTATGGTAGAACCGCCGCCGGGTGTTGTGCCTTCAGGTACAAAGCCAAGCATACCAAAAAACGCGCCGGTGGTGCGCCTCCAGTCAAGGCCGCGGTGTTCATTAAAGCGCCTGTCTTCGAGGGCTATTGCGACGTTTATCAAATGCGGCGAAATCTGGTCAATATCTACCCAAATGCGGTTTTCCGCACCATGTATACGCTGCAATTCGAAATACGCGCCTGTTTCCCTGTTCTTTGCATATATTATAGAGGTATAATTAAGAGATATTGCGCCTAAATCAAGGTCGGGGATGTCCCTGATTATTCCACGAATATATATGAGCAAGATCAGGGTAGCAATACAGCCGGTTATGATAACAATAAGTAAAGTTTTAGAAAATATCTTGCCTAAGTTTTTGCCAGATGAAGGCGTATGCACGAGCACGGCATTATCCTCCTTTTGACTATATTTTATGGCCCTATCCTTTAGGCGAGACGCAAATGTAGAAGCGGCTCGCTTTTTATATCCTTTCGATTATAGCACAGCACATTAAAACATACACCAAAAACGGAGGCAACTATGGACGCATTGCAGTTTCTTCTAGCGGAGGTTTGGGCAGCGATATAAGTCGTTTTACAGGATATAAAAACGAGACATGATAACTGAGTCTTATTCCAAAACGAAAATTTCAAGAAAAAAAGCCCAATCTCATTTAAGAAATTAGGCCAATACTAATCCGCGTTTAAAATCCTACCTGTCTATCGGTCAAGACACTCCGTGCGGTAGCGCGGAGCTTCTCTCTGCCAGGAAGGTTTTAAATGCGAATTAGTATAAACTCACGACAAGAATCCCTCTATATCAAGTGTTTTCCCATTTACAATAACCACGTTGCGATACGTAACTGCGAGAAATATCAAGCTGTGCGGCAATTTCCCGCTGGGTCATTTCTTCCCCGCCAAATAAGCCGTATCGCAGCATGATTACCGTTTTTTCCCGTCCCTTCAGCACACGGCTAACCACATCATATAACCAGCGTATTTGCATTTTAAGGGCTACTTGCTCGTCAATGCCTTCCCTGTCGTCCGCGATCTTATCTTCTATCCGTACTTCATTGCCCTCTCGGTCCACACCGACCACATCCTGTAAGTACACATCACCCGTGTATTTTTTACCGGCTCTGATGCTCATTAGTATTTCATTCTCTATACACCTAGCCGCATAAGTAGCCAAGCGGGTCCCCTTATCGGGCTTGTACGATGCAATCGCCTTAATAAGCCCAATAGTTCCTATAGATATTAAATCCTCATTGTCTTTATTGTAGTTGCTGTATTTTTTAACCACGTGGGCCACTAACCGTAGATTTCTCTCAATCAAGATGTTTTTTGCCTCTATGCTGCCGTTAGCATAGTCTCGCAGGTATTTTTGCTCTTCGTCAACCGTCAAGGGTTTTGGGAAGGAATTGCTGCCCTGTACATACGAAAACAAAAAAAAACCTTGCATAATCTGCAAAAGCCCGAAAAACACAAAAACACCTCCCTGGAGGCATATTATGCCGGGAAGGTGTTTTTTGTGCTTGATCAAATAAAAAAAGGAGTATTTGCACCGATCTTTTGCAAATTTCCTTTTCTAAAATTAGATCATCTGCACCGGCAAAATCCAAACAGCATCGGTCAATGGCAGCCGTTCTTTCGCAAGACAAATAATCGCACCTGACAAATTATACAGCTTTGAATCACGTACGGCAAAGATGACAAAAATCACTCTATGTAATGAAATCAAAAATGAAACAATACAAAGTCAAAACATTTGAACTCACTATATTACACCAAATAAATAAATCGATATATCCCAAATCACCTAGAGGGTGTATACAGGAAATTTATGGAGAGCTTTTCGAGGCGATTTTTCGCCAATCGAGACAATTCCGACGACGCATACCCATACGGTACGCTAGGAGGAATTAACGAAGAGTGGCGGAAAATCGTCCGAAATAGA
>Ga0131853_10013159_pt1 | contig 15164 bp, 11 predicted proteins | sample TergutLab28metaG_FD_92764 | JGI IMG/M metagenome (GOLD analysis project Ga0131853, IMG submission 92764) | Labiotermes labralis P1 segment gut microbial communities from Petit-Saut dam, French Guiana - Lab288 P1 (version 2) (version 2) | ecosystem: Host-associated > Arthropoda: Insects >...
TATGCTGTGGCGTTTCTTTCTGCGTGACGGGGCGTACCAATGGATGCACATCGTAAGGGCCAGCGCCGACTGGAGGCTGCCCAACCTGCCCGTGTCCCTTTTCGGCGAGGCCGGGGTCGTGTTCTCGTACTTCACGAACATAGATGGCCTCGCCAACAATGCCGACCTGGCCGAGGGGGAACGGCCAAGGCCGCAGCCCTTCCGCAGAATCAACACCCCGGAATACCCTACATCCACCAGCCTTATCGTCAGGATGGGTTTCAGGATATTCCGCTAGCGATTCTGGCTCCGGTTTTGCATGGCCGGGTTCAGGGCTTTTCGTATCTGGTTTTCGTTCCCCCGCCTACGACCCGGACGGCCCCTTTTTCGACCAGGCCCCGCAGGACCCGCACCGCCATGGCCTGCGAGATGTTCAGGGCGGCTTCCACGTCGCCCCTTACGATCCGGTCCCGGCTTTCCAAAAGGGCGATTGCCTTTTCCTCGTTTTCGGTAAGGGGAATGGTTTCGTTGCCGGCGGGCGCGGGAAGGATTGCGTTCCTGTTCGGCAGGGTTATCTTGAAGGCATTGCTGGAAGCCTGCAGTTCCGGTTTTCTTGCATACTCGGCATAGCTCCGCATGATTCTGGGAATGCCCGTGCCGTAGGCCTCGACCAGACGAAGCCTGTAGAATATTTCCGCAAGGTTCGTGTTCCTGGGCATGGAAAGCCCCAGCATTATGTCGTCGAGAAAAACGCCTTTGGGAAGACTGCCGGCGGAGACAAACTCGATGCGGTCATCGAAGATGCTGATCAGCGTGCAGCTTGGAAAGGCATAGTCCCGGTGAACCAGAGCGTTGAGCAAGGCCTCCCGCAGGGCATCCTCCGGATAGTCCCGCCGGTCCTTACGGTAAAGCTTTTCCACTTTTGCATAGGTGTGGTTGTGCATTTCCAGGAATGCATGGGCGTCTTCCATTTGGCTAAGGATGGATCCGGAAAACTCCCGCCGGTCCTTGAAGATTTCCTTTCCGGGGCCGTCGAAAACGGCCAGTTTAAGGCTGTGTACGGCCTGGTCGGAAAACAGAAGCCCAAGGTTTGTATACATGCCGTCCGTGGTCTGCATGTGGAGTGTTTTCCGGTGGTTGGTGGCAAAGGGGATACCCGCCCTTTCGAAAAACCGCTCCGCCGCATCGAAGGTCAGATCCTGGTTCAGGGATGGCATCGCCTCGAATCTCTCGCCGCCTGTTTCCTTTACCATGTTGAAGATGGCCGCCTCGCTGGCCTGCACCGACGACGCCCCAAGGCGCATGTAGACGCCCTCGGGGCGTATGCCTTTGCCGGCCAGGTAATAGGGGCATGCGGTTCCCTTTTGGACGGTCACGGCAATGACGGTGGCGTTCCCCAGTTTTTCCGCCCTGCAATCCACGAACATGGCAAGATCCGGCTTGATGGCGGAACGCACGACATTGGTGACCTGAAGCATGGTGTTGTCGGGGCTGTCCACGCCGGCCGCAGTCCCATCGTCATTGATGCCGATGTAAAGCATTCCCCCGGAAGTATTGGCAAAGGCGATGATGGTCTTTTTGATGTCCTCGGTATATTCCCGTTTGAACTCGGTGTTGAGGTTTTCGCCGCCTTCTATGCGTTTCAGGTCCAAAGCCATTCCGTTCCCCCGCCTTCCGGTATCTGCCGGTATCTCCCGGTACTTGCTGATACCTCCTGATACCTCCTGATACCTGCCGGTACTTGCTGATATCTCCTGGTACCTCCTGATACCTGCCGGTACTTCCTGATTATTCTGGCCGAAATGCCGCCTGTCAAGGGCCGGCGTACGGGGACCGCATCCACAGACCGGCGATGGATCCCAGGGCGGGCCAGGTTGCCAGGGCGCTTCCAATGTTTGTCAGAAAGAACACCAGCAGAACCTTGGTTATCCGGTTGCGGTACAGGCCTTTAAGGCTGGCTATGTCCCTGGAAATGGTTTCGGCATCCAGGACGCGGGGCTTGCGGACCACTGCCTGGACAAGCCCGGCCAGAATCCCGGAACTCATGAACGGGCCGAAGAAAACGGTGAAGGGTGCGGCCAGAATGGCGCTGAGAATCGCAAGGGGGTGCCCCAGGGCAAGTATGCTTCCAAGTGCGGCCCCGCCGCTGTTCCACAGGATCCAGCGCTGCAGCATGTCCAGGACATGGCTGGTGTCGGCCCGCAGAAAGCCCGCGACCAGGAACGACACTATAACCGCCGGAATTACCCACTTAATGCATTTCGAGAACAGTGTTTTGGGGGGAATGGTTTCCAGTTCGTCCAGGCTTTCGACGCCTTTGCCGGCGGCCTCGTCCGCGGCGAATTTTTCAAGCCAGATCTGTATTCCGTGCAAATGCCCGGCGCCCACCACGGCGATGGTGCCGGCGGACTCCGTTCCGGCGCCGTCCGCCTTTCCGGAAACCTTGCCGGCGGCGGTCCAGATTTTGGTGGCAAGGTAACGGTCCCGCTCGTCGATAAGCGTTTCCTTGACGGCGGGAAGATAGTCCGACAGTTCCTTCATCATGTTGTCAAGCTCGTTCGACTGTTTGAGCTTCTCGATTTCCGCCGCACTCAGTTTTTCCCCGGCGAAGGCGCTGGAGAACAGCGCCGCAAGCAGCTTGTTCTTGCTCCACAGGCTGCACCTTGCCCAGGCCCGCCGCAGCGTCACCTGCACCTCGCGGTCGCATAGGCTGAACTCTATGCCCATCTCCTTGGCGGTGTTCACGGCGGCGATCATCTCCTCGCCGGGTTTCACCCCTATCTCGTTTCCCAGGCGGCGCTGGAAACTAGCCAGCACGATGTTGGCGATTAAAAGAAAGCCCTTGCCTTCCCGCAGGACCTTGGACACGTTCAGTTTGGCCCAGGTGTCGTTCTGGTTTATCGAGGCATAGCGGCCCTCGTCCAGTTCCACGCATACCATGGCGGGTTTTTCGTCCCGGATTGCGTTCGTCACTTCCTCTATGCTTTCCCTGGAAATGTGGGCCGTTCCAATCAGGCGGATATCCCTTCCGCCAAGGTCGAGGCGTATGTTGTTGCTGCTCATGCCGATTCCGATTCCTTGTTAGTTGCTAGGGCCAAGGCCACGCTGTTCCAGTATCCACTCGTTCAGTGTCCATTCCACCGTGCCTCTGCGCCCCATATCCCTTACCTGGGTGAAAAAAGTGTTCGCGAGATTTCTGTTTCCCCGTATGTCGTAGAACAGCGCCAGGTAGAACAGCATCTTGGCCCTTGCGTCCAGGTTCTGCTCCCGCTGTATCCTTGCCACCACGTTGCCGTCCCCGCCCAGGTCGTGGAACAGCCTAAGCAGGATCCATTCCGGCGAGTCCTGGGGGGCCGTGCGGATTACCTGGAACAGGAACTGCCTTGGGTCGGTGTGCTGGCCGCCCCGCATCCAGTTTGCGGCGGCAAGCAGCGCATACCGGAACTCCCTGGGGGCCTGCCTGTGCGCGGCCAGAAATGCGTCCCTTGCCTCCAGGTAGCGCCCCTCCTTCATCCGGATTATGCCAAGGCCTTCCGCTGCGAAAAAGTAGTCCGGCCTAAGCCTCATTATGGTCTGGTAGTCCCGTGCGGCCCCGGCAAGATCGCCGACGGATCCCCTAAGGTTGGCGCGGTGGACATGGGCTAGAAAACTGTTCGGCGAAAGCGCTATCGAGTTGTCCAGTTCCTCCAGGGCCTCGTGCCTGTGCCCCAGTTCCATAAGCGTTATGGCCCGGTCGACCGATATCCAGTGGTTGCCGGGTTCCAGCCTTATCGCCTCGTTCAGGTCGCTAAGGGCGTCCTCCCTGAAACCGGCGCCACGGTAAAGCCGTGCCCGCTCGTGGTAGGGTGCCGCCCAGCCCGGGTTCTGGGCTATGGCCTGGTTCAGCAGCGTTTCGGCCCGCCTTGGGTTCCGGGCGTAGCGGTACACTATCGCCCTTCCCAGAAGTGCCTGTGGGTAATCCGGATCCACCGCCAGCGCCCTGTCGAAATGCCTTGCGGCGGTCTGCAGGGAACGTGCCCGCAAGGCGGCGTAGCCAAGTTCGGTAATGGCCTGAAGGTTGTTCGGGTCCGCCCTAAGCACCTGTTCCAGGAAGTTGCGCTGGTCTCTGTCCCTGCCTTCCACCAGGGCCGCCGCCGCGAGTATCATAAGCGCATCGATGTTGCCCGGTTCCCTGGAAACAATTCCGGATGCGATTCTGCGGGCGTCGGCGGTGCGGCCCGCCGAATTCAGGACGGATGCCCGAAGAAGCTGTATCTCGGTAGTGTCCTCGTTTATTCCGTCGAAGAGTTCCAGGGCGGCCTGGAACTCCCGTTGGGCCATCAGTTGCGAAACCTCGGTCAGGATTGCCTCGGTATTGCCGGCGTGGGCCGAAACCGCAGTTCCGGACATAAGCCCGGCCAGAAAAAGCCCGAAGGCCACTTGGCAGATTTTCATTCTCGTCATACAATATAGTATAATACATAATCCTGGGCTTGATGGTAAGGTGCGCGCGAAGTCGGCTTGCGCGGGTACCGAAAAATAGCGATTGGCAAAAACAGAGGTCTATATCAAATGAAAAAACGGGTTTTCCCCCGGCTTGTCCTGGCTTTGTTTCTGAGCCTTACGGCTTTCGTTCTGTTGAGCGCGATGCAGTTCGCGCGCCACGGTAATTTTTCCAGACAGATTGGCGCCATGACGATAACCGGGCGCTACTTCCACGACCCTGCCGAGGCCGCCAATCCCGGGCCGGGATGGATGCGCCTGGACGGCGGTGTAAGCGTCCTGTTCGGCGGGCTGGAGTTCCGGCTTGCCGATCTGCCCGGCCTTAACGAGGGCTTCTTTCTGGTGGACTCAAGCGGCGTGCGGCACCGGGTGATTCCGGAATACGTTTACATGACCGGGAACGAGGCCGTCTTCTTTCTGCCTTCCGGCGTGGAACTTTCATTTGCCAGCCAAATCCAGGACGGGGTTCCAGGTGTTCTGCCGGAACTTCGCATAACCGGAACGTTCCCCGCCGGGATCGACGCCATGGACATTCCCTTTAGGCCGCGGCGATCCACGATTGCCTGGGACAATACCAGGGGCATACTTGGCGTGGCGTATGACGGCCTGCGCTACAGGTTCAGCCGCCACACCCAGGAACTTACCGATGGGCGGCTGGTGCTTCTTGCCGGTACCCCGACCGTGTTCTACCGCATCATGCCGGACGTGATAGTCAACGATCCGGCGGACTTCGTGATTCCCGGAATGGAAAGCGCCGGGGCGTTTTCGGCGGAGCTTGCCTCCTGGATCGATCGCAGTTTCGACCAGTGGGGAAGAAGCATGCCCAACAATGTGGACCAGGACAGCGTAATAGCCTTTGGTGCCGAGGCGCTGCGTCGTGGCGTCTACGGCACGGCCATGTCCGCCGTGCCGCCGGCCTTTGGGCTTGGCCCCAACCGCACCTGGGAATCGTCCGTTTTCCAGTTCGACAGAAGGGTGGGCGTCTGGGAACGCGGGGTCAGGGACGCCTTGGAAACCGAGGAACGCAAGGTAGGGCTTGTCGGCGAACTGCTGGCCCGAAGGGACTACGGCAGACTCTTTGCCGAGGCCCGTCTTATAGAATTCCTGGCGTCCCGGGGCCACAACGCCCTGATCGACGGCATCATTTCATCGGCCTGGAACATGGACCCTTCGGTGGTGACGCTTGCGGCAAGTGCCGGGGTGCTGGAAAACTACATGGATATGAACCGCCGCCGTGTCGGTGCCGACAACCCCTTTGAACCGCTTGCGCTGCGGGCCAGGCAGGTTGTTGCCGACGGTCTGCGCCAGAACGGGGACCAGGTCCTTGTCTTTTCCCGGAACGGACAGGCGGACATGGAACTTAACCTGCGGCTTGGCAGGGTTCTGCGTGAATGGGGCGATCGTACCGGCAACGCGGACTGGGCCGGGCTTGGACGTTCGCTGATGCTGTCGGTCATGGCCCTGGGATCCGGCGGCGAAACCGGATCCGTCCCGGCGTTCCTGACATCCGGCGCGAACGGTGTTCTTACCGCATCCGCCGAAAGGATAGGTTCGGCAAGCCTGTTCCGGATCCTGGACGAAAACGAATTCCTCCCCCGGGCAATGCCGACAGGGGTCGACGGCGTATGGGCTTGGACTGCGGCCAGATCCGTCAACGTGACCCAGGCCGCCAACTTCATGGACATATTCGTGGACTTCCCCGTGGGCCAGACCCACTATGTCATGCTGCGCAACGTAAGGCCGTTTGCGCTGCTCCAGATCTACGGCATGAACACAAGCAGGAACCCGTCGTTCGAGGATCTCTACAACGTTTCCGGTTGGGACTACTTTGCGGACGAGCAGACCCTGGTTCTGAAAATACAGCACCGCACGAATGTCGAGCGTGTCAGGGTTCTGTTTACGGTGCCGCCGCCGCCGGTTGCGACGACCACGCCGGCAACGCAGGCAACGCCGCCGCCGGTCGAGGATTACACCCCGGCGGGTGACGTGCCGCCGCCCCAAAGGCCCAGGCCGCCGACATGGGTTCCGCCGCCGGTGCCGTTCCTGCTGCAGGGGGCGCAACCCCAGGCGGACGACTAGGAAACCGCTGATTAGGAATTCAGCGGTTCCCTTTGGTTTCTGCTTCCGCAGACCTGCGGTCACAGAAACGGTTAAGTAGCACTGCTTTCCGCATCGCAGATGCGGCATCCCCATCGGATTAAATCAGTGCTTCCCTAGGACGGCCAGGATCCAGTTCCGCCATCAGCGCCCCGCTTTTGGGGTCCTTTTCGCCCTTTTTGAAAACGGCGTTTACCAGCGTGCCGGAGCCTGCCTTCCCTATGTCGCTTTCATTTCCGGAAAGCAGAACCAGCCCCTGTTGCGAGCATCCGTAGCGCCCGAGCCGTTGATGGGGTAAAGGAAAAGCGTCGGAGATTATCCGCAGGTCGCAAGCCCGGCGCTCGGCAGGTTCCGGTTTTCCCGCAAACACGAAACTCAGGACGGCCCGGTTTTTGGGAATTTTCGCCGCCGCAGACAGGCGCTGCAAGGCCTTGGGGGCATCGTCCGTTTCGAAGGCGAAATGACACCAGCGTTTCTTGCCGGCCTTCGCGCGATCGCCTGCCTGAACGGGGCGCGTGGAATCCAGGAGGGGGCAGCCTCCGTCGTGGGGGCATGGGGAAAGCGGGCGGTGCCCCCGTTTCATGAGTGCGTTCCGCAAAAGGCCGATGAATTCCCCGCATCTTGGAAAGCCGGGTTCCACGACAAGAAAGGCGGATGCCGGCGAGGCGTGGCCTTCCAGTATGCGGACCGATTTTTCCGCATTGCGTTTCAGGGTTTCCGTGTTGCAGCGTGAAATGTCGCCGTACATTTCGTTGAACACATTTGCCGCGCACACCAACGCCGCACCTTTGGATGCCGCAGCGGGGGGGGTGCCGGTGCCGAATTCTGCCCTGGAAACACGGATTTTCCACGGGCTGTTTTCGCCGCCAGGTGTAGCACCGGTCAGTGCGGCAAAAAATTTTCCGCCGGCCTCCAACGCCGGGCCGCTGCGGTCCATGCAGTTGAACTCAAGCGGTATCCGGCGCAGGTCGGGCCGGCATATCCATAGGGCGGCGGCAACGGTAAAAGGCCCGCAGCCTAAATCCGTTACAACATCATTTGCACCAAGAGCTATGTTCAGGCCCGGCAGCAGACGGCAAAGTCGGTACAGGTTCCAGGGCAGAAAAAAACGAAGGTATGCGGAAAGCAGATTGGGCCGCCCCAGGTAGGACAGACCACGCTCGCCCCTGCCGGATGTAAGCAGGTGCGAAAGTTCCGCAACATCGGACGGCAGTTTTGAGCGGAAACGCCCCGGCAGCGGAAATGTTTTGTCGATGAGAGCCGGAATCCCGTCCAGCAGGCGGTGGGTTTCAGGCGGCAGCGGTGCAAAAAGGTTCATCGTCGAGTATCCTTGGAAACAGTATAACCGGTTTGCCTGACATTTTCACCCGGGCCGTGTACAATAGCGCATGATCCGTGTTCCACTGCCGGGCCGCCTGTATCAGCCCGTCCCCGGTTTTGAAGACCATCTGACGGCAGAACTGCAAAACCAGGGGACCGAACTTTCCCGCATAGGCCCGTTTTTCCATGCTCCTGAGCCTGTGGCCGGTAGTGCCGGCCCCGATGTCTTTTGGCACCGGAACTGCTGGCTGGAACCATTCCGCCTTGAATTTCAATCGATAGGCGAGGCGGCGGCTTTTCTGCGTGGCATACAGCGGAACTGGGCTTCATGCCTGCATACCTGCTTTCGCCGGGGCGCGCTCATCGCTTCCAGGCTGCCGCCAATCAGCGCAAAACCACGCCCATTTCCATGGCTGCCGGGCGAATCCCCTGTTGGCGCATGGACGCTGCTTGACGAACATACCATGGTCGCAAGCGCCCTTTGTTCCAGCCCCTTCCCCAACGGCACGATCGAATTCGTGCAGGACAAGGAAGGGCCTCCAAGCCGTGCCTACCTTAAACTCCGGGAGGCCCTGGTACGGCTTCGCCAGTGGCCCGGCCCTGGGGAACGCTGCCTTGACGTAGGGGCAAGCCCCGGCGGCTGGACGTGGGTGCTTGCACAGCTTGGGGCAAACGTGCTTGCCGTGGATCAGGCCCCCCTGGAAGCCCGCATCGCCGCCCTGCCCGGCGTTGAATGCATCCGCCACGATGCCTTTGCACTGGAGCCTAAGGACATAGGGGCCGTGGACTGGCTGTTCTGCGACGTTGCCTGCTATCCGCCCAGGCTCTACGACTGGATCGAAAAGTGGCTTGCATCTGGCCTGTGCCGAAAATTCGTCTGCACCGTCAAAATGCAGGGCACCGTAGGCGGGAACGTCGATTTTGACACGCCGAAACGTTTTGCGCAGATTCCCGGAAGCATGCTTGTCCACCTTTGCCACAACAAACATGAACTCACATGGATGCTCTGCGGGTAGTCCTGTAGATCCGGAACCGTGCAACCATTTCCAGGAACCTGTGTCTACACTGGAATACCACAAAGAAGCGGACAAGAGGGCAGACACGGCATGGAAAACTACCTTGACAAAAAATATGAACTCCGGTATTTCGAAATGGACAAATACGGGGCGTTGTCGCCGACGACGGTTTTGACTCTGTTGGAAGAAACAGCGGCCGAACACTGTTACGACATTGGCTACAGCCTGTACGGCCTCGAAAAGCAGAACATAGGCTGGGTGCTGATCTCCGGCACAATCGACATGCTCAGGTACCCAAGGTACAAGGAAAAAATCGCGATACGGACATGGATTTCCAAATACACCCTGGTGAAGGGGCATAGGGAAAACATCATTTTCGACGATGCCGGAAACGTAATCGGAAGGGCGCAGGGCATCTGGGTCTTCTACGACATCGAAAAAAAGAAACCGGTTCCCATCTTCGACGACATAAAGTCGAAATGGGGGGTCAACCAGCAGGTATCCCAAGGCGTTGACATGGATGCGATAAAAATCATAGACGGCGGCGTGGAACACCAGATTGAATACGATGTCCATAAGTCCGACGTTGACAGCAACAAGCATGTGAACAACATCCGGTATTTCCACTGGCTGATGGAATCGCTGCCGGGTGACATACTGGACGATTATGTCCTAAAAAGGGTGAACGCTAAGTTCTATGCCGAGGCAAAATACGGCGAGAAAATAAGGGTCAATATCGAAAGCGAGAAGGGGCGGAACGCTTTTCTGCATACGATGCGGAGCAGCCGGGACAACAGGCTGCTGGCGGCGGCGCATACGGTATTGGAAAAAAGGGCCGCCAACTTCTAACCCACCCCGGGGCAGATCCCACCAAATCAACCAACTCCGCCGCAGAGCAGCGGAGTATGGTTGATAAAACCCCGGAAACACTCTATCATCTGTATCCATACTTATGGCACAAAAACTACAGGAAACGGAAGAAAAACGCAAACGGGCATTGCTGGTCAGCATAAGCGACGGCAAAAAAGCCGCAAAACCGGAAGCCCCACAGCCGGAAACCGGCGAGAATGCACCCACGGAAGAATCGGGCGCAGGCGATTTTGGCGAAGCCCCGGAAAGCGACGTGGGCAGGGAACTGCGTGGACTTGCGGAAACCCTGGAACTGGAGATTGTCGGACACGAAATCATTCGCATACGGGAACGCCAGCCAAGGTTCGGCATGGGAAGCGGAAAGGCCGAGGAACTTTCGGAAAAAGCCAAGGCGCTTGAGGCGGACTGCCTGGTGTTCGACTGGGACCCCTCCCCCTCCCAGCAGCGCAACTGGGAAACCCTTGCCGGCATACCGGTGGTCGATAGGCAGGAACTGATAATCAGAATATTCTCGCAAAGGGCCGCCACCAGGGAGGCGGACTTGCAGGTTCAGCTTGCACAGTTGAACTATCGGCTGCCACGGCTGACACACAAATACATAGACCTTTCCAGGCAGAGGGGGGGGCGTTACGGCACCAAAGGTTCCGGCGAAACCCTGCTGGAAACCGATCGTCGCCAGATCGAACAGCGCATATTCAAACTGGAAAAGGAAATAGGGCAGGTGGTCAAACAGCGGCAGGTGCAAAGGCGCCAGCGGGAACGCCAACGGGTACCGGTATGCGCCATTGTCGGATACACCAACGCCGGCAAGTCCAGCCTTCTTAACGCCCTTACCGGCGCATCCGTCCTGGTAGAGGACAAACTCTTTGCTACCCTGGATGCCACCACTCGCCGCTTCGAGCCGGTCCCCGGTACCGTGGCGTTGCTTACGGACACGGTCGGTTTTATTCGGCGGCTTCCGCATTCCCTGATAAAGGCTTTTCGTTCAACGCTGGAGGAAGCGTCCCACGCAAGCCTTTTGCTCCATGTTCTTGACGTATCCGACCGGGAAATAGACGAGTGTTTCCAGACAACCGTCTCGGTTCTTGACGATCTTGGCGCCGGGGAAATTCCGGTTGTTACCGTGCTGAACAAAATAGACAGGCTGGACAAGGCGCAGAGGGACACGGTGCTTCCCCAATTCCTGGGAAGCGGACGGTTCCCGGAAAGCATTGCGGTTTCGGTGAAAGACGGCATTGGGCTTAAAGAACTGAAATCCATGATTGCGGAAAAACTGAATGAGATTGCCCTGGGCCGGAACACCCCGTGGGCAGACAAAGCGGCAATGAACGGCGAGACATATTAGTCAGGACAAACTTGTGAAAGAAATTAAGCTTCGGCGTGTCTTGCTCTACATCCTGCTGTTTGGCACCATGCTGATGTTCGGGCTGGTCGAAAACATCAGGGGAGTTTCACTGCCGCTCATTCGGGACGAATTCGACGTTCCGTTTGAGCGCCAGGGTTTGATGGTTTCCATGCTTTCGTTTGCCTTTGTGGTTTCCAACATCATAGCCGGAATATTCCTGGGGCGTTTCGGAATCAAGCCTTCGATTTTAGCGGGGTTTTCGTCCATTTGCCTTGGCGTTGTCCTGGTGTTTTTCATGCCCGGCTTTTTTTCGATAACACTTGCGCTGTTTACCGTTTTTGCCGGGTTCGGTTTTCTGGACATAGGAATGAATGCGCTTGCGTCAAGGGCCTTTGTCACAAAGGCCGCACTGCTCATGAATTTGCTCCACTCGTTTTACGGAATAGGCGCAATCATAGGGCCGCAGGTGGCCGGCTTTGTCGTCAAAAACACGGAGTTCGACTGGCGTTCCGTATACCTTTTCTCGCTGCCCCTGGTTCTGCTGACCTTTGCCCTGGCGATCTTTGCCCGCATTCCCGGCAGCGAACGCCTTTCCGGAAACGAACGTTTTTCCAGAAGCCGAGGGTTTCCCAAGGGCGGTACGCAGGCAGGCATGGAAAACGGCAATACCGGCAACAAAACGGAACACAAGAGTTTTTTCGATGCGCTCAGGACGCCCATGGTCTGGATGCTTGCCATTACCCTGGGCATTGCCCTTGTCATAGAAGCCAACACCCCAAACTGGGGGCCGCTGTATTTCCAGGACGTCTACGGCCTGGACCCCGCCACCGAAGGCGCGGCATTTCTGTCAACGTTTTTTGTGCTGTTCACGCTTTCCAGACTAATCTGTGGACCATTTGTTGAAAGGATAGGCTATGTCCGCAGCCTTTTGGGTGTCGCCGTTCTAACGCTTGTGGTTTTTGCCGTGGGCTTTTCCATGGGGGCAAGGGGAATTTTCGTGCTGCCGATACTGGGTTTCCTTGTGGGGCTGTTCTGGCCTACCATGATGGCGGTGGCAATCGTCAGCTTCGGCAGGGATGCGCCGGTTTATGCCAGCGCGATGATTGCGATTGCCGGTCTTGTGAACACCGTCGTGCAGTTTATGGTGGGTCTGACGAACCGTTTCATAGGCCCGGCGTGGGGCTACCGTAGCACCCTGGTCTACACCGTCCTTTTGATTTTCGTGCTATTGTTGCTGTACAGAAACCTGAAACGGCGAAAAATAGGAAAAATATAGGACGGTGTGGCGGTGCCTTCAGGATCGGTGCAGGTTGCGGAAAACATAAACAGAAAACTGGAACGGCTAATGCCCGTGCTGTTTCCCTTTGGCATAGTTCTGGGGTTTACCCTGCCAGGCGTGTTCGGACACCTGCGTCCCATGGTTCCATGGCTGTTCGGGGTAATGACCCTTTCCGGGGCTTTAAGGCTAAGGGTTACCGAGTTCGGCGACACCATACGCAGCCCCCTCCCCATCCTGCTTTTCATGGTCGCGATACGGGTGGCGATGCCATTGCTGGCAATGTTTTCCGCCACGTTTTTTTTCGGTGGGAACCCCGACACCGTGACCGGTTTCGTCCTGCTGTTTTCCGGCCCGGTGGCGGTTTCCAGTTTTATCTGGGTGGGAATGTTCAACGGGAACAAAGCCCTGTGCCTTACCCTGATTCTGCTGGATACGTTGCTGGCCCCAATTGTAGTACCCGGAACCCTTTCGATCCTGATGGGCGAAAATGTGACGATGGACATGGGTGCCATTGCGGTGGCCCTTGTCTTTATGGTGGTGATTCCCACGGTAGTCGGCGTCGCGGTCAACGAAACCAGCAGGGGGAAGATACCCGCGCTGGCCTGTCCTTATCTAGCCCCCGCCGCGAAAATATGTCTTATGCTGGTTATAGCCGCCAATTCCAGCGCCATTGCCGGGTCGGTGCGGTTTGGCGATCCCATGGTCTGGAAGGTGGCGGCCTTGTGCGTTCCGCTTTCGGTGGGGGGCTTTATGCTGGCCAGGCTTGCCGGCATTGCCGCAAGGTGCAGTCCCGAAAAAAACATTGCCATGTTTTTTTCGGGCGGCCTTAAGAACATCAGCGTCGTCACTACCATTGCGGTGACTTTTTTTCCTGAATCCGTCGCTCTGCCCACGGTTATGGGAATACTGTTCCAGCAAAGCGTGGCGGCGCTTATGGCGAAGCTGGTAAAGTGCGCCAAGGTTCGTGGTTGAAAAGCAGATGCCCAAGGAACCGCTGACTTCCTTGTTTAATCAACAACCCCACCATGAATGGTGGGGTATGTACCCTCCGAATACAATCAGTGCTTCCCTAATCGTTGGGCGACAGTAACCCTACAAGGCTATACTCGGCCTTGCGGCCGTTTCGCCTGGCTTCAAGGTATCCGGCGGCAACAAGCTTTTCCAGCAGCCGGTATGCCGTATCCGGTTTCTTGTCTATCAGGCCCGCTGCGAGTTCCTTTGTAATGGGCGCATTTGTCTGCAGGTACGCCATTATTTTTTTCTCGCCCTCAGAAAGCGCATCCAGGCCACTTTCCCACTTCGCTTTTGCGTAATTGAAATTCGGCAGGACGATGTTGAACGCCTGATCGAATATTTCTATGCTTGGTTGCAGACCCGTCCTTTGATATGCGGAAAACATTCTAGGTATTCCGGTTCCGTAGGCCTCCACATACCCCAGCCTGAAAAACACCCTTCCGAGCTTATCGTTCCGTGATTCGGAGACCCCTCGCAGAATCACTTCCTTGCTTAGCCCCCGCACCAGGCCGCCCAAGGACATTATCTCCAGGCGATCGTCAAACATATTGAAAAGAATGGAACCGGTAAAATTGTAGTCCCGGTGTATCACGGCGTTAAGAAGCGCCTCCCTTACGGCCTGTTCGTTATAATCCGGATGATCTGTGCGTGCCAGCCCGGAAATGGTAGCCGGGGTTTTGTTGTGCAGGGAAAACGTCTTCATGGCACTGTCAAGCTGTTCAAAGACCGAACCGGTCAGCTCTTTTCGGTCCAGAAAAACGGCCTTGTCGGTGCCCTGGAAAACGGAGAACTTGATGGTATATGGATTCTGTTCCGAGCACAGCAGCGCAAGGTTTGTATACTGCCCGCCTGCGTTTGTGAAGCCTAGCGTCCTCATCTCATTCCTGCCGAAGGCCACATGTTTGTCCGTGAAGCATTCATTGGCGTACTGGAATGTCAAATACTGCATGGTGGAAACGCCCTCGTCGAACCTGTCCTTGTCCGATTCTTTTATCAGGTTCCTTATCGCCGAACTATCGGCCGGCAGATTCCCGCTTCCCACACGCACGAAAACGCCCGTCGGCTTCAGCCCCTTGTTGGAAAGATAGTACGGCTTCCTGGTTCCCCTGTGTACGGTTATCTTGATTACCTGCCTGCCCTCAAGTGTCAACGGCGCTATCTTCACGAACGGGGTCGCGTCGGGCTTGATGGCATTGTATATGCTGTTCGAGCATTTCAGCATCTCCTTGTCGATGTCCGCAAGCCCAAGTATTTTCCCCTTGTCGTCTATGCCGACATAAAGCTCGCCGCCATCGGTATTCAAAAAAGCGATGACAGCCATTTTGATTTTTTCGGAGAACGTCTGCTTGTATTCGATACCGGCACTTTCCTGCATAATGACCTCCGAACTACGGCTAGATCCGAATTATAAGCCATCCGGACCCTTTTGCCAATCCGAATAAAATCCGAGCAGAATCCGAGCAAATCCAGGATTCAGAGGATAAAACTGCCAAAACACGGAACATACCACCCTAAAAAGGCGGTTTTGCCTGCCTCTAACCCCTTAACTCGGATGCCGAAATCCGAGTTAAATCCGAGCTAATCCGAGTTGCCGGCAAGACCGACAAGGAAAACCGACCCTGAATGTGCCGATGGGTATGTGTCTGCCGGTTTGGTTTTGCGCCCCCGGATCCAATCGCCCGGACGGTACGGTTTGGCGATCCCATGCTCTGGAAGGTAGCGGCATTCATGGCGATGCGGCAACAAGGTTCCCGCCGCCTGA
>Ga0131853_10013161_pt1 | contig 15163 bp, 8 predicted proteins | sample TergutLab28metaG_FD_92764 | JGI IMG/M metagenome (GOLD analysis project Ga0131853, IMG submission 92764) | Labiotermes labralis P1 segment gut microbial communities from Petit-Saut dam, French Guiana - Lab288 P1 (version 2) (version 2) | ecosystem: Host-associated > Arthropoda: Insects >...
GACTGAAAGATTAAAGCGATTTTATTTGGCAGAATAACACAGCTTGCGGGCAGACTCTCGAAACAAGCCTTCAAAACTTTAAAGCAAAAAATACAAAATACCCGAGTGCTTCGGGATGCTATCTGTTATTTCTTTATGCAAATTATATTAATAAAAGTATAAATGTAAATATTACGTATTATATGTAAATAAATGCAATATATTGTGTTAATATCCGTTTTGATTAACTGTAAATGCTTGTTCATTATTTCATTATTTGTATTTGTAAGGGAGGGAATTCATAAATAACGGAATCTTATTTGGTTAGAACGTAACAAATGTCGTGAAAAATCTGGTAACTTTCAAGAATATAAATAAGAAAATTAGATTAATATATCACAGCAACAAAACTATTTGGTTCTTATACTGGAACTATAAAAGACGTAACGGAACAGAAGCAGGTCAAGTGATTTTTTGAATGTCCAGAAATCTGGATTGCTGCTTACCTTCTCTTTTTGGAATAACTGATGAGTTGGGCAGTTCAGAGGTTTTCATCTGCAGATTAATGGGGAGTTATTCTTCATCCGGTGGCAAAGGGGTTTCGGTTAACATCAGAAACGTGTCTTCTTCTTTATAAAATATCAGCCTCAATTCAGCTCTTGGATTAAGCGTTCGATATCATTCGAGCCTATCTTTTTATATCTCACCATGCGTGCACCGAATCATATTTTTTACAGGTAGAAAAGTGCCAAATTTCTTCCACAGACAAATTAATTTTGAACAGTGGCAACCTAATTTTGATGGTAATGAGTGCTCATGTTATTTGAAACTTAAGACAAACTTTTTAAAAATATGCAATTTAGGCATGTATTTCCTTTGTGACACGATGCGTCATGTCAGAAGAACCACTTGTCATTATCCCTCTTTTCGATGTGCCGCTCTTGCATTCATCATGGGAAAAAAATGCGAATAATATGAAGCGGGCATTTGCTATTTGTTGACTGAAAGAAAACTTATGATTCAGTTATGAGGGAGGTTTTGTATAATATTGTCATTGAATTGGTTATCCACCATATAACTGGCAAGGATAATAAAAGGGTGTCTGACTGAAACCTACAGTTGAATTCAGGTATGCAAACATTTGTGTGACATGTCTCCAGTTCAGAATGGAGAATGGCTTGAAACAAGGAGATGCTATGTCGCCTTTACTTTTGAGCTTCGCTTTAGATTATGCCATTAAGAGGGTTAAGTACGCCAAAATGGCTTGAAATTAAATGGTAAACATCAGCCTTTGGTTTATGTTGATGATGTTAATATATTGAGTGGAAGCATACGTACTGCAAAGAAAAGCACAGACGCTGTAGTAGTTGTTAGTATGGAGACTGGATTCGAAGTAAATGCTGATAAAATTAAGTACATGATGATGTCTCGAGATTAGAATGCAGGATAAAATCAAAATATGAAGACTGATGATAGTTCCTTTGAAAGGGTACAAGAGTCTATATACTTGAGAACAACCTTAACACATTAAACTTTCATCCAGGAAGAAATTAAGAGCAGGTAGAAGTCAAGAAATGCTTGGTATAATTCAGTTTAGAATGTTTTGTCTTCCATTTTGATATCCAAAAAATGTAAGGTTTAAGACATGCAGAATTATAACATACAAAATCTTGCCTGTTGTTTTCTGTGGTTGTGAAACTTGGTCTCTCATATTGAGGGCTACCTTATAAATAGGGGTTGCCACGATTACCGGTTCTCTGTGTGGTATTTGCGGAGGCTGAAGGAACTTTAAGAATCTACTTTGGTCTACACCGATTCCGTTATGGTTAGCAGTAAGACATCTTCAAGAGATCCAAAAACTCTAAGAATAAAGAATAATCCTAGGTTACAAAAATACCGTGGGGGCACACGGTTAAAAGGAATCATGGTTTTCAAACTGTTCCTAGAACATATCGAATTCCTTCACTTTGTTTGTATAAGAGTGCTGTAACCCAAAGGCGGACCCAAAGTGTCAAATTTAGCTAGCTCACGCAGAAAACGTTCAGCATCGACTGCTTTCTAAAGCAGGGTTGTCATGTTTACTGCACTCCAACTTTTGCTGTGAAAAAACACAAGTTGAAAGAACATTTTATCATCTGTTCTCAATATCAGGTCTACTAAGTTTGCCGGGTTGAAAGATAAAATTAAAGTTTCATTGTTCTAAAAATCAACCAGTCACTTGAAAAAGAGACTTTGGAATATAGCAAGAATATTACCGCAGCCAGTCATGTGACCGACACGAATATGAACACAAGATTTCAGAATAAACTTATCTGGTCTTCACTCGGAACTGACACTTAAATTATTAAATTATATTAGAAATAATTTATCCACAAAGGAATCCACTATTATTCTACAAAAGCAAAATAATCCTGTACTAAAATGTGCAAAAAGGAAACCTATTGCAATCTGGAACTTAGGTGTGGGGGAGACACATGGCACAGTCGTCCCGGGCTGTAAAGTCTGCAAGAGGTGGCAAAATGGGGGTTTCGAATAAAATAAATTTCATTTTCTGGCTCAACAAATTATTTTCTTTTGCCAAATAAAATGAAACTCAATAACTCACTGTGGGTTTTTTAAAGTCTATAATTCCTGCTGGGGACATACATTGTATTTACTAGATTCAGATGCCAAAAGATGCCAAAAAGGCCTACCTACACTATTAACTGCAGTATAATATGGATGTACAACACCATAGCTGCCTTATCTTGTAACGTATACAGTATTTCTTAAGCAGACTTTGGAAAAAATTAGCTTTCATTTTTCCTGAAAATTTAAGAGTTTGTTATTAATCCGGTTTCACGTAAAAAACGCTATATTTTCGTCACGCTCATTAAGCTCCAAAAACACTCTCTCTTCTCTTTGCTTCCCCTTACATCTTGTTTTAATTGGTTTTACCTGATACGTTCTTATATAAAAGAAATTTCTAGTATTTAGCCACAAATTTCAATTATTATTAGTTTCTTTGAAGTACAAAGTTAAATGTAAATGAGTGCCCTAAGGACAAGCCTTTCTCCCTGCTTTCGATTGATCCTCTGGATATAAACGAACACTTTGTATCAAGGTATTAGACAGAAGTATTTAGCACAATCAACTGTATCTCTCTTATTGGGTACGGAGCTACCCCAAACTCGAACGTGACGCAAGTCAACACAGCAGGGCCCACGCTTGCTGAGGTCTTTGAGAAGACTGCAAAGGATTCGTGTTTTTTTGTAATGTGAAATAATCTAAAGGAAGACACAGACTTAAGACCCCCCAGGCAAAAGTGTAAGAATAATGGTTTCGGAAATACAAAACGCTCCGTAAATGCAGAACAAAGAATAATTAAAGTGTTGTTATTTGTTCTGTCTTATTAAAATTAAATATAAAACTACTTTTAAAAGTATATTTGCTAGTGCATAGAGACAAGCAGAAGGTCTTCATTTTTTATTCGGGAAAAATGAATGTGGGTATTCGTGAAATATATTGGGGGTATTTTCTGTACGTAATATTGCAGTTCTAGGGTTGGAAATACCGAAAAGAAAGATTCGTGATTAGATAAATTTAAACTAATTGTTTACTTCCTTTCATACAAAGGATATGACAATGGATTTCCCTTTCTTTTATCACTAATGCGTTTCTTTTGTGCATATTCTCGGAGAATTCAGACACAAATATGACAGTTATGTAACATTTGTTTGATCTTGTATTTTAAAAAAAGTTGTTTACGTCACACGCAATTAAGAATCGTCTTACATATTTTATGCATTTGTGGTTCAGGAAGACCTTCGTTTTGCTTTAGACATTTGAGCCAAGACTGTGTTTTCCTTAAACATGAAGTGCCGTTGTTCTCGTTTATTGTGTCATGTTGAAGTCTTGTTATACGCTTCTGTCTCACTTCCAGACAGACCAAGAAATAACAGAGGGTAAGGGAATTAAATGAAGAAACAAGAATTCAGGTAAGAATCCGGTAACAGTAAGACAGGAAGAAGGAATGGTAGGGGGTGATAAATTACTGCAGTGCTACAGTTTTCTCAAAAGCAAATCGGTTACATTCTGCAGGGGCGCTACGTCACAATATGGGTTCAAGCCGCGTTAGTAAAACCTCTCAACTAATCCTGTCTTCCTCTTGAAAGTTCTGAAAGAAGACGAAGGCTCCAGCCTCAGCGTGTTCCGATGTGTTAGTCTGTCTCCTTTATGGACCGACAATTCAGTGTCTCATCTCCGAAATTATGTAACCTTTCTGCGAAACTTAAGAAACTAAATAAAAAAGGAAATCAACACAAAATACCAAATAACTCTTTGCCTCTCTTTATGTACACTTCACAAAAAGTGAATAAAAGGAACGAACAGTTGCATGGTCACATCTGTCCGTCAGTGTACCTAGCTGTTCCGTGTCACTGTTCAGCCCTTACGTTACATCAGCCTGATGAAAAGCGTTCGGGCAAGCACCGTCTATTCCAGTTACCCACTTTATCCCTTCCCGTTGTACTACCATACCTGAAAGCCTGACACTGGTTTTTACTCACTCTTGGTTTTGCCTCCTGAAGGATCAGGATAGTGTACATTCGGTTTCAGCTTCGTTTTCTAGATCCTGCTTGGCGACTTCCGAAGACAGGCCAGGTGTCCCTCTGCTGACTTCATGTGTGTATTACATTTACGTTGTATTGCAGACTTATGTTTTCTAAGGTAATGAAGTTAACTAAGTTTTCTTATCACGAAGTCAGCCAGGCCATTTGACTTGCGAGTGTTCAGCCTCACTACTCTGGTACATTATGTAAGTAAGATAATCAGAGTTCTGTCAACAAATTATCTTTATTATTTATTAAATTGTATCTTTAATATTTTCCTTTGTATGCTGTTACTGGCACTACTGGAATGCTTCCAAAGTGTACATGCTCTTGTGTGTGGGTGTGGTGCAAGTGAGGTGGTAGCATTCGATGTGAGTCTTCTATGTGAGATGTGTTTCTTGCACTCTCGGAATGCTAACAAGGTTGACATAATGCTGTGTGGGTGGGGCGAAGGGTTGAGGATTATTTAGTTGAATTTAATGAAATCCTGTTTTACGAATAGAGAATTTGAACTTAAATTTGTTAGGGAAGTGTAAATTTGGTCCGAAGTGCTGCCGTCTAGAAACAAACGCCATGAAATTTCATGGATATAAATGGAAGTTTCTCAGGAAACGATTGACTGCTTTTCATTCATGTTTCTACATTTACGGTTGTAGCAGAAGTTTCGTATAATGCAGTCGTCATTAGGCTATCTGCCAAGGTATATGGCGCCAAGTGTGTAGTCACTTCTGCCTAAGCTAGTCCATGTCAGATTTGTGGTGAATAAAATTACACTCTTTTCTCCAAAAAAAAAAAGTCGACTTCCCGTGTCAATATCATTCCTTCAACTAATGCTCAGTACTCTTAATTCATCTACCATCCACGTTCTTCTTTTAACCTATATCCTGTTAACGTGGAAAATATGGTGAGCTCCTAATAACGCCAGCAGATGGCAGATGGGATTTAACTCCGCGTTTGAAGGGTTAATCTTACCAGCTGAAAACACCATTAAGTAAAACACTGCTATCTCTACATGACTTCAATTCCCAGAAAAAAAATCATCTTGATTTCCACAGCGACAGCCCAAAATTTCACATGATTTTTATTTGTATGGGTTCGGCACAACTTCAACTTTACATGACGGTCTAATATAAATACATTTTCGGGTATGAAATTGATAGAGACGAACTGTAAAATAAATAGGATAAATGAAATTTATCGTTAGGTTGCTCTGGGCAGAAACTTCTTCGTCTGTTAGTGTGCTGAACCTGAGGTGGGATTATAAACGCGAAACTCTCTCTCACTCAGGACTGACGGATTAAGTTCGGTGATTAATGACGACAAAACCCATAAGTCTTCTACAGTTCTGCTATAGATACGTAGGTCACCTTACAATTATCGGGAACTGAGACACTGAATGATATATTTAAACTCTCAGATTAGAAGTAGTGATTCAAATAACTTTGTCCCTTTAGGGTATCTTTATTCCTTCTTTACTGTTTATTAAGACACGACAGTGCCAGAAATTTTTTTTTATTTGGTGGAGTTTTGTGTAATTTCGTAAGAAACTGCAGACAATAAATTATTGAGAAATCGTACTCCTTAATTTCGAATACATATAATAAATAAAACCACGTGTTGGCAGTGAGGACAACGAAGAAACAGCGATACCAACACTCTTCCATTTAGTGTACAAAAGCCCCGCAATCATAGATCTACCAAACCGTAAATTGTCACTAATTTACCGAATGCAAACGAACATGCACTAAACACGTTATGTGTTCGTTGCTTTGTTTTGTAGTTAAAAAAGTAAAGATAGAAAGTAAAGTTCACCCTAGAACAGGCCATGATGACCGAGACGGGTAGAGGTATAGTTATCTTCTTTCTTTAACTTCGGCGCTAAATCGGGTGGGTGGTCAACGCCACGCCCCGACCGCTTTACTACAAGGGAAGAACCTCTACCCATTGTATAGGAGGATGGGTGTGCCCCAGGGCCGGTCTGGACATGTGCGGATCCCGCCTCCACCGGGATTCGATTCACGGACCTTCCAGTCTGTAGCGATTCGCTACACCGGCTGAGCTATCCCGGCCCTCATTCATAGTTATAACTTGTGAAATACGTGACTGTGTTTCAGAAGTTTGGCATACTTTTAAAATACGAGGTATGAAAACTGCATTCGTCAAAAATAACAAATTTCAAAACTTCGGAACAATAAGCACATACATTATATCTCAGAACTATTAAGGTTTCTCAAATTTGACTTCCAAAATTACACGGCGACACATTCCAGACGATGATCGCAGCAATGGCGGTAGCAGAATGAGAAAATCTCAACATAATAGCAAGAAATATAAAAAAAAAAAGTACATTAATATTATGATCGCTGATCTGTGATCTGCACGTAGTTCTGTCTACAAAGGAAACTTTTTTTTAAGTTCTGTAGATATTCTTGGATATTTTCTTTATGTCAAGTAGAGATACACGGAATGCCTTAATCATATTGCAAACGTTAATTTATTCACGTTACCAACTGATTAACACAGAATAGCGAGTATCGTGAAGTTCACTTGGCAAACGAGGTGTCATTTCATACATTTTTTATAAAATTATTAACCGTTTCTATAAAGCGATTCAGAAAGGATTAATTCATATGCATACACAATGAGATTCATTTTCGTTTATAAGAATTATTTGTTACTTGTTTTTCCATTTGTAGTCATAAGAAAGGCGAATTTTGTTTATGGCATAGTGTGACCAAATTTTGGATTTGTGAGACGAATTTTATGATTCGGTATTAGTAGACACATACAAAAATCATGCATGACTTGCGAAGATATGTTTAAATTTTACTTTTAAAAAATTCTAAAAACGGTACAGTGTAAACGAATCGCAGTTTATAATTGTAGTTAATCAGAACGTTAAACAAAACTTTTACAAATCTTAGCTCCTAAACGCTCACATATTAGTTGAATCAAGAGAGACCAACTTGATGTCACTTGCTTTTTTATTTCATTATTTACTGCTCAACATGTTTCGGATGGTAATACATCCATCCTCAGGAGCTTGCTACTTATTTGTTGTGTTATTTCATGGGTTGTATTGCTCTGGTACGATGTGTGTTGGTGTTACGGTGTGGTTTGGCTGGGGTGGTGTGGTGTGGTATCCGGATGCAGGCTGAATCACTGAAGCCCTGAAGTACTTCACTGCTTCAGTGCTTCAGCCTACATCCGGATACCACACCACTCCAGCCAACCTCAACATAACACCTACACACATCGTACCAGAGCAATACAACCCATGAAATAACTCAACAAATAAGTCGCAAGCTCCTGAGGATGGATGTATTAACATCCGAAACATGTTGAGCATTAAATAATGAAATAAGAAAGCAAGTGACATGAAGTTGGTCTCTCTTTATTCAACTATCAAGATGATGCACGGTACAGTAAACATAAAAAAGCTCACATATTCTTTTTTCCTATCTTTGTCAAAGCGTAAGATGTAAATCTCAAGTTACCCATATAACATAACATCAGGATAAGAACGCGTATCGGGCCTGTGGAACTGAATTTCCGTCCGTCTTTACTTCCAAGCAGAATGAAATGTGTATTAAATGACTTCAGAATGAGAATACCCATAAAAACACATGTCTTGCTGCTAACGCAGCTGGCTTCATGACCGATTCAATAATATACTACCGACACACACACACACACACTAAAACATATGCATGCGCCTTTTATGGCTCTTAGAACTGAAGGTAGTTTGTAATAAGTCATAGGAAATAAAAAACAAATTCCGACTACAAATTAATTGCACAGAACTGTACATTTTGTACGAAATGTTGACGTATTTTAGGCCCTTTCGCCAAATTGCGAAAAGCGACTACTATCTTCGTCATGTCTGTCCGTCCGACCATCTACTAGCATGGAGGAACTCTGCTCCCACTGGACGAATTTTTACGAAACTTGGTATCTGAGTATTTTCCGATGTCGAAAATTCAAGTTCCATTCAAATCTGGTAGAATATCGGGCACTTTACATGAAGACAAATGTACATTTTTGATCATATCTCCCTCAGTTCCCCTTAGAATGAGAAATGTTTCAGGCAGAAATTGTATAGGTCAATACAAACATTTTATGTCCACTAACATTTTATCGCGAGCGTTGCCGTGTTTGAGATAATGCAGAAAATATGGTACATCCAGTCAGGCCATTGATGACAATATAAAAATGTGCACGCGCTTTGTATGCTGGATAATTAAGACTACAGACACGCAGTCAGATTATATAATACTTATTGCTTTTCCATGGCACAAAAATGGTTTAGAACGCTTGAGTATTGCGTTATACCTACATCGTCTCCCTTCATATAATATTGCTTCAACTTTCTTGCTTAATCTCATTCTACAAGTGAGATTTATCCCTGAGAGCAGGCTTTAACTTGATAATAAATGTCTTCAATTGAAGAAGTTTTGCAACCTGTACGCTTTTAATGTTAAAACAACAAGTCAAATATACGTGGAATTTCCCTGTCCACGCAAATAACGTGTAATGGCGTAGTGTAAGTGTAACTCCACTCATTCCTAACCTCAGCACTAAATACATGTGAGTGGTCAACTTCACACCCCCGCCATTTACACCCTAGAAATAACCCCGGTTCTCTCGAAGTAAGAAGATCGGGGGGGGGGGGCAGATTTGGACTGAACCTTCCCGAGAAGAGACAGCCTGTTCCGCTGTCGGGATTCGAACCCCGGATCGTCCAGGCCGTATCGCAATATCTATAAACACCACGATATGCCGACTCGAAAAAAAGAAAATTCATAACGTAAATGTCTTAAACTACGAAAGTAAATTGAATTACAGAAATACTGTCATGGAGTATTAATTACAGTAGTCGGCATCGTGTTTACGTAAAATTCCAGGCCAACCTTACGTGAATGTTCAGTACAATATTATATGAACAGCTCAACTATTCTAACCGGTGAATATTTCTTCATAGACCCCTCACAACAGTCACGATTGGGATGTTTTTCGATAGTGTTTACAAACATATTTCACCTTTTACCACTGCCTCCTTGTTTGATATAGTGCTGGGGTTAGAGCCGAAGGGCAATCTGCCCATAAAAACATTTGTATTTTTGTTAAATACGGTATGCCAAAGGGGGTCACATCAAAAGGGATAAAAGAGGAAATTTCTTTTGTTTTTATTGGCAAGATTCCAAAATTGGCTTTCTAGAGCCAAGTTTAACAAGAGTATTGTGCAGTAACAGTTACAGTAATCACCGAATGTCCCCCAAAGCTGTTACAGGACTGGATTATGTATTCTTTATCGGTATGTATACATAGTGGCCTAAATTTTAATGTCTTATTATGTGATGGAGAAAGCAGGGACAGCTGATTCAGTATACTGACAACGCTACGGAATGGACGGCCGCGGTATTGTGGTTTGATTCATGGCATGGACGAAAGATTTATCTCTTTTCCAGGACATCCTGACCGGCTCTGGAATCCACCAAGTCGCCAGTTCATTGAGCACCGGGGGAAATGTCTCTGGGTTAGCGGGATCGGAAAGGGAATCTTACCACTCATGTCAATTTATTACCGAGATTAGGTACCTTTGCATTTAGGCCTACACTTCACTCTACTAATCCGAATGCCTTAATAGCGTGCACATTTCATATCAACTGTAACTTTACCTTGTAGAGGAGTTTATTATTTTAACTGAGGAAAATCTTGTGACTATATCGACCAAACTTTCGAAGATCTGGTATTGAACAACAACAACAACTACTACTATTACTACTATTAGGTATATGTAAAACAGTACCATTACAGGCCTGGACAGGCCCAGAGGGTTCCAGGAAGTTAAGGTTCCCAAATTTCGTCACAACGGCACAGGATGGTGGTAGGTTGTCAGCCATAAGCATCGGCCGCCTTTACCCTCAGGAAATACTCCAGGGCCATAGTTATGTCAATAAAAAATCCATTGACACCATCTGGGATCGAACCAGCGACCTTCCGATTTGTAGCACAGCACCTTAACCACTGTGCTACGGCGGTCCATACTACTACATCTACTATTATATTAATAACATTATTACTACTAACTCTACTACTACTGGTACTATTACTACTACTATAATAATAATATTATTATTACTATTAACTCTTCTACTACTACTACTACTACCTCTACTACTATACCAATATTATTAGTATTACTAACTATACTACTACTACTACTGCTACTACTACCATCTCCACTACTATACTAATATTATTATTCCTACTGACTCTACTACTTCCACTACCACTACTACTACTACTGGTACTACTACTACCTCTACTTCTATACTAATATTATTATTACTACTAACTCTACTACTATTACTACTACTGCTACTACTACTACCTCTACTACTATACTAATATTATTATTACTACTAACTCTACTACTACCAGCACCAAATTTACTAACCATACTCCTATTACTGGCAGTACTAATAAATCGGTCCTCCACAACATATCCACGCTAGATTCTACAAAAAGAAAGAAAGAAAGACACGTGATTTCACATGCAGTCATCGAATTTACCCGTTTAGAACTTCCTACAACAATGTCAGTCACACTTTTAATGGATACGGATTAGAAAGCTGAACGCAGACGTTGAAAGATGGAAGAAGGTTGGAAGAGAGGGAGACTACTACATCGAGAACAAATCTAGAAACATTGGTGTCAGAAGAGGAATCTAGAGAATGAATGAAAACCCCCGAGCTTTTGAATCTAACTCTTTGGACAATTTGGAATGGAAAGAAGAACTCGTTCCTAAGAAGACTTGTAAGTAGACTTTATAGGCCTACTCCACGATGTAGAAGGAACACATTATGTCCTAGAATGCGATGTAGAGTTTGCCATCACTTGTAACGGCAACGGACCAAAGTAACGGGCCAGTACCTTAAGGTGATGAGAATTGAAATGTTCTGATTTCGCCGTAAGACTTTCGCTTGAGCGCTTATACAGACACTTTTGTCCCATCTACAGTGACTTATCTGTTTGGTACAAAACGTGTTGGTCGAGAACCATCGGGTACAGCGTTTCATAATGTCCTGCATAAAAGCTGAATATGATTATGTATCATAAAAGATATATGCATCATCATCGTCGTCGTCATCATCATAATCATTATCATCATCATCATCATCATAATCATCATGTCAAATAACAGGGACGTATCCTTTTATGCTTTCATGCCTTTATCTTTGTGACTTCCTAACTTTATATTCATTCAAGATTCATTTAACTTAACGTAAAAAAACTAATATTTCTTATGTTTTCGGTGACGTTAGTTTGTAGCAAATGAATGTGAGTCCATTTTTCTGCAAAGAAACAAAGAATATAGTTTTTAGTTAAATATAATTTAAATAAAATAATTATAAGAATATAGCACTAACTATAATAAGAGTAAGAATTCTACACTACATGTAGGAGGTCCGACAATAAAGTGATGAGATTAATTTTCTCCTAGCTGTATTGGCAATACTGCAGCCCGCTAAAACAGACAGCGTTTGACCTTGGTCCATCCTCCATCCCCAGTTGCACTGGCATGGCATTATAATGCCTTAGTGTAGGGTGGGTGCGTGATGTGTCAGGAGGTTTTTGTGAACCTCTTCTTGGAAATGGAAGCACGGAATATTGCGCAGCGGTATGCCATATTTTGTTATGTTAAACTCGGTGACATTGTCATCACAACACGTGGAAAAATACAGCAGGCCTTTGGAAATGATGCAATGTCAAGAGCACAAAACTTTCGTTGGCACAAAATATTTTATGAAAGCAGAACCATTAGTGAAGATGAGCAGCACAGAAGACTACAATCAGCAACACAGAAAGGTAACAACACAGCACGGGTAAAGAACTTTTTCGATCTGATTGACGATTAACAGTCAAAATGATTGCTTATGAAGTGAACATGAACCGGGAAACCGTTCGTTTTATACTGACTGAAGAATTGTGGATGAGACAAATTTGTGCCAAGATGGTTCCCAGGTATCTCAGGCAGCAACAACGTTATGCGTTGTTGAGCTCAGTTTTTGACATCCAAATGTATTCCGTTGATGCCTCAGCGTCCTTACTCACCTGATCTCGCACCTTGTGACTTCCTTTTATTTCAAAAAGTAAACTCGACAGTGAAAGGACACCATTTTGAGTAAACAGAAGACATCCAGATGTCTGTAACGCTTGTTCTAAACGATATCTCACAAATTGCGTTCCAAGAATGCTACTAAAAATTGCAGCAACGCTGGGAAATGTGTGTGCAGGCACAAGGGATGTACTTTGAAGGTTTCTACTTTGTATTTGACGAATAGATTAAATTTTTTTTTCGAACCAATCTCATTACTTTACTGTCAGGCTTCGTAGTCCATATATAAGAAATAACTTTAAAGTATGTAAAATATTTTAGAATTGGGGAAAAACATCGAACGAATGGAAAAGTAGTTCACGTAAGATCTAATAAATTAATTTTGAATGTGCTTGTTATTACTTAATTTTAAATATATTATTATACATTCCATTTTCCATAACGAAAATGACAGTGACAAGCAAAATAACAAAATGCCATGTGATTTGCGCGAGTGTGATGCCTTTTCGCTTATATTCGAGAAAGAATGTTATATGAATGTGGTTTAGAATATAAGACTGGGGATATTATTCGGAATTAAAGGAATGTAATATTACTCGCATTAGGCATAAAGCGAAGGGCAGCAGTGAGAGGAACGGGGCGTGTAACATGCGTGAGTGAGTGAAAATACGTGCAGTATTTTGTTGGAAATATGAAGGAGAGAAGTCATAGATGGAAGAATATTAGAACGGGCCTTCAAGAAATATAATGGACGAATGTGAAATGGATCCATGTGAATCAAGAAAGAGACCAATGCCTAGATCTTGTGAACAGCGTAAAGAATCTCGCTTTGCATAAGAAACTGAGATATTATTAATTACCTTCCTATTGAGCATTGTGTTGAAATCCAAAACAAACCATCCCTTATTGTATGTGAGCAAGGGAATATTCTAAATTCAAATTTCACACAATTACAGGTACACTGTTTTGATGCTACCTCAGTTTAGCAGTCAGTTGATCGTAAGTGAAGGCGTGCGAGATAATTATGCCAAAGTGACGCACAATTTAACATCGGATCAAATATAAAATCCACTTATGCTAAGAAATGCTGTGTTTCTTTCTTCAGCACCCTCATTCTGACTTCTACAGATCAGCCCTTTAAGACCCGGAAAAGCAACGTTTGCCTACATATAAGCAATCCACTTTAAGTTCTCACCCATTCCACATGCATAAACTAATTAACAGATTCCATCTGTCTGGTGGAATACACGTGGTAGGGGCAGTTATATTATTTGTCTGTACCATTGGATTATTGCAGACAGCAAGAATGTAAATACATGTGAGTTTCTAAAGCATGACTCATGCAAGTCATTAACCTGCAAGCTGGCTAAATATATATTTATCTACCTGTCTCTCCGTCTGTCTCTCTGTCTTTCTGTCTGTCTGTACGTCTCTCACTATGTCTCTCCATCTATATGTCTATCTATCAATGTATGTTGTCTATGTCATTTACGTACGTAATTATGTATGTAAGTATGTATATATGTATGTATGTATGTATGTACATATTTACGTACGTATGCATGTATGTATGTACGTACGTACGTATGCATGTCTGTCTGTCTGTCTGTCTACCTATCTATCTATCAAAACTATCTAAGAGTGATTCTGTAGTTGATAAACTTAGTAATTGAGTTGGGACTAGTGCAATAGATTTAACCGCAAGGCGTCACGTTTTGTCGCTCTTCTCTTGCCCTGGGTATCTGTCGGTAAGTGTCACGTGCCCTAATGCCTTTGAGAAGGGAAATATTTATATAGGCGTATTATCATATCAGCTAAGTAATGTAATGAATAATGCAACGTAATTTTCAGCATTATTCTGCTACTTGGAATATCTAAGTTCTTTAGTGTTTAAATGCTTCCAGGTTCTTAAAGCATTTCGTTTTGTATACATAAATAAAAATTCGTAAATCTTTGGCGTGAATTTAGATGGCAGGCACTTTAAAATATCATAATTAATAGATTTAAAATGCATTACGGTAGTTGGCAAGAGCCTAGATATTGACAAAATTACAGGCCATTGCGTGAATGAATAATTAATCAGCTTTTCCGTTGCAATGATATTAATGTAGACATGCAAGTCACACTGTCACGATTCTGAAGTAAGTTTCACCACACAGCAGCAGCTTATTGCACACTCTTGTCTATCAATAGACAGCAGGACTGATTAAGAGCTTTGGGTCAGGAGGTTTATCAAGTAAGGACAAGAATTTCAGAGCAGAAATCATAAAGCCAATTTACCTACAGCACAGATTCTTAGGGGTGTACACACTATTAATATTATTATTATACAATATGTATGTCTCCTGTTACAGGCATTTCTTCCTGGTACTTCTCTTGAACCAGCGGTGATCCCCACTGCTGAGGCTTCAAGCTTCACATTGCAGTACTTTCCGTATTATGTGTGATGTTCCAAGTATAGCTGTCTTTTGTA